>JACCDJ010180753.1_pt1 | contig 13165 bp, 6 predicted proteins | sample 7444481 | NCBI WGS metagenome assembly JACCDJ01 (sample SAMN15323435, study PRJNA562643) | freshwater metagenome | isolation source: river surface water | place: USA:Blue River Watershed | collected 2017-08-15 | reverse complement strand
TTTATTTTGATTTATTTATACGTTGAAAAAATTAAAACACCTACCGCATTAACAGTAGGTAATATGTTCAAAAAATTACAATTATTTAGTTCTGCTGCATTTAGTATTGGTCATGGAGGTAATGATGCACAAAAAGTAATGGGCATTATTGGTGCAGCATTAATTGCAAGTGGCAGTATTCAAGATTTTGCATCTTTACCTAATTGGGTTCCCGTAGCTTGTTACCTAGCAATTGGCTTGGGTACAATGAGTGGTGGATGGAAGATTGTTAAAACAATGGGATCTAAAATCACCAAAGTAACGCCGCTTGAGGGTGTGGCTGCTGAAACAGCTGGTGCATTTACTTTGTTCTTTACAGGACAGATGGGTATTCCAGTTTCAACTACGCATACGATCACTGGATCAATCATTGGTGTTGGTGCAACAAAAAGATTAAGTGCAGTTAGATGGGGCGTAACTACCAATTTACTTTGGGCATGGATTTTAACGATTCCAGTGAGTGCCGTACTCGCGGCCATCACTTATTTTATTGTAAAATTCTTTTTGGGATAATATAAGAACCAGACTATAGATAAAAAAAAGGCGCTACTGATGTAGCGCCTTTTTTTTATTGAATTAAAAGTATTGTTTTTTGTCGACCATCAAGGTATTCAAAACTTGATCCATCATAACAGCCATTTTGTTCTAATGCAATTCTTACAGGTTTGTTCCATCCTGCAATAGTATGCGTGGCGTTGAGTTCGATCGAGTAGCAAGTATTTTTACGCATCGCATAATCTCCAGTACCTGGAACACCTTGTTGCATATCCCACATGCCAATGGTTGTGCCTGCTGCATGGCCATGGAACCCAATTGGATGCGTGTAGATACTTGGCTGAATGCCTTCTGCTTTTGCTTGTTGAATGGAAGCGGCTAGTATTTCATTTCCTGTTCTACCAATTTTAAAATTGGTGGTTAAAATATCTTGTAGTCTATTGGTCTTATTAAATGCTGCTACCAATTCAGCAGGTGCTGTAGTTTCATTTGGTAACAATACATAAGCATGCTCTTGCACATCCGAATTAAGCCTTAAGTAACTGATCCCAAAATCCACATGTAATAAATCTCCGCGGCGAATGATGTCATCTTTTTCGTTGCTCACCCTTCTTTGAATTTCAACAGATGGATGAAACCAAGTTGACAAGCCAAGATCAACTACTTTTTGTCTAAACCACCAAACCAAATCATTCGTACTTGTTTTGTTTGGTTGTATCACTCGATTGCTAAATCCTTCCTTGATGATTTGATGGCTGATTTCAAGTAAAGTTGGGAAGAAGGCCATTTCTTTTGCAGTTCTTGTCTCAAGCCAAGCAACACCTAATTTTTCTGCTGATACAATTTTTGTTAATTGACTAGGAGACATTACATTTTTAAGTTCATTGAATTCTGTAAGATGTAAACCATCAGCATGTCCGTAATCTTTTGAAGTATTTAAAGCAATTTGATTTGGATTTAAACTATCAATGAGCTTTGATAGCGCCTTCCATTGATTGGGCTCTTTTTCGGGATTCCATGCTGCCTGAATGCGCTTGCCTACCTGGTACCTTGCTATGGCATAACTATGAATGCTTTCATTTTTTTTATCTCTATAAAAAACAAGCATCGTAGTTCTTCTTGCAGAAAGCCATTCTGCTGGCAAAAAGGTTTTTAAAATAGGGTCTTCGTTGTATTCTCTTGATATAATGAGCCAACAATCTATTTTGGCTTCATCCATTAACTTAGGTAATAAATGATCAATTCTATCTGTCAATACTTCGTTGATCGTGACAGCTTGTTCTTTTACAGACAATACTTGTGCCTGAGCAGAAAAGACTAAAAGGAAGAGCGAAGTTGCAATTGTAAAAAATTTCATATTGGGAATCATTAAAATGAATAAATCTTGATGTATTGTTAAATCTAGAATAAATTAACTACTAAATTTGCTTCTATGCAAATTCATTTTAGATTTTTTCTTTTTTTATTGCTTTCTACACCCCTTCTAGCCTTTAGTCAAGTAAAAACTTTACAATTATCTGATAGTAGTTTGCAAACGGTGATTGTGACAGCCAATAAATCAAAGGAGAAAAGAATTGAATCCCCCATTGCGATTAGTGTTTTGGGGCAAAAGCAGATACAAGAAGCCAAAGCAGTAAGAATAGATTTTTTATTGAATAAGGTGAGCGGGGTCTTTATGCCTACCATTGGAAACGAACAACATATGATGTCTATTAGACAACCTGTTTCTTTGAAAGGCTTGTACCTCTATTTAGAAGATGGATTGCCAATTAGAACAAGTGGTTTATTTAGTAACAATGCCCTCATTGAAATCAATACAGCTGCCATTCAACAAATTGAAGTGATTAAGGGACCAGCATCGGCCTTGTATGGAGCAGAAGCCATCGGAGGGGTGGTCAATTTTATACATGCACCAAGACCGACAAGCAATCAGCTTTCAATAAGCAATCATATCAATAACAATGGCCTCTTAAAAACTGATTTGGTATGGAATAAGGCTGGGAAAAAGTCTGGTTTATCCATTAACCTAAGTCAGATTGGACAAAAAAATGGTCAACTTGAATACAGCGATTATACCAAAACAGCCTTGAGCCTAAAAAGAGATTTTACATTTAAAGAAAAGTGGACAGGATACCAACAACTGCAATACATCCATTACGATGGCCAGATGACTGGCACGGTGGATAGTTTAAAATTTGAAGCAAGAAACTATAGTACCCAACAAAGCTTTACCTATCGAAAATTAGATTTGGTTCGTATAAGACAAAATTTATCCTATGCATGGAGTGCAACACAAAAAACAACAATGAATCTTTTATACCGTGGCAATACAATGGGTCAAAATCCTGCATACTTAATTGCTGCAAGTTCCAATCCTACAAAGTTTAGGGGACAGATTAATTCAAATCGTTTTGACGCCTATGTATTTGATCTACAACATCAGATTCAAATAAAAAAAATAAAATCAAAAATATTAATAGGTGGCTACATGGATGCGACTGAACAAGGATTAGTTGCGAACTATATTGATATTTTTAAAGATACCAACATCAATAAATTTACAAAATATACAAGGCCTGTTGTGGATAGTTTGATTACCAACTACAGGACAACCATTTACAATAAAGCAGTTTATCTAAATTGGATTCAACCAATCACCAATCGTCTACGTGTCAATGCCACATTGAGGTATGACCAGTTTGATTACCAATTTAAAAATAAGTTACCAACAGGAACGCCGTCTGCAAATAATGTATTCACCAATTGGGCGCCTAAATTTGGCTTAACCTATAATCAACTAAACTGGGGTGGTTATTTAAATTTTAGCAATGGTTTTGTGCCCCCTCAAATCACCGAAATTTACAATGCCATTCGTGTGCCTTATTTATTGCCGCAAAGTTTTTCAAACTATGAAATTGGATCTTGGATAAGCATACCGAATGGTTACATCGAATGGTCTTTGTACCAATTGAATGGCCGCAATGAAATTATTTCTGTCCGACAAGCAGATGGCGTGAACCTGAATCAAAATACAGGTCAAACAAAACACTATGGGATAGAATACCAACTAAAATATAATTTTAGTAAACTATTGCAAATCAATTTTAATGGCAGCAATGCAAAACACCTCTATGTGAATACCATTTTAAAGGGTACAGATATTAGCAATAAAGAAATGGTAGCTGCACCTCGTTTTTTTAGCAACCTGACTGTATTGAGTCAATGGAATACTGCTTTAAGCTCATCCATTGAATGGCAACACCAATCTGGTTATTTTATGGATGAAATCAATGCTACTCGTTACAATGGTTTTGATGTATTGAACCTTAGAGTGAATTACAGCATCAAAAAGCATGAATTTTGGTTCCAGTGTTTAAACCTGACAGATCAATTTTATGCTACTATGGCGACCAAAAACTTTAGTGTACGAGGTAATAATGCCTACGCCTATTATTTAGGAGATAACAGAACGATTGCACTTGGCTGGAGATGGAACTTGATTCCATAAAAAAGGGACGCAATTTGCGTCCCTTTTTTTATAATGTGTAAACTCTATTGAGTTGAACTAAAATTAATTTCCGCCTCCAACTCTAATTGCAGCACCGCCCATTCTAATGCCGCCACCTCTTTGCATTTCTTGCATTAGCTTTTGCATATTTTCTTGAAACTGAACCCTATTCATTTTTTCACCCTTCGTTGGTGCAACCAATTCCTTTTTTGGATACTTGGTACTCACTTCTACAGCAGTAGTTACATTTGCGCCATTGTCTTGATCGATTTCCATAATCACCCCTGGCAAACCACTATAACTATCTGGACCAAATGATACTGGGATATTTTCGGCATACCAAACTACTAATTCAGTTTCTTTTGGCTTTGCTGGAGCAATAGCAGCAGTATCTGCGTTAGGACCACCTCCCATGCTAACACGCATGCGCATCACTTGAGGCGCTGTAATCATTGTCGTTGCTTTCTTGCATAATTGTTTTGCAATCATTTTAGTTTCTTCTGATAATTTCCACTTATATTGCTTCAGAGAATCAACAATTAAAAATTCTTTTTCAAAAAATTCACGTCCCTCATATTGCATTTGTTTTGCTAAATCGGTATAGGTATTTGCTGATGGCATTCTAAAATTGAAACGCATACCACCGCCGCCGCCGCCAGCGTTGGCAAACGGATCGGGTGCTTCTTCATCCACCACTGATCTAAATAAGCTAACAGACTCATTAAAAATTAATTCAAACTTATCTGTTCTGAATTCAGGTATCATGGACTTCATTTGAGGATCCGGCAGGTTACGATGCATGTTGATCTTACGCTCATAACTAATTTTCCCTTCCTTCATTTGCGCCTTAGCTGTTGTTGTTACACTTGTTAATGCAATCAACATTCCAAATACTAATTGTATTTTTTTCATAAATGAAATTTTACTTTATTTTAAATGGTCCTTATTTTTTTAGACTTGTAAAAATAAGTGATTTTACATTCTAATGATCATGCCTCCTGGTCTTGCGCCACCCCCTAATCCAGATTTTTGTAAACTATATGTGAAAGTCAACATAAAATACTGACTAATTACGTTATAGGATCTATCTACAATTTGATTCTGAGATACGTTTCGGTTAATGCCAATGTTCTTATTCAATAAGTCAAAGGCGCTCATCTTAATTTCTGCTCTCTTGTTTTTTAAGAAAAATTTAGAAAAGCTTGCATTCCAAATTGGAATTGCTGTATTAAATCCCTCTGCACGACCGGTATTAATGGCATAGTTTAAGGATTGATTCAATACAATATTAAATGGCAAATAATTGGTCATATCTGCACCAAAGACTTTTGTTAAAAAGTTGGTATTTAAATTTGGGTTTACTTCATTTGTTGTTTGACTAAAGGAATAACGAGCCGTCAAATTGATATCAATGACATCGTCTACAATATAGGTATAGGACATACTTGGACCAGTAGATTTTGTCACAATGGTATTCAAAAGACCATTCGCATAAGAGATATTATTATTCAAGCCTGCATTCAAGCCAAAGCTAAGTCTTGATTTTAATTTTTTAATACCAAATCCATAGTTCAATGAGGTATTGATTCTATAAGCACCGTCAACATTGACTGGCTTTGTAAGAATAGTTCTATTTGGTAAAACACTATCGTAATTCACAATAGAGTTATTGGTCGTAGACGCATTTAATGTAGAAAAAAAGTTTTTACCAGCTAAAATTTTAGAACTGAAAAAACGAATATTTAAATTATGTACATAACTTCTTTTCAAATCAGGATTACCTATGGATTGTCTATTGATATTGCTTTGATCCAAAACAGGCTGCAATTGTGTGATAGAAGGCTGATTCGTTGATGTACGATAATCAATATTTAAATTTTTTGTTTGTGAGAAATTATATCTAAATGTAGCATTTGGTAAAATGTCTTGAAAACTTTGACTCAGTTTTGTTTTTGCACTAATGTTCTCACCATCTAGCACAGCTTTTTGTATAGAAAATCCTGTCGCAAAATTGTATTTCTTTTGATTGGATCTATAACTCATTCCTCCACCAGAATAAGTATACTCACTATTGAACTCATTGGTTAAACGTGTATTTAAAACGCCATATCCATCGGTCAAACTACTATAGTCATAAATTTTTCTGCTAGAAGACCCAATACTTTTACTTAGATAAGTATTGAACTCTAATAATGATTTTTTACCCAATGGTTCTGTGTAAATTACATTAGCAGAATAACTTGAATTTTCTCCCTTACGAATATTTTTTTGATCTAAAATTGAATCGTTCGTTAGCTTATTATTTAAATATGATAATTGTTCTGTATACTGATTCCCTGTTGAATTAGATCGATTAAAGCTTTGTGTTATTGTAGAAGAAATAGTACGTCCTTTTTTAGCAAACTTTTTTCTTAACAATAAAGTACTTGCTGCATTGACTGCATCAGAAGCGCTAGAAGACATTGTGGTATTGCTATTCAGCAAGTTGCCATTTGTTAAATAGGTTTGGGTGGAATCTTCACTATAATTAGTGGTTTGTTGCAAACCTAAGCTTGGTGTAAACCTAAAAGAAAAATTATCAGTCACTTTATGATCGATCGTGCTTCCAAAGTTTTGTTGTTTATTGCCTGCTATTGAATTAGCATTAGAAATTCTATTGAATGAATTGCCAGGTGTAAGGTTCTGTGTTTTCGAGAAACTATTATTATTTCTTGTAACATCACTCACAGAAAGATTGGCATTGAATTCGGTTTTTTTATCGTTGAATAAATTTGAATAATTTCCTCCGATAGAATAGGTATCTGCAATACCTTGTGCATTGGCATCTGTTTCGCCAGAACCACCACTAAAATTGACGGTTACGCCTCCACCGGCGCCTGGTCTACCTCCGCCACCTCCAGAAAAATTAATGATGTTTCGGCCCGAAAAATTTTGTCTGTTGGTGTTGTTTGCACCGCCAATAGCAGAAAATTGTGCTTCATTATTAATCACGTTCACATTGCCTTGTGCATCAAATACACTTGGGGTTCCAGCACCCGCATTCAATTTTCCAAAAGTAGATTTGTTGCGGTCTTTTTTTAATTTTAAATTAATCGCTGTTTCCTCTGATCCGTCATCAATGCCTGTAAACATGGCTTGATCAGACTTGCGATCGTAAACTTGAATTTTATCAACCGCATCGGCAGGTAAATTTTTAGTAGCCATCACTGGATCGCCTGTAAAAAATTCTTTTCCATTCACAAAAACCTTGGTCACTTTTTTTCCATTCACTGTGATGCCACCAGCTTTATCTACTTCCATCCCTGGCATCTTTTTTAATAAATCTTCTACCACTGCATTCGGTGCAGTCTTAAAATTTTCTGAATTGAACTCCACCGAATCTCCATTAATCACAACAGGTGGTCTACGTGCAGTCACCGTCACCGTGCTCATCGTATTCACATCGTTCATATAGATCAAACCCATTTCTACTATTTTATCTGTTCCAGTTAAAACAGGTACCCATTTTGGGACATAACCAACATAGGAAACAGAAATCAAGTAATTTCCAGGTGCCACATTTTTGAAATTAAAGACCCCAGCCTCATTCGTTCTTGAGAAACTAACCAATGATGAGTCTTTTGCATAGACCAATGAAACGGTCGCTGAATTAAGGGCTCTATTTGCTATACTATCCTTTAAACTACCCTGAATCGTTAAATTTTGAGCAAATCCAACATAACTCATTAATAACAAGCAACTTATAGAAATAAATTGCCCCAATTTTTGTTTATTCATAATACAAATATACGACTAGTTTAGGCATGATAGCCAATTTCTACCTAAGTTTTTAGTTAAAATTATTCAAATATTTGATGAACGGCTATCTGCTATGGTTTCATTTTTTTTCGAGAACTATTGGATTGATGTAACTTTCAAAAAATAACCAATATGAGAATAATTACTTTGACGCTATTCATGGTGCTTGGTTTAATCAGTTCACAAGCACAGGATAAGAAAAGTCCAAAAAAAGATAGCACCAGTTTTAGTCAATTTAAAGGATTGCCATTAAAAGCAACTAGATCATTTGACTTTACGACCAACGAAGGCACTTGGACTTCATTAGCTGTTAGCCCAGATGGTAAAACTATTTTATTTGATTTGATGGGTGATATATATAGTATCCCGATGGAAGGCGGAAAAGCAACTGCGATCACCAAGGGTATGGCTTACGATAACCATCCAAGTTATAGTCCCGATGGAAAACGCATTTTATTTTTATCTGACCGATCTGGTGCAGAAAATATATGGTATATAGATTTAGAGAAAAAAGATACCCTTGCATTGACAGAGGAACAAAACAATAATTTTCCAGGTGCAGTCTATACACCAGACGGAAATTATATCGTGTATACAAAAGGGCGTCGTAATACTAAATTGTATTTGATGCATAAGAATGGTGGAGCAGGTACTAGTTTGATTGATGCACCTGCTACTTTAAAAACTATTGATCCTGCAGTGAGTGCAGATGGTCGTTATATTTATTACAGTGCTCGTAATGGTGCTTGGAACTACAACGCCATGTTACCACAATATAGTATTGGTGTGTATGATAGAGAAAAAGGTACAACCAGAACGATTGCTTCTAGATATGGATCGGCTTTTACACCGGTATTGTCTAAGGATGGAAAATGGTTGGTGTATGGATCTCGTTATGAAGATAAAACTGGATTGGTAAAAAGAAATTTAGCGACTGGCGAAGAAGCTTGGTTGGCTTATCCTGTACAAAGAGATGACCAAGAATCTATAGCGGTATTAGGTGTATTACCAGCAATGAGTTTCACGCCAGACAGTAAATATTTATTAGCTTCTTACGGCGGAAAAATAAATAAGATCGATATTGAAACTGCTGCACAAACTTCCATTCCATATACAGTAGATGCAAAAATTGAAATGGGCCCAGAAGTATTATTTAAATATCCTATCAAGGATACAGTAGCTACAATGGCGACTCAAATTAGAGATGCGGTGCCTTCTCCAAACGGAAAACAATTGGCATTTACAGTTTTGAACAGGTTGTATGTGATGGACTATCCAAACGGCAATCCTAAGCGTTTGACAAAAAATGATTTCACCGAAGCGCAACCAGTTTGGAATCCTGCTGGCAATGGTATTTATTTTACCACATGGAATCCCGATGGTGGTGCCATTCGTTTTATTGATTTAAATAATAATACAGAAAAGACAATTACAAAAGAAAATGCTTTGTACCAAGGTCTTGCGATTGATCCAACAGGTAAGAAATTAGTTTTCAATAAAACCAGCGCTCAAAAATTCAAGGATGCCATTGAACCTAGTTATGATGATTCAGAAGATGAATTAGCTTGGATTGATTTGACCACAGGCAATGAAACAATCATTGATAAAGCGAATGGAAGATACAATCCACATTTTGCATTGAACGATGATCGTATTTATTTAAACAATCGTGGAAGATTAATTTCAATTCAGTGGGATGGTGGTGACGAAAAAGAAATTGCAAAAATTTCTGGTATCACTACTTTCGGAAGTGTGCCTGAGCATCGTGGTAAGCCATTAGCAGATCCTTGTGTCATTCCAGAAGTATTTGACGCAGACGAAGCTGCAAAAGAAAACAATCCTCCATCTAGTGCAAACAATATTTTATTATCGCCAAAGGGATCTGCAGCAATTGCACAGGTGAACAATAATATCTATTTTGTTACACTTCCAAAATCTGGCAAATCAGTTTCTATTTCTGTTGCGGATGCTAAAAATGCTGCATTCCCAAGTAAGTTGTTAACTGAAATTGGTGGAGAATTTCCTAGTTGGCAAGCAGATGGCAAAACCATTCATTGGAGTTTAGGTGCAGCACATTTTACGTATGATGTGGATGCTGCTTATGCTTTTGATGATAGCTTAGCTGCTGCAAAAAAATTAGAAGCTGCTGTTAAAAAAGATACGACTAAAAAGGACAGCACAGCAATTGCAAAAAAAGACGATAAAAAAGAAGCACCAAAATACAAAGCGAGTGAAACTTGGGTTAAAGTGTATTATGAAAATGATATGCCTACAACTACAGTGTTATTAACCAACGCAAGAATCATTACAATGAATGGAGATCAAGTGATCAACAATGGTGATATCTTAATTGTAAAAAATAGAATTCAAGCTGTTGGAAAATCTGGTTCACTCAAAGTACCTGCTGGCGCAAAACGTGTGAACCTTGCTGGTAAAACTGTGGTACCAGGGTTTATAGATACACATTCTCATATGTGGCCTAGCTGGGGCATTCACAAAAATCAAGTATGGATTTACGCAGCTAATTTAGCGTATGGTGTGACGACAACACGTGACCCACAAACTGCTACTACAGATGTATTAACCTATAGTGATTTAGTAGAAGCAGGTAAAATGGTTGGACCAAGAGTGTATTCAACTGGCCCTGGTGTGGGTTATTGGTCTTATAATTTAAAAGACTCTGCACAAGCAGAATCTGTATTAGCGCAATACAGTAAGTATTACAATACCAAGTACATTAAAATGTATTTAGTAGGTAACCGTAAGCATAGACAATGGGTAATTCAAGCTGCTAAAAATCAAAAGTTAATGCCTACAACAGAAGGTGGCTTAGATTTTAAATTAAATATGACGAATCTGTTGGATGGTTATCCTGGTCATGAACACTCTTTACCAATTTATCCTTTGTACAATGATGTGGTGAAAACAATTGCTAATTCAAAAATGGCAGTGACACCAACTTTATTGGTTTCTTATGGAGGACCATGGGCAGAGAATTATTTTTACGAAACCGAAAACGTATATGGTGATGCTAAAATGCAATACTATACACCTTACGAAGAATTAGCAAGTAAGTCAAGACGTCGTGCTACTTGGTTTTTACCAGAAGAGCATGTGTTTCAAAAACATGCTAAGAGTATGAAGCAGATTGTTGAAGCAGGTGGACTTGCAGGTGTAGGTAGCCATGGTCAATTACAAGGCTTGGGTTACCATTGGGAATTATGGTCTATGCAATCTGGCGGTATGCGCAATTTAGATGCTTTGAAAACAGCAACTATCTTGGGTGCAGAAAGTTTAGGATTAGATAAGGACTTAGGAAGTATCAGTGCGGGTAAATTAGCAGACTTAATTATTTTAAATAAGAATCCATTAGAAGACATTAAAAATACCAATAGCATCCAGTATGTGATGAAAAATGGTCGTCTATACAATGGTGCTAATTTAGATGAGTTAGTGACTGGTAATTCTAAAGTAGATCGCAAAGAATACTTGGATAAAAAACCAATTAAAAACACAAAGGTAGAAGACTAATAGCTATGCAAAATTCAAGAAGAAAATTTATACAAAATACTGGGATAGCTTTATTAGGCATGGGTATTGCCCCAACTACATTGTGGTCAAAAAATACCAATGCCGATGCAAAGCATTTAATTGGCATTCAATTGTATGCAGTGCGTGATAATATGTTTAAAGACCCATTGGGTACTTTAAAAGCATTGTCAAAAATGGGTTATCAATATGTGGAGCATGCTAATTATGTCAACAGAAAACTATATGGCTATACCCCAATTGAGTTTAAAAAAATATTAGACGACCTTGGTATGAAAATGCCAAGTGGTCATACTTCATTGAATGCAAGCCATTGGGATAGTCAAAAAAAGGAATTTACAGATGCTTGGAAATATACGATCGACGATGCGGTCACACTTGGACAAGATTATGTGATAAGTCCTTGGATCGATGAAAAAGTAAGGACCTCTTATGATGCATTGATGCATCAGTTAGAACAATTTAATTTATCTGGGGAATTATGTCTAGAATCAGGCATGCGCTTTGGATACCATAACCACAATTTTGAGTTTATTGAAAAAGTGAATGGACAATTAATTTATGATATCATCTTAAAAGAAACCGATCCAGAATTAGTGATCCATCAATTGGATTTTGGTAATATGTTTGGTATTGGTGCAAGGGGGATGGATTGGATCAAAAAATATCCAGGTCGTTTTGTTTCAGTACATGTAAAGGATGAAATTAAAGTTCCAATTGGTGAAATGAACGACCAGCATGATAGTACCATTTTAGGCAATGGCTTAGTGGATCCAAAAGCAGTATGCTTACTAGCTAAAGCAATTGGTGGAACAAAACATTTTATCATAGAACAAGAATCTTATCAAGGGATTGCACCACTTGAATGTGCTAGAATCAATTTAGAAAGAATTAAAACTTGGGGATTAGTATAAATGGGTTGAGACGTTCAAAGATTATAAACTGGTCTGCATAAAAATGCGCTATATGAAAAAATTAACTTTACTAAGTTGCTTGGTATTGAGTGGGATGGTATTGTTTGCACAAAAACCAACTAGTGCTGAACTTGCAAGATGGAATCAACACGCCAAACAAACTACCATCATACGTGACGAATGGGATATACCACATATTTATGGAAAGACGGATGCCGATGCCGTATTTGGATTGATGTACGCGCAATGCGAGGAAAATTTTCCGCAGATAGAAAAGAATTTTTTAGAAATGTTAGGACGACGTTCCGAAATGGAAGGACCTAAAGTCATTTATGAAGATCTAATGATGCAACTCATCCAAGATAGTGCAGAGGCCGTGAAAGATTTTGAAAGAAGTCCAATTTGGTTTAAGGAATTATTAATTGCACATGCCGATGGCATCAACTATTACTTATCAAAACACCCTGAGGTAAAGCCGGTAGTACTTAAAAAGTTTAAGCCATGGTACCATTTGATGTGGACAGACGGAAGCGTTTCCCCAACAAAATCTGCTGGCATCACCGAAAGACATGTTGAAGCCTTTTATGGTCAACAATTATATTCCAATCCAAACGCAGTTAGTATCAATACCACAAGTCCTATTCAAAAATCAATTTTTGAACAGACCAATTATGATATGGAAGACAAGACCCTAAGAGGCTCTAATGGGTTTGCGATTGCACCAAAACATAGTCGTACTGGTAATGCAATGCTGTATATCAATCCACATGTACCTTTTTATTTTAGATCAGAAATGCATATGGTAAGTGAGCAAGGATTAAATGCATACGGCGCAGTGACTTGGGGACAGTTCTTTATTTAT
>JACCDJ010975991.1_pt1 | contig 13168 bp, 10 predicted proteins | sample 7444481 | NCBI WGS metagenome assembly JACCDJ01 (sample SAMN15323435, study PRJNA562643) | freshwater metagenome | isolation source: river surface water | place: USA:Blue River Watershed | collected 2017-08-15 | reverse complement strand
TGAGGGCATATTTCCAGTCACTCGAACCCTTGTGCGGAATGGGAAGCAGGGCATGCATGAACCGGGGACCAAGGTCACGCGCGGGATTGATGGCATATCCTGTAGGTCCACCCATACTCAAACCAATTCCCAATACGAGCAGCGCAACCGGCAATGCGTCGATCGACCCGAGTTTTACCTCTCCTGCCTGAATGAAAAAAACAGCCAACACAAAAATAAAACTGGCAATGGCTTCAGTCATTAAATTCTGTACGGGGTTGCGGATAGCCGGACCGGTTGAAAAAACACCAAGAATCGATGCAGGATCTTTAGAGGCATCAAAATGTCCCTTGTATGTGAGCCATGTGAGCAATGCGCCAGCAAAGGCACCCAAAAATTGAGCAAGCAAATATCCCGGCACCAGACTCCATTCAAATTTCCCTGCCACTGCGAGCGCAACAGTAACTGCCGGATTCAAGTGTGCACCACTGATATCCGCTGAAATAAAGACACCTACAAAAACTGCAATGGCCCACGCAAATCCAACGACGATGAGTCCTGCGTTTTGCCCCTTTGTTTTATCCAAAGCAACATTGGCAACAACAGACAATCCCAGTGTGATCAAGACAGTGGTACCCACTAATTCAGCTATAAATGGTGTCATGGCAAGAATTTAGATTGAATGTAAAGAAAATATTTCAAGGAAGATACCCTTTTGCGAGTTCGGTAAACTGTGCGATTTGCTGACGAATCCACCAATCATCCTTGTTCAATTCCTTTGCCATGATTGCAGCAACTTTGTCAACCGAGGCAATGGCTGCTTCGGCATCAATGAACAAGATCCTTGATCTTCTCGCGAGGATGTCTTCTACCTGCAAGGCCATTTCATTTCTGATGGACCAAATCAATTCTGCCTTGGTGTAGGCATGATCCGGATGAATCCTCTCCGCCAAGGAAACATCTTCATTCATCATGTTTTGGATTTCCATTGCGTCTGAGCCATATACAGAAAGAGCAGAGGATGGTTGAATGCTTTCTGTGTATCCATGAAGCCTCAGTGCTCTGGTCGCACATTTCACAACTGGAAGTTTTGCCACGAAAACTGCATTGTTCAAAGCATCTTTTGCCATTTTCCGATAGGTGGTCCATTTGCCTCCTGTGATGGTTATAAGATGGGAGGACGAGACAATGATGGTATGGTCTCTGGAGGCAAGTGCGGTGCTTTTGTTGTTGGATGTTTTAACCAATGGTCTTAAACCGGCAAAGACCGACTTGACATCTTTTTTGGTGATTTGTTTTTCGTTGTATTGATTGAAATGCTCGAGGATGAAATCAATTTCTTCATTCATGGCTGCAGGCTCTTCGCTGATTTCCTGCAATGGCGTATCGGTTGTTCCGAGTACAACTTTGTTTTTCCATGGTACAGCAAACAACACCCTTCCATCTCTTGTTTTAGGAATCATCAATGCATGATCAGATGGAAAAAATTGTTTGTCAATCACCAGGTGCACCCCTTGCGATGGCATAACGGCTGCAGGAGATGATTTGTCATCCATGTCAAGAATGGCATCCACAAAAACGCCTGTTGCGTTGATAACGGATTTGGAAGCAATCTCATATGTTTGATCGCTTTCCTCATCCCTGAATACAACACCCGATACTTTTCCATCATTCTTCTTCAATCCCGTCACACTTGCATAGTTAAGCACCACTCCACCCAAATCATTTGCAGTCAGCGCAAGTGCCATCACCAGCCTTGCGTCATCAAACTGACCATCTGCATACACAATGCCTCCTTTGAGTCCCTTTCCTTGAATGCTTGGCATCAATTGCAACAAAGATTTTTTACGCAGCAGTCTTGTTCTTGAGAGGCTCAATTTTCCTGCAAGCACATCATACAACAACAATCCACTTGCATAAAACAGCTGATCGAAATAACGATAAGTGGGGATGATGAACTCCTGAAGACGTGTGAGGTGCGGTGCGTTGGCCAACAGAAACCCACGCTCTCTCAGCGCTTCGATCACCAGTTTCAGATTGCCTTGTGCCAGATACCTGACACCCCCGTGTACAAGTTTGGTACTTCTGCTGGAAGTCCCTTTTGCAAAATCATTTTTTTCAAGCAAAAGCACTTTGAATCCTCGATTGGCAGCATCGACTGCAATGCCCATGCCAGTTGCACCTCCGCCAATCACAACCACATCCCATTCTTCTGTTTGTACAATTTTTTCAAAGGCCTTTTTCCTGGACAACATGGTTCATTGATTTCAAGATTTACTCCATGCAAGCACTGCATGAATGGCTCTTTGCCATAAACGGAGTTTTTCTTTTTTGATTTCCTCTTGCATATGGGGCGTAAAGTTTCCGGATACTTTCCATTGCGAAGAAATCTCGTCGATTGATTTCCAATATCCCACTGAGAGTCCCGCTAAATAAGCCGCCCCCAATGCGGTCGTTTCAATGACTTCAGGTCTGAGCACTTTCACTCCCAAAATATCCGATTGGAATTGCATCATCAAATCATTCACAGTAGCACCGCCATCAACCCTTAGTTCTGCAATGGGCAAAGCAGCATCCGCTTCCATTGCTTTCAATACATCATACGTTTGAAATGCAATGCTCTCCAGTGTTGCCCTCGCTATATGTGCGTCGGTTGTTCCTCTGGTGATGCCAAAAATAGTTCCGCGCGCATGCGGATCCCAATGCGGCGCACCCAATCCAGCATATGCAGGAACCACCACCACTCCATCAGCGTCATGAACAGAGGCGGCGAGGGATTGGACTTCCGATGATGTTCGAATCATTTTCAATCCATCTCTGAGCCATTGCACAGCAGCCCCGGCAATGAATACACTTCCTTCCAATGCGTAATTGATTTCGCCATTTATTTTCCACGCAATGGTGGTCAAGAGATTGTTCTTGGATTTCACTGCTTTGGTACCCGTATTCATCAACATAAAACATCCTGTGCCATAGGTGTTTTTAACCATCCCCACGCCTGTACACATTTGTCCAAACAATGCAGATTGTTGATCGCCCGCCATGCCTGCAATGGGAACATCTCCCATGCCAATGGCTTGTGCGTAACCAAAGATCTCACTGTTGCTCTTTACTGCCGGCAACATGCTCTCCGGAATTTGCAGGATGTCCAACAGCTCTTTATCCCACTCCTGTGTATGCAAATTGAACAACATGGTTCTGGATGCATTGCTGACGTCTGTAGCATGCACTTTACCCTCTGTCAATTTCCACAGCAACCAAGTATCGATGGTGCCAAATGCGAGCTCACCTGCTGAAGCAAGTTGACGGGCCCCATCAACATGATCCAATATCCATTTGATTTTTGTTCCGGAAAAATATGCGTCAATGACCAATCCCGTTTTATCCTGTATCACTTCAGCGAGGCCTCTCTTTTTCAATTCATCGCAATAGTCAGCAGTACGCCTGTCCTGCCAAACAATCGCATTGTAAAGTGGCTGTCCGGTTTTTTTATTCCATACAACGGTTGTTTCACGTTGATTGGTGATCCCAATCGCAGCAATGTTTTCTGCTTTGAGAGATGATTTCAACAACGCCTCTTTGGCAACACTGCCCTGACTTGCCCATATTTCCATTGGATCGTGTTCAACCCATCCTGGTTGTGGAAAAATCTGTTTGAATTCTTTTTGAGCTACGGAGCAAATATTACCAGCATGGTCAAAAACAATTGCCCTTGAACTGGTTGTACCCTGATCAAGTGAAAGGATATACTTTTTCATGAATGTAAAACGTGACTTTTATTTTTTAGAACCAAGGAGTTATACAATTTACGATTAAATTGCAAGTCGATGGAAAACTTCGTAGTATCTGCCAGAAAATACAGACCGCAACATTTTTCAACTGTCGTGGGACAAGCCCATATCACCACAACGTTGAAAAATGCCATCCTTCAGCAACACCTGGCTCATGCTTTTTTGTTTTGCGGACCCAGAGGCGTAGGAAAAACTACCTGTGCCCGCATCCTCGCCAAAACCATCAACTGCGAAAAATTGGGCAAAGACGGTGAAGCTTGCGACAAATGCAATTCCTGCCAATCTTTCAACAAAGGTGCCTCATTCAACATACATGAACTCGATGCAGCCAGCAACAACTCTGTAGATGATATCCGTGAATTGATTGAGCAGGTGCGGTTTGCCCCTCAAGCCGGTAAATATAAAATCTACATCATTGATGAGGTACACATGTTGAGCGCCTCCGCATTCAATGCATTTCTCAAAACGCTGGAGGAGCCTCCTGCCCATGCGATCTTCATTTTGGCAACCACCGAAAAACACAAAATTCTTCCAACGATTCTTTCCCGTTGTCAGATTTTTGATTTCAAAAGAATTACACCCGCTGACATCGTCGCCTACTTGGAAGAGATTGCTTCGAAAGAAAAAATCAAAGCGGAAAACGCTGCCATGCAGCTCATCGCTCAAAAGAGTGATGGATGCATGCGTGATGCATTGAGCATCCTTGACAAAATTGTAAGCTTTACGAATGGTCAATTGACCTATGCATCTACCTTGGAGCATTTGAATGTATTGGACGAAGAATACTTCTTCCAATTTATTGAACTGCTGCAGCAGGAGGATCTTCCCGGCGTTTTGAGCCTCTACGATGAAATTGATCAGAAAGGATTTGAGGGAGATACCGTATTGAATCATTTTTCTTCTTTTTTCAGGAATCTGTTGATCAGCAAAGACGCCAGATCCATTGCTCTTTTACAGGTCGTGGAAGCATTCAGAAAAAAATACATCGCCACTGGCAATCAATTGTCCATCCCCTACATCATTGGTGCACTCAACATTCTCAATGAAGCTGAAATCGGATTCAAGCAGGCAAGAAACAAAAAATTGCATGTAGAATTTCACTTGATCAGGCTTACTTATCTGCAACAGGCTGTCAACATCCAGCCGGATGAATCTGCTGGTAAAAAAAAACGACTGGATGAACTGAAGCCCATCGCTTTCAAACAAATTGGCTTTGCCGTTCAGAGAGAAAAAAAAGTTGACAGACAACAAAAAAACCCATCTACTTCAGGCAGTCCATCTGCAAAACTTGAAGTTGACACAGCAATCATTCAAGAAAAAAAGCCCGTACCACTACCCGCTGTGCCTGTAAATGAAAAACCCAAGGAGGCGGGAGCCCTGAAAAAAATCAGGGAACAGATCCTCCATAGAAAGCTAGAACCTGTTGCGAGCAAGACACTGACCCTGGAATTGCTGCATGAGGCATGGAACTTGTATTTGTCCAGGTTGCTGGATCAAAACCAGGTCACCAGTCACCATAACCTGAAAACTGCCATCATCTCTGTAATCAATGAAATCCAGTTTGATGTTTTTGTCGGATCCAGGATCCAGCAGCAATTCATCGAATCAGAGAAAACCCATTTGCTGATTCACATCCAGGAGTATTTCAACAATCCCAAGATACAGTTCAAGATCAGCATGGATCCGGAAGCAGAAAAAGAGCCCATGCAGGCAGAGCAGACCCTTTCACAACGCGATCAATATTTGCGGATGATCGAACGCTATCCACTGGTCAAGGAAATGAGGGACCAACTGAACCTGGACCTCGACTATTAGGGCTTAAAACTCTTTGTTCACAGGTCAAGCGCATTTAGTCAAATTGACGTAATTTCGGCCTTCCAATTTATTATTCAACAAACCTTATCTGCGATATGGCGGAAGTGATCAGAATGCCTCTCCTGAGTGACACCATGACGGAAGGAAAAATTGTGAAATGGAACAAAAAAGTCGGTGACACCGTAAAAAGCGACGATGTGCTTGCTGATGTTGAAACAGACAAAGCAACCATGGAAGTGGTTGGTTATGCGGAAGGCACTTTATTATATGTGGGGGTAAAAGAAGGTGATGCTGCCAAAGTAAACGGCATCATCGCAATTGTAGGGAAGCCAGGAGAAAATATTGATGCATTGATTTCATCTGATGCAACAACAGCCGCTGCAGCACCCTCTGCAACACCTGCTCCCGCTCCAGTTGCAGCGAGTGCACCTTCCCCATCAGCTCCAGCCATCACACCCGAACAGTTGGGTGTAACCGTCATCAGGATGCCTTTGTTGAGTGATACAATGACTGCCGGCAAGATCGTACAATGGAACAAAAAAGTGGGTGATGCCGTAAAAAGCGATGACAATCTTGTTGATGTAGAAACAGACAAGGCAACCATGGAAGTGGTTGGCTACACAGACGGAACACTTTTACATATTGGCGTAGAGAATGGAGCATCTGCAAAGGTGAATGATGTCATTGCCATCATCGGAAAGGCAGGAACAGATATTTCCGCACTCTTGGGCTCACTCAATGCACCGGCAAGTCCCGCTCCTTCAGCTTCACCAGCAGCAGCCCCTGCACCTGCAGCGTCAGCATCAGTGGAAGCAGTTTCCAATCAAAGCAACGACAACAGGTTGAAAGCCTCTCCGCTGGCCAAAGTGCTCGCCAAGGAAAAAGGCATCGACCTAACTAAAATAAATGGTTCTGGTGATGGCGGAAGAATCATCAAAGCCGATATAGACAACTTCAAAATTGGTGCGACCACTGCTATACCTGCAGCATCATCTCAATCATATGCAGCAAGACCAGTTGTAGCCGGACAAGAAGGCTATACTGATACACAACTTACTTCCATGCGCAAGACCATTGCAAGAAGACTGGGTGAAAGCATGTTTACTGCCCCCCATTTCTATCTGACCATGGAAATTTGCATGGACAATGCCATCAAGGCCCGTGGTCAAATGAACGAGGTGAGTCCCACGAAAATTTCTTTCCAGGACATGCTGATCAAGGCGTGTGCCCTCGCTTTGAGACAACATCCTGCTGTCAACAGCAGCTGGATGGGAGATTTTATCAGAACCTACGATCATGTGCACATTGGATCTGCCATTGCATTGCCAGAGGGATTGATTGTACCAGTGTTGAAATTCGCAGATCAAAAATCACTTTCACAGATCGCGGCCGAATCCAAAGAATTGTACGACAAAGCGAGAAACAAAAAAATACAGCCACAGGAATTCACCGGTAACACATTCACCATCTCAAATTTGGGAATGATGGATATCGATGAGTTTACGGCCATCATCAATCCGCCAGACAGCTGCATCCTTGCAGTGGGTAAAATCAAGGAAGTGGTTGTAAAAAAAGGTGATGGATTTGGAACCACCCAAATGATGAAAGTTACATTGAGTTGCGACCACAGAAGTGTAGATGGTGCCGTTGGCGCAGCCTTCTTGCAAACACTCAAGAAATACATGGAGAACCCCGTAGTGATGTTGGTTTAATTTTCTGCATTGAAAAAAACACTTGTTCTAGGAGCTTCACCCAAATCTTACCAGTACAGCCATATGGCAGTGAAAAAATTATTGGCTGCCGGACATCCGGTGGTGGCCATCGGAAGAAGTGCATTTGATCTGGATGAAGTACATGTCACATCTGAAAAAGAATCTTTCAGCGAAATCGATACGGTAACGATGTATTTAAACAGCGAGCGACAAAAAGAATATGAGGAATACATCATTTCTCTTCACCCCAAAAGGATCATCTTCAATCCCGGTGCAGAGAATCCCACTTTTGCTGCAAAGGCATCAGAGGCCGGGATTGAAACAATGGAAGCCTGCACACTGGTGATGCTGGGAACCGGACAATACTGATTGAACCCATCCACTTCATTCCTGCTTATCTTTGCACCATGTCTCACAAACCTGTTAGAGTCCGCTTTGCACCAAGTCCCACCGGCGGCTTGCACCTGGGTGGTGTAAGGACAGCCTTGTACAATTACCTGTTTGCCAAAAAACACAATGGAACTTTTGTGTTGAGGATAGAAGACACCGATCAAACCCGTTATGTTCAAGGTGCAGAGCAGTACATCATTGATTGTTTGGAATGGTGCGGCATTGCCCCCGATGAAGGTCCGCATCGACCCGGAAAATTTGGACCCTACCGCCAGAGTGAGCGAAAGGACATGTACCGCAAATTTGCAGAGCAGTTGGTGAGGGATGGCCATGCGTATTATGCATTTGATACTCCAGAAGAATTGGAAAAAATGCGCACAGCTTTCAAAACTGAAAACAATCCATCTCCTCAATACAGCCAAGCAACACGCATGAAGATGTGCAACTCCCTCACGCTCAGCAAGGAGGAAGTTGAAAAAAAACTATCAGACAACGTTCCCCATGTCATCAGAATAAAAATGCCAGACCAACAGGAGATAAGGTTGAATGACATGATCAGAGGTGAAGTTGTTTTTCATTCACATGTGGTAGATGATAAAGTATTGCTCAAGGCGGATGGAATGCCAACCTATCATCTTGCAGTGGTGGTCGATGACCATGCCATGGAGATTACACATGCCTTCAGAGGTGAGGAATGGCTGCCCTCTGCACCTGTTCATGTTTTGCTCTGGCAATATCTCGGATGGTCGGATGACATGCCGCAATGGGCGCACTTTCCGTTGATATTAAAACCCGATGGACAAGGTAAATTAAGTAAAAGGGATGGCGACAGATTGGGCTTCCCTGTATTTGCAATGGATTGGACGGATCCCCAATCTGGTGAGCGCACCAATGGATTCAAGGAGATGGGATTTCTTCCAGATGCATTTATCAACCTGTTGGCCCTGCTGGGATGGAATGATGGAAGCGGACAAGAAATTTTCAGCAAAGAGGAACTGGTGCAACATTTTTCAGTTGAACGCATTCACAAGGCAGGTGCAAAATTTGATTTTGAAAAAGCAAAATGGTACAACCACGAATGGATCAAAATCTGCAGTACCGACATGTTGCTTCCCATGGTGGAGGATTTGCTTTCATCCCATCAAATTCATGCCAGCCATCAAATGCTTCAAACAACCATCCCATTGACCAAAGAACGGTGTCATTTGATCAATGATTTTTTACCACAATTGAAGTATTTTTTTGTGGACCCCGTCGAGTTGGATACGGAAGCAGTGAAGCCCAAGTGGGATGAAAAAAAAGCAGCTTTTTTTCAAAGTTTTGTGAATGAAATGAAATCCCTGTCATCATGGAACATTGAAGCAATCGAGCAATGTTTCAAGGAACTTGCGCAGGCACAAGGATTGAAACCCGGTGATGTGCAGCTTCCCTTCAGGGTGATGCTGGTTGGCGGAAAATTCGGTCCCGCTGTTTTTGAAATTGCACAGCTCATCGGAAAAGATGCAACCTTGAAAAGAATAGACAGAGGATTGCAGCTTTTCAATCAATAAATGATCATGGGAAATACATCAAGACCCATTCGGGTGCTCATTGCAAAAGTTGGACTCGACGGACACGATCGGGGTGCGAAGGTCATTGCAACTTCACTCAGAGACGAAGGAATGGAAGTCATTTACACCGGACTGAGACAATCACCCGAAATGGTTGTCGCAGCTGCCTTGCAGGAAGACGTGGATGCCATTGGCATCAGCATTTTATCCGGTGCACACATGACTGTCTTCCCCAAAATCATCGAGTTGATGAAAAAAGAACAGTTGACAGATGTGCTCCTCACCGGCGGAGGTATTATTCCTGATCAGGACATGAAACAGCTGGAAGAAATGGGCGTTGGAAAATTATTTCCCCCCGGAACGCATTCAAAAGAAATTGCAGCATATATCAGGGACTGGACCAAACAACATCGTTCATTTTAATAAGCCAATATGTATTCAACAATTTTAACTGAAGCAAAAAACGGATTGTTGAAGATTACCATCAACAGACCTGAAAAATTGAATGCACTCAATGATGTTGTGCTGACAGAATTGAAGATGATGATGGAGTCGATGAAAAATGATGCATCCATCAAGGGTGCCCTCATCACAGGTGCAGGTGAAAAATCATTTGTAGCAGGGGCTGATATCGGTGGATTCCTCCAGGTTGATGAAACCCAAGGGGCCGCTCTTGCAGCGCATGGGCAGTCCATTTTTTCTATGATAGAAAATTCTTCCAAACCCATCATGGCTGCCGTCAACGGCTTTGCACTTGGTGGAGGATGCGAATTGGCCATGGCTTGTCATTTCAGGTATGCATCGGAGCAAGCAAAGTTTGGACAACCAGAAATCAATCTAGGCATCATTCCAGGATATGGTGGAACACAAAGGCTCACACGCCTGATTGGCAAAGGCCGCGCTATGGAATGCATGATGCGCGGAGATATGATAGATGCACTGGAGGCATACCGCATCGGGTTGGTCAACAAAGTAATTCCACATGATCAATTGATTGCGGAGGCAGAAGCAACCATGCAACTGATTATCGCAAAACCACAGCCTGCTTTGGGTGCATTGATTGCTGCAACCAACGCAGCTGAAAAGGGAATCAACCTGGGATACGAAACCGAGGCCCAATCATTTGGACTGGCATTTGCCTCTGAAAACATGAGAGAAGGTGTTACCGCCTTTCTGGAGAAAAGAAAACCCAATTTCAAGTAAATTTGCAAACTCAATCATACAGCATGGAATTTAGAATTGAAAAAGACACAATGGGTGAGGTAAAAGTGCCTGCAAATGCATATTTCGGTGCCCAAACACAAAGAAGCATTGATAATTTCAAGATTGCACAAGACATCAATACCATGCCCAAAGAAATCATACGCGCCTTTGCCTACTTAAAAAAAGCAGCGGCCATCACCAATTTCGAAGCAGGTGTGTTGAGCGAGGATAAATGCAAACTCATTGGAGAGGCCTGTGATGAAATATTGGAAGGAAAGTTGGATGCATACTTTCCGCTGGTGGTATGGCAAACCGGTAGCGGCACACAAAGCAATATGAATGTGAATGAGGTGGTAGCATACAGAGGACATGTACTGAAGGGAGGATCGTTGGGTGATAAAGAAAAATTTCTGCATCCAAATGATGATGTCAACAAGTCACAGTCATCCAATGATACTTTCCCGACAGCCATGCACATTGCGGCTTATAAAATGATTGTTGAGACGACCCTTCCAGGCATAGAAAAACTGCGTGATACACTCGCGGCCAAAAGCAAGTCATTCATGCATGTGGTGAAAATTGGCAGAACACATTTCATGGATGCCACACCGTTGACACTTGGACAAGAATTCAGCGGCTATGTATCCCAACTGAATCATGGCATCAAGGCAATCAAAAATACATTGTCGCATCTTTCTGAATTGGCATTGGGTGGAACTGCAGTAGGTACCGGCATCAACACGCCCAAGGATTATGCCATGAATGTTGCCAAACACATTGCATCACTGACCAAACTTCCTTTTGTGTCAGCTGAAAATAAATTTGAAGCACTTGCAGCTCACGATGCCATTGTTGAAGCGCATGGCGCACTGAAAACAGTTGCAGTCAGTCTCATGAAAATCGCCAATGATATCCGCATGCTTTCATCAGGCCCCCGCAGTGGTATAGGTGAAATCTTTATCCCAGACAATGAACCCGGATCCTCCATCATGCCCGGTAAGGTGAACCCCACCCAATGTGAGGCGCTGACGATGATCGCAGCCCAAGTACTGGGGAATGATGTTGCCATCAATGTGGGAGGAGCCAATGGTCATTTTGAATTGAATGTTTTCAAACCCATGATGATATACAACTTCCTGCACAGTGCACGTTTGATTGGAGATGGATGTGTAAGCTTCAACGATAAATGTGCAATTGGCATTGAGCCATTGTACGACAACATCGACACACATCTGAACAATTCATTGATGTTCGTCACTGCCTTGAATACCAAAATAGGATACTACAAAGCAGCAGAGATTGCGCAAAAAGCACACAAGGAAGGAACCACATTGAAAGAAATGGCTGTGAAATTGGGCTACCTTACAGAGGCTGAATTTGATGCATGGGTAATTCCCGGAGACATGGTAGGTGAAATATAAAAGCTCCTCACGCTATCGCTGACTTGCAATCAACAGATTGAGATCGGTATATTTTAATTTGAAGCGCTGCGACAAATGAAAATTGGTGAGCGCACCCTTGAAAAGATAAACACCGTTTCTGATGTTCAGATTGTGCCAAACCAATTTCTCCAATCCACCTTCATCACCAATTCTCAACAACAAAGGCATAAGCACATTGCTGATGGCCTGTGAAGCGGTTCTTGCAAATCCGGATGGAATATTGGGAACACCGTAATGTATCACATCGTATTTTTTAACGACCGGCTGCTCATGGGATGTAACTTCAGATGTTTCAAAGCAACCTCCCCTGTCAATGCTCACATCAACAATTACACTGCCCGGCCGCATCATGGAAACCATCTCCTCCGTCACAACAACAGGTGTTCTTCCACCGGTCGATGTAAGTGCCCCCACAGCCACGTCACATGTTTTCAATTGTTTTGCCAAAATTTTGGGTTCCAAAACGGATGTCCACATCCTGACACCAATGTTGTTTTGGAGACGCTTCAGTTTATATATGTTGTTGTCAAATACTTTCACACTCGCTCCCATAGCCAGGGCAGTTCTGGCAGCATACTCACCTACGATACCTGCACCAATGATGATGACCTTGGTTGGGGGAATGCCCGAAATTCCTCCGAGCAAAACTCCTTTGCCTTGATCAGCACTGTTGAGGTATTGTCCTGCTATCAGCATGACAGCACTTCCCGCAATTTCACTCATGCTTCGCACGATTGGATTGTGGCCGGACTCATCCTTCAAATTTTCAAAAGAAAGGGCAGTGATTTTTTTCTCCATCATCTTCTCCAGAATATGGGTCTTCATAACCGGAAGATGGATGGGAGAAATAATGGTTTGGCCGAGCGACAACAAAGGCAACTCTTCATCTGAAACAGGAGCGGATTTCACAATCAGTTCACTTTGAAAAATTTGTTTTTTATCCGGCACAATTTTTGCCCCCGCATCCGCATAATCTTTATCAGAAAAATGAGCCCCTTCGCCAGCTGTTTTTTCAACCAAAACACGGTGACCGTTGTTGACCAAAACGCCAACTGCATCAGGAGTGAGGGCTATTCTGTTTTCCTGAAACTCATTTTCTTTTGGGATCGCTATGGAAAGAGATGCTGAAGATGGCTTGATATCGAGTGTTTCCTCCAGCGTTTCATAACTGATGCCTGCACTTACAAAAGGTTTTTTTGCCATTGCTCAAAAATACAATTGAAGATACTCAATTTATGCTGATTCTACTTCTATGTGGCGTTCATCCATATCAATGAGGGACAAAT
>JACCDJ011470861.1_pt1 | contig 13172 bp, 9 predicted proteins | sample 7444481 | NCBI WGS metagenome assembly JACCDJ01 (sample SAMN15323435, study PRJNA562643) | freshwater metagenome | isolation source: river surface water | place: USA:Blue River Watershed | collected 2017-08-15 | reverse complement strand
CGAGCGCCTTGCTTGGCGCAGTACTTTTCCAGTTCTGGGAAAACCCTGTCCTGCAGCGCCTCTCGCTCGGCAATAAAGTCGCTAAACGTTGAACTTAAAAATAAACGGAATAAACGCTGCCCGACCACTTCAGAAAGCTCCCTTAAGTTGACATGCCTATCCTCACTAACTTAGCACCACGATCACTAACCCTCGAAAACATCGCTCTGATCTGGCCACGGTCTTTTTCAATCTCCTTAATCGGATCGATAAGACCCTCATTAACCACGATCTCAGAGTAAGGTATCAGGAGCCAGTGCTCTTTGCGCACCTTGGCTAAAGCCATCTTCTCTCTCTGGTCACGAATTTTTTCCGCCTCATCTGTGCCCTCACCGACTGGGACTGGGATTTCTTTCCAACCACTCAGCATCCTTCCTTGCCACCAGAAGTTATGTTCTAACTCCTCAGCCAGCCTTTGTTCACTCAGCGTAAGAGCTTCCCAATCAACTCCAAGCCGGTCGTCATCTTGCGAGACCTCCTCTAACCCAAGCGCCCGAAGGAAAACAGGAAGATAGTCCTTACGATAACGATTTGACTCTCGCATTGATTCATCCAAATCTTTCCAATCACTAGGATTGACAATATTCCCCGCCTTTGCCTCTGAGGCTATATAGGTATTGTGATAAAACTGTGCCTCATTATCATCAAAAAAACCATCCAGTCGATCGGTGCTCCAGTGATACACCGGTACGCTTTCAAGTGAATTAGTAACCTCGATTGAGACACGGCTTTTTTGCGCCACATGACGCTCAGCAGCACTCCTGGTCAGTGAAAAAATCTTAACCCCTCCACCGGGTGAACTATCAAACCCACCCGCCTCGAGCAATGTACCACCGGGCGGGTCCAGCACCACGATGGGGATGGATGGGGCCAATAGCGGAGCTTTTAAGATTGCCGTGGGATCCCGCATACTATCTAGGATTTTTGCTACCCTAAGATTTGTGAATTCGTTTTTTATACAAACATAGATTGAACTCAATGATGACCATTGCGAAGAATTGTCATGCATAATTTTTTCTAAGGAACGGTCAGAAATTTCAAAAAAATCTGAATTTATTCCTTCCAATCGCGGACGACGACGGTTTAAGTCGTTAAAACAATTATTGCTAGCTTGCAGCTCCTTCACGGCTTCTTCGGCATCTCGTGAAATAACTGTGAGGGATAAGGGCGTTTGAGATCGAAACTGTCCGATTCGCGCGAGATGAAGAATTAACGCTGTTCCCACAGAGCCCATGCCAATAAGCAAGACATGAACTGGTTCAGAATTTAGCCGATTACCTTCCGGCGGATAGTCATCTAAAATGGTTCGTGCGATCAATTCTGATTCATTGAAAAATCGGAGCCTGTACATATCATTCTTATGAAAAAGATGTTCTTCCATCAACTTAAACCTAAGATCGTATGGCTCTATCAAGGATCGAATTTCGAGATCGCCCCTCTTTCGAAGAAAGAGCTGCGTGTACTTCACAGCCTCAGCGGGATCATCACGCATTACATAAACAGCACTTGCTCGGTCCGCTCCAACGGCAATAAATAACTCGTCTACTGAGTACCCACCCTCTACAACACAAACTCCAGCCCGCCAGAGAAGCTGCCTATCTGACTGGGGAATTACTGGAGCAGAAAAAACCACCTTTGTAGAAAAAACCGATCTCAAATTCCAAAAAAGTCCGCCTTTACCGCCCGAGCTGCGTGCTGTGCGGCCCATCCCCTGGGAAACACTCTCATCAGACAGGGAAATTGATCGGGCAAAATCAACAGCCGTTAAAAACGACGTTGCCAGGCCAGCAATTGCTGCTTTCTGCCGATCTTCATAGCGATTCTGTAGGTTTAGAAGTGCGGAAATTGGGCTTCTGATAGCATCAGACTCTTGCGTAACTCCTTCAGAGCCAGCAACAATCACCACATGCTTACGAACAACATATTTCGCCCAAAGCTTGTCCACGCTGAGACCCAAGGCAAGAATATAAAGTTGCAGAACGGCGAAGAACAGAAACGCTTTTAATGCCAGATCTAACGTAAACCTCAGACCTGATTCTTCGGTTGAGAACTCACCAACAAAAAAGGTCAGACCAAATCTGTAATAACTCCAAACAACTAAACCGATTACGAGACTGAGTAGAAGTGATGGGAGCGCAGGAATAAGTATCCGAATAAGTAAATCGTTAATAAAAATCCTGAGATTAAATCGAAAATGATTCATCTTCTTACTCCCACGAAACTCAGATATAAATTTAATACTGAAGTCCATTATCTTACACTGCCGTAGCTTAAAATAACGGGAACTGTTACTACAGTCAACGCTCTCAATCAAACATGTCTCAAGCAGAACCCAAGCAAACAACTGAAATCAGATGGTTTTCGGCTGCTTTTGAATTAGATTTTGAAATTAGACTTGACATTGGCGAGCAAGTCTCAGAAGACACTCTGTTACGTCGAATCCGACCATCTCGGGCCTATGCCAAATCAACGAATCAGATAAGTAAGACAGATGCAGAATCACTATTCGAGTCAAAACACTATATTGAAGTGCTTGTACCTGTTGAGATTTACCTCTCGAGATACCCGATCAGACGCGATCAAGAAGATTGGGGTAGGAATTATTGCATTGATAAGTTTTACATCACAGAACACAGCCTTGTCACACTCGACGATTTTATAGAAGATAATATTGTTCTACGGATAGGGCGTCTCGAAGGAATGGCTTTGCTTCGGGAGCAAAAGCACCCGAGTCCCTCTGCGTCGATGTCGGGTAAATCAAGGGCCAAATATCCATTTGATGATGACGCTAATTTGTCAGAGCTGACTTTTCAGTACGATTCATTGAACCCGCCGGACGATAATCCAGCAAAAAGTAATACTCGTTTACGATGGGGCTTTAGCTCAGCAGAGAGCCCCGATCAGGTCCGCTTGGAGAAATCACCTTCCTATGGGGAAAAAACCACGCAGACTCAAGCCGGGCTCGATGCAGATCGCTCAATGTCAGTCTTTAGTGCTGCAGATTCTACTTCTGCTACATCTCCCAGGATCGACTCTGCGCCGGTTAAGGCCAAAGAGGTTCTAGACAAGCAGAAATTAGACGATGACACCCAAAAGTCCAAATGTTTTTTTTGCAATCTATTTTTCATAATAATTCTCTCCTGCATCATCTATCTCGAACTTAATTTGTTGAGTGCAGTTACTTATGCATTCGCACAATTTGTCGTTTGCTACTACAGATCTTTAGTAAGAAATCGCTGGCAGAGCAACGCGATTTCTAATGTTGTAGGTATTTCTTGGGCTCTGATAACACTTTTTTCGTTAGAACTTGGGCTTTCATTCCTTTGCGTAATTGATTCAAAAGAACTGTTGTTAAGCATGCTTGCCGTTTTGACAATTTTGACAGCAATTGCTGCTACTGATCGGCTCTTCTGCTTAGTGCAACCTGTTCTGGTGTTTCTGCTAGTTTCCGCCGTCGTCAATTCGTCATTTCTTTGTTCTTTCAAGGGAAATCACAGCAAGCCAGCGACAGAGCCTAGTTCAAATTCAATTCATCAAACATCGAAGACAGGTAAGTCGGATGCCCTCCTTCAAATGGATTCGAATAAATACGCACCGCAGGGCCGCGAGACTTTTTTCGGGAATTTAGCCTCTCAGGTGCGAGAGCGTTTATTCCCGGGTGACGACGTCTCCGAATTAGAACTCGCCCGCATGCAAAGGCTTATTGGTGACACATCAACTCAATTGCATGTTCTCTCCGAGCTTGAGGGCTGGTTTCCGAGCCACAGGATCTGCAACGCTGGTTTGAGAGAGACGGAGTCGATTTATCTTGGCGCCTCAGCAGCCTTTGACCGTGACTCAGCTACCCTCTCTGACTCTGCCAAAACAACAGCAAGACGCGTCGGCAAACTCTTAAATCGAGTTAGCTTCTCGGAATTGTTAATAGTCGGGCACGCTGATACCTTAGGAAATCAACTATACAATCAAGAGCTAAGCGAGAAACGCGCCCGTGCGTTCTTCGAGGCCCTGATTAGAGAAACAACCCTGCCCCCAATGAAAATAAGGGTCATAGGCCGCGGAGACGCCAGCCCGATCTTCTCTCCCTCTACCTCCCTATCAAGCTACAATCGTCGCGTTGAACTTTTGGTAATTTGTGAGCAACGCAAATGAGAATTCGAAAATTTCTAGCAGAGCCTAAGATCGAACTAAGGTTTGATGAGGCATATGCAATGCGGCAATTCTTTGATCATGTCCTAGAGATTGAGACATCGGGATTCGGCCTAGTGAGCGCAAAGATATCAAGCGGCGAGTATAGCCGCATCATGTTCTACTCAGCAATCAACGGCTCAAATCACCTTGTTAAAGTTAGGATCAAACCTGAAACAAAAGTAGAAGTACGGATGTTCTCGTTACGCGGCTTCCGAAATGCCGAACTGAAAGCCCCCCGCTCTAAAGCAGTTGTTAACCTGGGATGTCAAATCAATCTCGACCAGCTCAGTTCTGCTCCGAGCTACCGAGTTAAAGAAAAACCATTAAAGAGCTCGCCCGAGACATATCGGATCGTACCCAAAGAACCGATAAGAAACTTATTTGAAACTAATATACCGAGCCGTAAAATTTTACTGAGAACTTTTCCAATAACCATGAGCCTAGCAACGAAGCCTAACGTAGTACTTGAGAATAGCAACGCAGCACAATTGATCACCATGAATCGAGAAAAATTAGAGCTTCATAAGAATGTTGTACGAATACTTTTATCAAGATTCAACTAATTTTTAACAGAGCATTTAGAAGGAGAGTAAAAAATGTCAGAGACGACTAACATGTACGTACCCGAACATTACCCCTACAAAACGGAATTCAACGCGATCGAAAAATTTTTATTTTTTTGTGCAGGCGCGGATATTGAGCTCTTGAAAAAGTGTCCCCGATATGACCAAACTAAGCAGATCGGTCTCGGCGGCGTCGTTTTAGCGACTACTGTTGTCGCTTTAGCTGTAGGGTTCTATGCGTTTAAAATCATATTTGAACCCAAAGATCTAAGTCCAGACGCAGCAACTGTTTCAGGTTGGTTTACCGTTGCGGCATTCGTAGTGGGATCTATATGGGCACTAATAATTTTTAACCTAGATCGATTTATCGTGTCAGTGTCCGGATCGGGAGACGGATCTGAAGGTGTCACATGGGGAGAGATTGGCCGCGCTCTACCCAGACTTCTCCTAGCAGCCATTATCGGATTTACATTATCAAAGCCTCTAGAAATCAAGATAATGGAATCAGAAATCAAGAGCAAAATCATTGCGGAACAAAAAGAAATTCAAGATAAACTGTTGCAAAGTAACATAAGGGAATACGAGGCTCAGCGAAGCGATTACGAGAAATTAAAAATAGAAGCGTTAGAAGAGAAGAAAAAACTCGAGTCTTATCGAGACAGCTTTAGAGCAACCAGAGACACTGCCGAGACAAACTACAGAAACGAAGAGACGGGTGCTGCAGGTACAGGTAAAGCTGGCCCTGGCCCAGCGACAAAACGCCGTGAAGCAACCTACAAACTCGCCCAAGATGAGTACGATCGAGTATCAAAAGAAACAGGGGCTAAACTTGAGATTTTGGAGAAACGTATTAATTCGCTTGATTTAGATCTAGAAAAGCTGTCCTCAATGAGAGCTTTGGCGCAAAAAAAATCTGAAGCTGAATCCAAAGAAAATGATGGCCTAGTAAAGCGGATAATGGTTGCACACGAGCTCTACCCTACAGCATCAATAATCATAACCCTCCTATTTATAGTAATTGAACTCTGCCCGGTTCTTTTTAAAATGCTCATCCCGGCGAGCACCTATGACTACCTCAAGGAAAACGCAAAACGGATGAGTTTGGCTGAAAATGGTATCGAAATACAAGCGAACTACACGGATAACGAAAAGCTGAGTAAACAAAAACTTGAGCTTGCGACTTATAGCAAGCCGGACACTAAGAATACAGAGATAACCAAGCGATTGAACATCGAACGGCAACTTACGGAACAAGCGCAAGAAGAATTTAAGAAGATGGTAAGCGCAGATATTTCCGCCAACCCGGAGAAGTATGTGAAGCTTGAAGAGAAAAGTCCAAAGACGTAACAAGCGAAGACGGAACAAGTAATATAGGTGAATCTTATTCGAGATGAACGTCTATTACGAAGTACTCGGGTTACGCAGCGACGTGATGCTACTTATGGGGAAGCCTCACAGACGCGGGATGGTCATGTTTGCAATGTGGCGCATTTTCGTCATGCTGCTTTTCTGCCTCGCAATGTATCTTGTAATCACCTGGTCGCGCTCTGAGCTAAACAGTCCGACTATCAAGATTGTACTGGTTGGACTAGTCGGCTTAACAACAATTGCTGCGAGGAATAGCTTATTCCACAACTGGACAACGAATCTAGACCGAAGGGTTAACTCAAAAACTTTTCGTGGGTTTTATCTCGAGGGGCTATTTGCTTTTGCAATCGCCCTCTTCACTGCCACGATTATTACTAGCTGGTGGTTGCACACGCAACAAATAGAGAGGTCGATGAATACAAAACAAGCCGAACGACTCGCGCTTTTGAAGTACGGAACGGATAACCAATTAGAAAGAATAATCTCTCAAAAGCGCGAATTACTAAGTGCAATCCAGGAATTTGAATACCGGCTTAATGGCGGTGCGCTAGCGATTAGTGAAGAAAAATTTAGACTTAGACGGAAAGCATTAGTCGTCGGAAATAGCGACTATAAATTTGAGGAAGATCTTCCGGGCGTCCGTAACGACATTAGTCAGCTGCCGAAAGTATTTTCCTCAGCAGGATACAGTATCACGCTGGTAAAAAATGAGTCGTACGATGAAACTGAGATCGCAATTTCGCAGTTCGTTAAAGGCATCAGCGAGCAGGATATTGTGATCCTATACATTGCTGGGCACGGTTACTCATTGGGTGGTAGGAATATGTTAGCAAGTACGACATACAAAAGAGACGAAGACCGCGCCGCAGCCAGTGGACATCACATAGAGAGTTGGTTTAATCAGATTTTGAGCAAAAAGCCCAAATTCAGCTTTTTTGTCCTAGATGCGTGTCGAGACTTAGCGCAGGAAGAGCGCTATTTGGAGGGTCTCTCAAAAGCACCAGCACGCCAAGGTTTTGATCCAATCATTTTCAAAACATATACACCGTCATCTAGAACGCCTTTTATCATTCTCCAGTCGGCCCGAGCAGGGCAACAAGCGAACGATCATATCGGCGACTGCTTAATCGGTAAATCATGCCAGCCTGAAAACCGAATGAGTCCTTTCGCATCGGAGTTTATTAATAATTTTAAAATTGATTCTCCTGTTACCGTGATGATAAAAAATACAGAAAAAGGCCTTGCACAACGAATTGTCGCGGCGAGACAGAATCCCCCGAGCGGTGTGGATGTCAGCTACATTACTGATCAGGATATAGAAGTGCGCTCAAGCAGTGGTGGCATGGTGATAAGGCATATCGCTCCTGAAAGTAAGTTAGCGGTTCGCCGGGAGAAACTTCAGGATGACGTACTTTTTGACGAACTGAAGGCATGCAAAAACGCAGAGCCACTGACACTAAGCTGCCTCGAACGCGAAAAAGACAAATTAACTAAGCAAATCAATTTCTTAGAATCAAACGCCGTTGATATCAGCGGGTTCAACGCAAAGGCGTTGGCATACACCGTTGACAATAGCGGTACGTTATCGTTAGTAATTCGTGAGACAGCGAAGAATGTTGCATTTCTCCCAATGATGCTGTGTCTCACGCTCTTCCTATGCCTCGACATAGTCATCTGGTTTATTGGGCACCGAACAAAAATTCCCGGTCAACAAAATCGATTTTCTCTGGCAAGAACACTCAACACCGCAGGTATATTAAGTGTCTTATATAATGCTGTTTTTATGTATCGAATCGTGTTACATAAAATTGAGACCCCGGGGAATGTTGACTTATGAGCTTTAATTTGTTTTCCTCAGTGCGGGTACAAACGTATTTCGCGTTTATATCTTGCTTAATTTTTATAACGTACTTTCTTTTTTTTCTTGACTACCTTGGAGTCAGTTTCTGGATTGAAGATTTTCTGAACATCCTGAAAGCTGCTGCAGCGGCATCTGCTGTCACCCTCCTCTTCGCCTGTCTATATCTGATTATTGTGCTCTGCGCCGAGGCCCCAGTTGGGCGCGAGTACTGCCTCACTAAACGAGCGCTTATCAATCCAATAAGGGGAATGTTTGTACTGAGCGTTTGCCTTGTATTTTCATTTATACATGGAACAGTGCTGATAATAGCGCTGTTTTCAAATGAGATAACTCCAGAATTTTTCTCAAAATTTTTATTGAGTGAGTTTACCGCAGGCACGTCTTTTCATGTGTATGACTCAGGATCTCCACATACTAGGGTTCTACCTTCAGAGTATTTTAAAGGCTTTTTCTTCTATCGAGCATCACTAGTTTTTCAACATACTGACGAATTCGTTCTATTTGTCTTCTACATTTTATTTTCAATGTTTTTCTGCGCCCCTTATGTAAGCGCTTGCGTGAACATTCGACGCGAAAATTTAGAGAAATATATTGAGATGAAATGGTACTGTAAGCGTGTAGGAATTGAGGTGGACTACGAACATGTGTACAGAGCATCCCTGCCTATTTTCCTTACTAGGTTTCCATTGGTTGAAGAAGCGCTAAAAAAGAAGGTACCTGAGAAGATATCTGATGGTTCGATTGCAAAAAACCGGTCCGATGTTCAAGCCACTTTGCCGATGATCCATGAAATACCGGGCAAGTACGTCTGTCGTTTAACTTTGGTTGATAATAGGTTAGGGCAATGATGTTTAAATACCTTAAAACTATTTTGTACATTTCGTTAGCGCTTATTTCTTCGCCAGCACTTTCAAATTCATTAGGGTTAATCATTACCATAGGAGAATTTAAGTCGAGCGGAATTCCTCCGCTTCCTGGAACTCAGCATGACAGCGAATCGGCCAGAAAAATTGCAACCAACCTCGGGTTTTCGGGCGATAACTTTATTTACTTAAAAGATGCTGATGCAACTCGCTCAAAAATCATCGAGGCATTAAAAGTACTTGCATCAAAAGCAGATCCGGATAGCGACGTATTCGTCTATTTTTCTGGCCACGGGACAAGATTCACAGATCCAAAGACCCAGAAATGCCAAGAAGCTTTTGTTCCCTATGACACAATCTTTACCACGTCAACCCTCACCGAATCTGATTTCGGGATGTATCTGAATTCTATTGCTAAAAGAGCGCGGCGAGTCCTATTTATGGTTGATACCTGCCACGCAGCAGGTTACTCACAAAGAGGCGGTTCTCGCACGCTTTCAAAGACAGATTTTCTAGTACCGAAGTTTTCACTCCTTGACGGCGCCGATCAGTGCGGACAGACTTCCAACCTCGATACCAAGCGTATAAACTCTCGATCATTAAGTGCTCTTCGTACATCCTTATTTGAAAACAATGTAGTCAAGATAAGCGCTGCGCGGGTAGATGAGGTAGCTTGGTCTAGTCCGAGGATTGGGGGACTAGCAACCCACGCATTCCTTAAGTGTATCGAGGGCGATGCTAGAGACTTGGATCGAAGTGGATCGATTTCAACGGCGGAGTTGCAAGTCTGCGCTCAGCAAAAGATGAACGATCCAAATTTTGGTGGGCGCTTTCCACCTGGTGGCGCGCCAAGCAATATTACAGTCTCCTCCAGTCAAAGAATAGTGTTTCCGGGGTTGGGAGATGGAATAAACGGGGTTGCTCCACCGCTCGCAGTCAGTGTACAGCAGGAAATGACTAAGATACTGCAGGAACGCGAAAAGTCAGAGCGGCAACGTATCGCCCAGGAACGCGCAGAACTTGACCGAATTGAAAAACAGAAAGTCGCAGCCGAACGTGATCGCCAAGAGCGCGAGAAGTCAGAGCGGCAACGCATCGCCCAAGAACGCGCAGAACTTGACCGAATTGAAAAACAGAAAGTCGCAGCCGAACGTGATCGCCAAGAGCGCGAGAAGTCAGAGCGGCAACGTATCGCCCAGGAACGCGCAGAACTTGACCGAGTTGAAAAACAGAAAGTCGCAGCCGAACGTGATCGCCAAGAGCGCGAGAGAAAACAATTAGCAGATCAGCAAGAGCACGAACGTCGAGAACTGGAGCGCTTAGCTACGGAAACCGCTGAGCGTATTCGAGTGTACCAGTATAATTTAGACCGGATTCAAAATCGATTGAAAGCTGAATTTGAGCGAGCAGAACCTGAAATCTATTCGTATCAAGACGCCCTTGCAACACTAACTGACATCTACGAGCAACGAAATCCACAGTATCGCTTACAAATAATCCAGCCGAGGACAAATATCCAGATTCATAAGGATGACTATTCATTCACTGTAAGTAGCAGCATTCAGGGCTATTTGTATGTTCTACACCTTGGTAGCGACAAAAGAACCTTTACGCTTTTGTTCCCAAACAAGTACGAGGAGTTTAATACCCTACCTGCAAACACGAAGTACCGAATTCCAGGCCCAAACTGGAACCTAAAGGCGCGCGGCCCGGAAGGAAAGACGCATCTTCTTGTACTAGTATCAAGAATTAAATTAGATTTGACAAACTTTGGATTAGGAGATTCGGGTATTTTTGCGGAAGAAGATGCGCGAATTGAGAATAGACGATCGTTGACAAAACTCTTTAGTCAAAGTTCTTTAACAGATACTACCTTATCTTTTGGTGCGAGTTTATTTAGTGTTGTGGAGAAAAAATGAGTATCGAAAAATCCGTGCATTTTTTTGTGGGACTTTTAATTTTTTCTGCCAACCTTCACGCAGCAGAAGTTAAACATCTCAAAGAAATCGATAACCAGGAAATAGAACAGTGGCTTTCGCAACCTAGAGGCGTGACAAGAAGTATGCGACCGGAATCGAGAGCCCTCGAATTTCAAGTGAACTTTGATTTTAATTCTCATAAAGTAAGCGCTGATGATCAGTATCAGATTAAGAGACTAGCAAACGTAATCAGGGCTAAATCGCGGTCAGATCAGCGCTTCACCGTAGAGGGTCATACGGATCGGAAGGGATCGCATGAATATAATCTAGCTCTGTCAACTCGTCGTGCAAACGAAGTGAAATCGATCCTTATGCAAGAGGGTATCGAAGATGCTCGGCTATCAGCTATCGGCAAAAGTTTTGCTGATCTGATTAATCGAGAACAACCTTTTTCCGGTGAGAATAGGCGAGTAAGAGTCGTTTTATCAACAAAATGAATCCAGCTTTTAATAAGCCGCTACTGAGTTCCAGCCTAGCTCCCTCAGTACACATGATCTGAGAGCTGATTAATCTGACTTAAGTACTAAAGAATTCAAAAAAACCCAACTCCTAGTATATATTTTCGGTCGTGAATTGAATCCGGCTTCGATGCATCTTCAGTGCGACCAAATACAGCAAGAACTTTCAAAGTAGAAAATCGCTTGAGTGAGACTAACTGCCCTATTCGAAACAATCAGTAATGCAAACCTTTGATGATCCTAGAACTTTCAGAGTCTCTCTTAATAAAAAAACCAGTATGCGGTGCATCTCTTGCGAAAACATATGCGCTACAAAAAACGGCAATTAGAGGTTTTAGTACAGTTTTCCTTGTCAGAGGGAATTTTACATACCCTCGAAGGGAGTGTTAGCTTCCAAACCGGGGATGCAATAGTCACTGCCGATACAGGCGAGAGTTGGGTTGTCCTTCGATCCCGATTTTGCGAGATGTACGAACCGATAGAATCGTCGGTGCTTTGGCAAGATGGGCGCTATATTAAAAAACCTGGCTTTGTGACCGCAGAGCAGCAAGCCGATAAGTTTAAAGTAGTGATTACTGGAGGGATTCTGCACGGGAATGCTGGGGACTGGCTCGTTGAAGACGCCAACAAATTTCAGTGGATTGTTTCTAATTCATTGTTCAGAGCTTCATACGATCCAGCTTAAGTTAAAACTACAGTTTAAGTTAGGCTCAAGCACAATTTGAATATGAACTCTAGTTTTCGTGCATTTGAATTACTGAGGTTCCATTGTAATTGTCTCTACCGCTAGGAGAACATAATTGAGCGGGCATAATAACCCTAAACGATTATGCTCTAAGATTGTGGGAATCTTGTCATTACCGCTGTGTTTGTGAGCACTGTGCAGATCGAATGGCTCGCACATCTACGCGATTGAGATTCTGAGTTGGCAAGGCGCTCAGAGGTAGAAAGATGTCTCCGCGAACACCTCTTCCGCCAGTGGATATGCTCACGCCCTTACCCCCGAGAGACACAAGGGGCGTGTTTGTGTACTGGTCCTGGGTAAGTGGTTGGAAATCCCAACATTCGCGTGTCACTGTACGATCATAGACGTCAAGCATTCTAATTTCCAACACGGGACGACTAATCAGCATATGACGGTGCATGAGGTCAAACGCAACCCGATCATCAAAATAACTGGTTGTACCCCCTACTGTAATAACAGTCTCGAAATTATTGCAGATGCTAAACCAGCCTCCGCAGTCAGTGCGCTGGTTTATAGCCTTGATAGCTTCTTGTAGGCTCCTTGCATAGTCGGCGTTCCAGTTCATACGAAAGGATACTTGTAGATAGGCGTTACGCTGTGCGTCAACCTGCACGCGAGTTGGTTCGACCGCTATATCGAAAGCTCGCTGCGGATAGTCGACGAGTACGGATTCCAACAATCGATCGCCACTTTCTCGACTATGCCTAAAGCTCTGGATTTGCTCTGAAATTCGGCCACCTTCGATCTGCCCAGATCCGCGGCTCTCGTTAAGCAAGCGATCTCTCAAGGCGCTGTGGCTGACCCAGACCTGCATTTTGATCAAGGTTCGACCGTTTCGCTGGGTCTGATCAACCAATCGGTAGTCGCTGACAAAACCCGAAGCGTAGGTGATGATCTCGTCCCTGCGGATTCTCTGATCTCGAACTTCGGTCTCAGAGCTCACGATCACACCAACAGCACGCTCTACAGACATGCGGAACGCACTTTGACGGGCAGTCTCCAAGTCTGCGCCTTCGGTCATGACTTCGACATACATGACTTTCTTTTGGTCTTTACTGATCCACTGGTATAAGTGGATACCAAGGCTCCAAGGAACTTTGAGAAAGAT
>JACCDJ011312564.1_pt1 | contig 13194 bp, 15 predicted proteins | sample 7444481 | NCBI WGS metagenome assembly JACCDJ01 (sample SAMN15323435, study PRJNA562643) | freshwater metagenome | isolation source: river surface water | place: USA:Blue River Watershed | collected 2017-08-15 | reverse complement strand
GGTTGGCAATTCAGTTCTTCGCAAGATTGGGGATTTTGCCCCGCTTCACAAAAACAAAGTCGAGCAGGCGGGCTTTGCCGTTTTAAAGGCCCCTGATATTCCATCGATTCTGATTGAGACCGCGTTTATTAGTAATCCCGAAGAAGAAGAGAGGCTCAACGATGAGGTTTATCAGGAACGGATTGCACAAGCCATCCTAAATGGCATTCAGGAGTATTTCTCGAAAAATCCCCCCGTCGCACGCCGGGGTTAAATCGAAAAGAACAGCTAAAACTGGGGGTCATGAAACCCCAAGGGGGGAAGCTAACAACTTGCTATAATCTTTGTTTTGCTAAATCAAGAATAAATCTTTTTTTATAGCAAAATTGCTCATTCAGCATTGAATTAAGTATCACCATACTGGGTCGGTAGCTCAGTCGGTAGAGCAGCGGACTTTTAATCCGTTGGTCGCGAGTTCGAATCTCGCCCGACCCACCACAAATTTGTATTAGAAACAATGACTTGCTAACCGCAAGTCATTTTTTTTGCTTATTTTTCGTGCAAAATTCAATCGCACACCAATCGCACGGTTCAATTATTTGCTGTTTATCAAAATCTTCTATAAACTGTAGCTAATAACTAAAAGCCCTTATAGATGCGAGCTATAGCCGACTCCACGGTCATCCTAAGACCCCATGAACTGCGCCTAAAACGCCGTTCAGATTCCAGCATCTGGCAAATTCATTACAAAATTGGCTCTAGGAAAAAGTGGCTGCGAATCACCAGCAAAACAAGCAATTTGGCAGAAGCCAAGAAGATTGCTGAAGACTTATTTCATGAAGCACGAGTATTAGAGAAGCGCGGCTTATCGGTAGTTAGTAAAAAGTTTAAAGCAGTTGCTGAAGTAGTTAGCAGCAACCTTAAGGCACAAGTACAAGCTGGCACAGGCAAAAAGAGCTATGCAGACTACTATCGCGCAATCGATAGCTATCTCACTCCATTCTTTGGCAACTATCACGTAGACAACATCACCCCTGCCCTGATTTCTGACTTTCATCGATGGCGAACAGAGAAAGTGGGCTATGAATTAAAAGCTTCTACGCAAAACAATCACAATGCCGCTCTTAATTGCATTTTTGATTACGCAGTTGAGCAAGGCTATATGAGTGAGAGCCAAAGACCTAGCACTAAGAACACAGGTGATGCTACTGAAGTGCGCGGCATCTTTAGTACCGATGAGTTAATTGAACTACAACAATTCATTCACAAGTGGTCAGCAGAAGGACGAGCAACTAAGTCTCGTTACTTACGGGAACTGCTAGGCCTATATGTGACTTTTATTGCTTGCACTGGGGTACGGCCAGGGACAGAAACAAAAAACTTGAAATGGAAGCATATTGAGTTTATTCAAAAACCCAGTATGCGCATTATTCACGTTACCGTACCTGAAGGTAAGCGCGGCAGCCGCGAGCTCGTTGCACGAAATGAATTATGGCCCCTATTAGATAAGCTACGGGAACTACAGCCTGAATACAAAGATTTAACACTGGAACAGCTAATTGCCAAGAAAGAAGATAAACATATCTTCCGTATGCGCGATGGCACTTTGCCATATAACCTAGTAAATGCGTTTGGGGACTGCCTCAAAGAATCTGGTTTAGACAAAGGTGATAAGGATGGTAAGCCTAGAAGCTTGTATAGCCTACGTCACTACTATGCGACTCAACGAGTGCTAGAGGGAATTAGCTTTGGATTATTAGCAAAACAGATGGGCACCTCAATCCTCATGATTGAGCGTCATTACAGCCATCTCAGACCTTTAATGGTGGCAGAACAACTTGCCGGCATGATTCCAAGTAACCAAGAAGCACAAACAGATGAGATTCTTCGGTTTATGAATCCAAGTCCAGTGCGTAATGATGTGATTAGCTTGGTTGGCGCAAGTACTGGCATTTACTTGCCATTGGTTGAAGCGAACGCTAAGGCCACTAAAGAACTTAAAGATGAACTTAACAAAGTAGTAAGCAAGGCGGCGTAAATCATGAATACACCCTACTTTGCTCACTACCTCACGGCTATGGTGATCTGATGACCCCATTTATTCAAACCTTCTTTGAACGTAAGGCCAATGCTGCTTTAAAACAAAGTTTAGAGCGAGCTTGTGATTTGTCACATTTCAAACAAGTGAAGACTAGATTAAATAGCGGCGAGGATTTGACCAAGGAGTTGCCACAACTCAAGAAACTGCCGAAGAAAGATGCGCTGGTAGCAGTGAAGACTTTGATTAAGCGTTGCGATACAGATCTGAATGATTATTGGACTTTGCCTAAAGCAGCAAAAGCCAAGTTAACCGTCACGCATAAGACATTTAAAGGCGAATTAGTGCCCAGGTTTACTGCGATATATGGGTTTAATACGCAGCTGGGCCAAATAGAGATCAAAGTCACCACGCAGGGTCGATATGTATTCGTATCGTCTAGTGCAAAGGATGTAAAAAAGGCCAACATAGAGTTGGCCTTTAGGGATGTTGAAAAACAATTAAGCTTGGCTGGATTTTCGTAGCAGCATAAAATTTAGGAAAAGATAAATTTCTTCTTAATTTTTTTGGATAAATGCTCAATTGCCACGCCACCTTTTTGAGCCAATACAGGACAATTATTTAAAATAGTAGAAAAACCGATAGATTTTGTTAACCCAGAATTTAGGATCTCATCGTCATAAGCACAGCAATAGTCATTCGCATCGGAAAGATAGTGAGTAATTTTAGTCACATAGTTCAGCTCTCGAGTCCAAGAAAGTAAGTCATCAACATCTTTTTCATGAATACTAAAATGATCAGGGACGACCCCCGTTTCAAGAGCCAAAAATTCAAGCGGAAATCCCGGAATTACATAGATCACAACACCATCGCCATAGTGTTTAGAAAGTTGTCCATTGAAGTATATGCTGGATAAATTGTCAGCTAAGGTTGCTATTCTGTGATTAAGGCTATCCTTGAATTTATAACTTACGCCTGGAATATATAAGATCTGATCCCTTGATACATATTTCGTTACCGACTGTAAATCAAAGGTGCCGTTTGGGTATGCTAAAAATTCATATTCCATCTAAAGAGTCAAACCTATTTGAATTAAATCCTGATACTAACGAAGGTAAACGCATTTTGTTTTCAAATTAGAAAAGTTTAATTTACCTGTGAAACATATCCTATCAGAACAGCCACTTTTATAGTAACTCGACTGCGTTACGCAATATATCTGGCCTAGTGTCAATGTAACGCTGGGTAGTACTCATTTGACTATGCCCCGCTAACTGCATCATTACTCGCACAGATACACCCTTCTCGCTAAGCTTGGTTAGAAACCCTCTACGTCCGCTATGAGTAGTTGCTCCATTTAAACCCGCCTGTCTATATAAGCTGTTAACCACGTGAGTTAGGGTGTTTGGTGTAAATCCTGCAGATCTTTGGGTAGGAAACAAAGGTTTAGTGAGGCTTTTCGGTGGATGAGCGGCAATATAATGGGCTAATTCGGCTTGCATACGCTCAGATAGCAAAACTACCCTACTTTTACTGCCTTTAGTTTGATTAGGCGCTAAGTGAATTTCACTTAACACCTGGTTATCGCTGCTTAAAACGTCGCAGTAGCGCACACTAGCCACTTCTCCTATACGCATACCAGCTAAATGCGTTAATAGCAATATTGCGCGATTACGCAGCCCTGCTTTAGTGGTTGCTGCGTAGTTCAGTGCTTTTTCTAGTTCACCATCACTTAATGTTCTTGCTTGTGCCATATATCCTCCGTTGATTACTGCTTTTGCTTATATGTACTTATATTTTGTATTCAGAATTGCCTAATTCCTACCGAAATTGGCTGCAAATACACTCAAATTGACGGGGATTTCAACCGAAATTTACTGAAAAATTACCGCTTGATTTTCAATTGGTTACAAGCACTCAACACAATTCAACAATAATGTGTTGAGTGTAAAAACCACGAATTTTGATGGTTTTCTGTGGCTGATCTGCCACGAAATTAGTGGATTTCTTGGCATTTATTGGCTGTCAGGAACTACTGCTAAGATTTACAAGCATTACCTTAAGTAACACTTACTTGCGAGCTAGCGATGATTGGTCAAAAATTTAAAACAGCACAAGAACGTCTTGATTACATATTAAAGGCGTCAGCAGCACAAGATGCTCAAATCGCAGCTCAAGCAGCTAACGAGCCTAAAAAGTCCGCTAAAACCACGCCTAAAAAGCAGCAAAAAGCACTGAGTAAAGCTGCCCAGCAACGCCTTGAGAAAGAACGGCAAGAAGCTGCCAAATCTAAAGTGGAAAAACTGGCTGAAAGCATTAAAAATCGCAGCACAATCTCAGCTAAACACAATAGCGTGGTTAAGCAAGTTAATACCGTTAAAACACGCAATACCCCTGTAAAGAAGGCCACAGTTAATCCAATACCCAAGGTTAAAAAGCAAGAGCCTATGTCTGGCGCCACTGATCTGGATGTATTTGAAGCCCGTATTGCCCAGCGTGATAAACAGCAGCATCATTTACTTAAGCAAGCCGAAAACATCCGCAATCGCTTGTCCAAGCTATCTGATCGTGAAAAAGTCAAAACGACGGAGGGTTTACGCGACTGTTATGGCATCTATGAGTTTGTTGAAAGCAGCAAAGATGGTGGTCAGCTTTACGACATCTTAAGACACTACTTCAAAGTTACCTTCGAAAAGATACAAAGCAATACCCCAGATGAAGCTCTCTTGGTTCGCTATATCTTTAGTCAAAAATCTAAGAAGCAAATCAGCGAATATGCCACCGTACTGCGCTATGCCCTGGAGACTGGTATTGCCAAAAAAGACTTTATAAAGTGGTACAACGATACTACACAAACCCGCATTTTGGCATTAGCTCGAAAAGCCAACACGGCCGATAGCCAGGATAAGCTCAAGCGAGCCAAGATCGTACTGCTACGCTATTTTGATATTCAAGAGCAATGGCCATTGGGTCATTTTGACTACCCAGAGTATTTGGCAAATCGACAGGTTCACTTGCCTGATGAACTAATGTTCGTCATTTGTCGTGGAGTGCGTAAATTTAATCGCGATCTCTTTTTTGATCCAGAGAACCCTGCTTCTACTCGTGTGCCTTTAGCTGAAATATCTGCGCTGTACTTTATTCCACCACAATTAGATATCGTGAACGATATTATTACCAGACTAGCGAGACTAATAGCATCTAATATCGACAACATTGAAGCGGAGATCGAGCAAAAGACCGAACAAGTCTGGGCTAACGACATGACGAACTTACTTATGGAACGTGAGTTAGGTGCAGCATATAAGTCAGCGGATAGCTGGGCTGATAGAATGCAGGCAGCAATTGCTGAAGATCAAGTGGCATTTGAAGTAAAAAGAAAGAAAATTCAAAAGCTTCGCAATAAGTCTCGTAAGTAAGGTACTGTGTAGAGCGAACTAAAGTTCGCTTGTGCCTTCGCTATCGCTTGGCACATTTTTTTCTCTTTTAATTTATTATTATTTTGATCTTTCACTAGGAAGCACAAGCCAAGCCCTGTTAAAGGGCTCAACTCATGCTTAACCTTTCACTGAGGTTTTCAACTGATATACACACAACTTGCTATTGCAAGATAGGCAGGTTTTGCTATCTCCTATTACATGCCGTCATACGCAGCTTATTTACGGTCTATATCAGGAGCCCTTGTAAATTAGCTTGTGGGTTTATTTCATTGGCGTTCCCACTCACTTTCAGCCTAGACGAATTAATCAATCATTCGACAATTTAGCCTACATTCACGTATCTCTACGTTACCAACTCATACAACATTGCAAACGCTACTTCCACAGAGGGGTGTCGTTTAAAGCATCCAAAACAGCGAGGTCTATGACGCTGCGATCTTGGGTAGTGCAATGAGGCCGGATAGTAAGGGATCCGAATTGCGTACCGTCACACATCAGAACGGGTTTCGCAGCACTATTACCATCGGCGTGCCAACCTTTGCCTTACTGGTTTACTTCTTATTACAAATTTATTTAGTCCGAACACAAAGTATCCGCAAATCATTTGGATCGTGTTCGAGGGGCTAAAAACCTGCCTTTTTTGGTTGTCCAGACCCCTTTTCTGGCCATATTGTTGTGTTGCTCAGGCATTTTTACTCAACTTTATGGAAAAAATATGGCAACCTTTGAAAAACTCAAATTTGTAGCAGTAACGAAACCCATTCATCAGCCACCTATCGTTCAGCGTCGCAATAAGCTCATTAGCAAGATCTGGGAACAGATTGAATTAGTCAAAAGTCAGGCCAATGGCACCCAACTAGAAATCAAGAAATTCAAGACCGTTAAAGACGCTGCTGGCAATACCCAGCGTATTGCCGTCAATAAGCGCATTAAGCCTTGGTGGTATCAAGACATTGATGGCAAGTTATGCGTGTCCATTCGCTATGGCAGCAAGATCGTGGAACTCAAGCGTGGCATGCCCAGTATTCAAGTGGCTGACTTTGATGGCTTGTTAGAGAGCCTAGAAATCATCAAAACTGAAGTAGGCAATGGCAGCTTTGATCAAGAGATTGAGCAGGCTAGCGGCGCACTCAAGGCCAACTTCAAAACTAAATAATTTTGTCAAACGAGTCAAAATCGCAAGGTCTTGACTCGATCATAAGTGTTACTGCAAGTAACACTTTCCTATCGATGAGGCATAGCAAAAATGAATCCTTTTAAATCCCACGTTTTGAGTCAATTGAGCCAATTTACTGGCACCGAGTATTACTACCCCTTATGGCCTAAAGTCTTGCTAACTGATGGCACCAAGTACCTAGCGGAAACTGTGGGTTGCTACTGGCTAATGGACGCTATCGCCAGCCATGTCATGCACTTAGACAGCAATGAGGGCTTTACTAGCTGTAGTCTAACTTGCGCTAATAGTTCGGGTAACTTAACTATTACCGATGGCAACGGTAATGTACTAGCTAAGCAACGCATTCCGTATACGGACTTTCCATTTAATGAGATTAGCTTATATACCTGCTTGAATGAAGATAAGTGGGTGATATTGCTACCCAGCGAATACTAGGCGCTAAATACTGGTATGCGATTTTTTGAATTCCAAACACCCAAAATACAAAAGCCCTTAAGTCCAGCCCAAGCTAGATTGCGATCTCTTAGAGATCAAGCTAAACGAGCTCAAGTAGCTATTAAAGCAGAACGTGCAAGGCAAAAGATCCAAGCTGGACAAATAGAGTTAGCCAAAGTCGAAAGTATCCATAGAAAGAAGTCTCAAAGCTACAAGACTATCTACAAAATGAATAATCCTTACACCGCCTGGGTGTCTGCGGGCACTTATGGCGACTTTAATAACGCCCTATCTATGGCGCTGAGAAAGAAGAAATTGGGTGCCGTGGCCGTCCGGATAGAGGATGGAAATAAAATAGTTGTTTATTCAAGCTAATGAGTTTTATCTGCCAAATATAAAGGCTCGGCAGACTATGTTGAAGTAAGACTTCATTAGCAAAATGAGATGCGCTAGATCAAGAGAAAGGCTGGTTAAGATTTTGCAAGCAAGCGTCACTTAACAAGACACTTGTTGGCTTAATTTTTAGATTTAGGTTGGGCGACCTGAATTATTTACTGTCGGTTTCGCCTGACACTACGGGATCAGGGCCTTGATAGACTGCTTCTAATCACAAAGCAGCCATCACCCTACTTGCTAATGGCTGGCTCAAAACGACCCAAAGCAGACCATCAATTCAATAATCTGAGTACGCTAACTCTCACCCAAAACTGAGCGACCTGCTTAACGTAAGTCTTTATTTAACTGATCCACAATCTCGGCCCAATCAGCATCTAAAAGCAACTCATCACGAAGAAGCCTTGCTTGAGATGGTGTCCACAATGGTGCATCCGCTAATTCAATCGCTTCATCTAAAGGAGCATGCCGATCAATGAATGCCTTAATACTATTACCATCAGAAGGTAGTCCTAATTGAAGGAATAACTCAGAGAATGGATGAAATGACTTTTCCATGATTAATTTCTCCTTAAACGTAACGCATTTGTAATGACCGAGGCTGAGCTCAAGCTCATGGCAAGTGCAGCAATTAATGGTGAGAGTAACCATCCAGTGAAAGGATATAAGAGACCAGCAGCAATAGGAATGCCCAGTGCGTTATAAAGAAACGCAAACACTAGGTTTTGCTTCATATTGCCTACCGTATCGTCTGAAAGCGACTTAGCAATCGCAATACCTCTGAGATCACCTTTAACTAAAGTAATTTGGGCGCTATTCATAGCAACGTCAGTACCGGTGCCCATAGCAATACCAACATTGGCTTTTGCTAAAGCTGGAGCATCATTGATGCCATCACCTGCCATTGCAACAATCCGACCTTCATTTTGTAGTCGAGTTACCAATTCGAGCTTATCTGCTGGCTTAACCTCTCCATAGACCTCTTCAATCCCAAGGCGCTTGCCAACAGATTTAGCAGTTGTTAATCCATCTCCAGTTGCCATCACAATTCGCAATCCCGCCCCTCTTAAGGTTTGCAAAGCCTCTGGCGTAGTAGCCTTAATAGGATCAGAAACAGCTAAAAGGCCAGCAAGCTTTCCGTTGATAGCTAAATGCATCACGCTAGCGCCTTCAGAGCGGAGCTCCTCTGCTTGGGCTTTCAAAATATCAACAGAAACTCCCAGCTTATCCATCAATGCAGTATTACCCAACGCCAAATGAAACAAGCCAACGCTACCTTGAACTCCAATTCCTGAACTTGATTCAAAGTTTTCGGGTTTCTCTAATGGCAAATTACGGTCTCTTGCGGCGCGAACAATTGCATCGGCAAGGGGATGCTCACTGCCCTGATCAAGACTTGCTGCAAGCTTTAAGACCTCATTACCATCAAAGCTGGGCGCAGGAATAACTCTATCAAAAATTGGCTTACCCTCTGTTAAGGTGCCTGTTTTATCAATAATGAGGGTGTTCACCTTACGAAGATTTTCAATGGCCGCAGCGTCGCGGAACAAAATTCCCTTTGTCGCCCCTTTACCAGTAGCAACCATAATCGACATTGGCGTGGCAAGACCTAGGGCACAAGGGCAAGCAATGATTAATACCGAAACCGCATTGATTAAACCAAAGACCCAACTTGGTTCGGGGCCAAAGATCCCCCAAATGAAAAAAGTCAGTAAAGCTATCGCTACAACCGTTACTACAAAATATCCCGCAACAATATCTGCCATTCGCTGCATTGGTGCTCTGGAGCGTTGGGCTTGAGCTACCATTTGCACAATTTGAGCCAGCATGGTTGATGAACCAACACGCTCGGCTTTAATAATCAATGCGCCATTGGTATTCATCGTTGCTCCAATCACACGATCACCGATACGCTTAGTAACTGGCAATGGCTCCCCGGTAAGCATGGATTCATCAAGCGCACTAGAGCCTTCAACAATGACGCCATCAACAGGCACTTTTTCACCTGGGCGCACCCTCAATAAGTCTTCAATATGAACATTTGATAAAGGAATATCTTCCTCAGATCCATCGCCCTTAATTCTTCTAGCTGTTTTAGGCGCTAAGCCCAGCAAGGATTTAATTGCCGCAGAAGTTTGTGAACGTGCCTTTAGTTCCAACACCTGACCAAGCAGAGTCAATGAAATAATGACGGCGGCTGCCTCAAAATACACACCAATCCTGCCCATAGACATAAAGGAAGCAGGAAATACTTGTGGAGCTACCGTAGCAACAACGCTATACAAAAATGCAGCACCTGTTCCCAATCCAATCAAAGTCCACATATTTGGACTGCGATTGGCTATGGATTGCCAGCCTCGATGAAAGAATGGCCATCCTGCCCATATAACAATTGGTAAGGATAGGAATAATTCAACCCAGGTTTGGGTTTGAGACTCTAGTAGATTAAGTTTATGGCCAAACATCGCAAGGACAGTCACCACTGTCGTCAAAGGCAGCGTCCACCAAAATCGTCTTTGAAAATCAACTAATTCTGGATTTTCTTCTTCCTCTAATTCAGGCAACAGAGGCTCTAAACTCATTCCACAAATTGGGCAATTACCTGGTTGATTCTGCCGAATTTGCGGATGCATGGGGCAGGTATAAATTGTGCCGGCCACCGAAGCAGGCGACTCTGAGTCCTTTAGTCCCCCATCTAGATACTTGCTGGGCGCTCCAATAAATTTTTCTTTACAACCATTGCTGCAAAAATAATACGCAATATTCTTAAGCGAGTAACTATGCTTAGACTGAGAAGTGACCGTCATCCCACAAACAGGATCCTTCAAGGAATTTTCATCTGAAGAATGTTCGTGATGGGAGTGATCGTGTCCATGCTCATGATGATTGTTCTCATTGTGCTTACTCATTGCAAATCCTTGTTTACCTAATTCATTAAAACTGGCGTATCTGGGATTTCATTATCTGAAGATGATTTACCTGGGAATTGACTTTGCAATAGTTGACTCACCATTTCAATTCCAGACAAAATGCCAGCCTGATATTCATTGAGCGCAAATTTGGATTCGATCTCATGACAAATAACATCCCACGCACTGGCATCCGCATTTGAATGAATGCCTCTATCGGCAATTATCTCTACAGCATGATCGGCTAATAAAATATAAATGAGCACCCCATTATTGTGCTCGGTATCCCAAACTCTGAGATTGGTAAAGACTTCAATTGCACGATCTCTAGGGCTTAAGTCTTTTAACAAGGCAAGCGTATCCAGGGCACCTTCCACGGCAAAACAGATTTGACCCGAATGTTGAGCCTCACTATCTCGAATCGCATTTGTTATTGCGGCAAGATCTTCCTTGGAAAAGCATTTCTCTACCTTGCGACTATGAGACCAGAGATGTTTTATTAATCGATTCATATTCATGCTTACCATCTCCCCGAGGAGCCACCGCCACCAAAGCCGCCACCGCCACCACTAAATCCACCACCTCCACCATGGCCTCCACTGCTATAGCCACCAAAGCCATGTCTACCCAACCCCATTCCGGATAGAGCAACGACCAATGCCACAACACCGGCAATTAAGGCCATAGAAAACGCACCGAACATAAACCAGGCGATAAGAGCTACAAATCCTCCAGTAACTAGGGATCCAGGTAACCTGCCGAGCATCGATCGTAAGATTCCACCAAGCACTAAAGCCACAATAAAAATGATTGGTAAAAACGAACGAATATCCCCGGGGTCACGCATTTCTGTATTAGTTGGGTTTGGCGCTGGTAACGCCTCACCATCAACCACGCTAATCACAGCGTTTAGGCCATCCGTAATGCCGCCATAAAAATCCTGCTGTTTGAAACGGGGCACAATGATTTGGTCGATGATTCGCTTGCTAGTTGCATCAGTTAATACACCTTCAAGGCCGTAACCCACCTCAATCCGAAGTGCTCTATCAGCCTTAGCAATAATCAGAATCGCACCATCATCGACTTTTTTGCGCCCAATCTTCCATTGCTCCGCTACGCGAATTGCATATTGCTCAATTGACTCAGGAGCGGTAGATTGCAGCATCAAGACGACAATCTGACTACCCTTTTGAGCCTCAAAGTTACTTAAGGTTTGATCTAGAGAGCTGACCTGAGCCGGTGTAAGAGTGCCCGTTTGATCAATTACTCGCCCCGATAAAGCCGGTACCGCCTGCTGCGCCACAGAAAACTGAGGCAAGCAAAGCAGCGCCAAAACCGATAGTAAAGCTAAGAGACGTTTGGGGAACTGGAAAAAACGGGTCACGGAAGATACTCCAATTATTTCGCTGCTGGCGTATCAAATGAAACACTAGGAGGAGAAGCCAGCTCTTTCTCATTCTCAACAGTAAAGTTAGCCTTAGCCTTATAGCCAAACATCATTGCTGTTAAGTTAGATGGGAATGAGCGAATCGTGACGTTGTAATCCTGTACAGATTTAATGTAACGATTACGAGCAACTGTAATGCGATTTTCAGTGCCCTCTAGTTGCGCTTGCAAATCTCTAAACCCTTGATTTGCTCGTAAGCTCGGGTAATTTTCTGAAACGACTAATAGTCTGGATAAAGCCGAAGTGAGCTGTCCTTGCGCTTGCTGGAATTTCTGAAAAGCTTCTGGGTTGTTTACCAAATCAGGAGTAGCTTGAATTGAGGTCGCTTTAGATCTAGCCTCTACAACCTTAGTTAGAGTATCTTGCTCAAACTTAGCTTCGCCTTTGACCGTGCTTACTAGATTAGGAATCAGGTCGGCTCTACGCTGATATTGATTCAATACCTCAGACCAGCTAGAAGTTACCTGCTCATCTTGGGACTGAATTTGGTTATACCCACAACCTGATAACAATACCGCTGCTATTGCCAACAGACCGATAAGATATTTACGCATTTGTTACTCCTTTACTTAATTGAAGTTTGAGTCTTTAAGAACAGTCACCTTTTTAGATGTCTAAAAAATTGGGAATTAAAGAGAGTGTTAACCACAACAGCAACCACTAGATTTTTTCTGTGGCACTTGAACGCTTCCGTCAAGATACAATGAAGATGGATAACCATCCTCATTAAGCGCATAAATCAAATCATCACTCTTCCGGCTCGTCCTATCTAAATGAACTTTGCCGTTTTGCAAGTCAACATGGATATTAGAAACGCCATCTAAAGATTCCAGCGCCTTGGTAACGTGTTTGACACAAGAGCCACAGGTCATGCCGGCCACATTTAAATGAATTTGACTCATATTCAGTCTCCTTTTTTTAATTCGATGACATACAGCTTTCCACCTTCGCTTGATGCTACGAATTCCACTTGGTCTCCAGACTTAAGACCATTTAAAAGAGTTTTGTTTTTCACGTTAAAAATCATGGTCATTGGGGGCATATCTAAATTCTTGATTTCCTCGTGACGAATGGTGACTTTGCCTTGCTCCAAATCAACTTTGCGTACCTGACCAGCCGTATATGCACCAGTAGATTGGGCGCTTGCTACATGAGTCAAGATTACTCCTGATAGTAGAAAAATAACACTCAAATATTTTTTTAGATTGTTCATAATTGAATTCCTATCGATAAGATTGATAAATTTGGGATTGACCATTTTTGGAGATCAATAAAACGTCATAAGGATCTTTTCTAGATCCATACTCAGGACCATCCATTCCTGGAGAGCCTATGGGCATCGCTGGTACAGCAATCCCTACAGCATTGGGCTTCTC
>JACCDJ011538601.1_pt1 | contig 13199 bp, 9 predicted proteins | sample 7444481 | NCBI WGS metagenome assembly JACCDJ01 (sample SAMN15323435, study PRJNA562643) | freshwater metagenome | isolation source: river surface water | place: USA:Blue River Watershed | collected 2017-08-15 | reverse complement strand
CCCGATAGGCCGACGACAACTCGAGGTTTTGTTTTCATAAGGTAGTGGTTAATGGAGTAAAGGTCCATTAGGGGACACTAGGAAATTGACTCAAGGGAATCAACACGATGCAAAGATACGGAATGCTTACTTGAATTGAACAAATCAAAAATTCCTGTTGTTTTAATAGATGTAACTCATTTTTTCCGATGTCCGTCAATTCCCTACAATCTCGAATCAAGCGTGGTGAATTTTTACCTGAACTGGACTTTCTCACTTCTCGATCTGGAGGAGCAGGGGGGCAGCATGTGAATAAAGTAGAAACGAAGGTGCAGCTCAAATTTGACCTGATGCAGTCACAAGTATTGACAGAGGAGGAAAAATTGACTTTTATTCAAAAAAATCCAACCAAGGTAGATCAATCGGGAAATGTGCAACTTACCTGTCAAGAAACCCGTTCCCAACTCCAAAACAAGGAATTAGTGACTCGTAAATTCTATGAGTTGCTCAATTCAACCTTCAAAAAAAAGAAGGTACGAAAAGTAACACGACCGAGTAAGGCCGCGCGAGAAGAACGTCTGAAGGACAAAAAGGCGAAGGCTGAAATCAAAAGAAATCGTTCCAATTTTAGGCCAGGTGCTGACTGATATTTTTACTTTTTCACCTTACTTCCTAGTTTTAAAGTTTAAATTTGGATAATGGCCTATTCCATTTTTCCATGAAATCAACCCTAATTTCCAATCCCACCCCAGCTTTACTTGGGCTACTCCTTGCATTTTTCCTTTTTTTAGGAAGTTGTCAATCCAAAAATCCTTCCGAAAGCAAAGCCGCTACCGAAGAACCTTCATCTGATCGAGCTTCAGCACGATTTCAGTTAGTAAATGGGGAAGAGTTTGGCCTTCAGCCAGAAACTAAAAAATGGACGGTGCTTCATTTTTGGGCAACTTGGTGCAAACCCTGTCTTGCTGAATTTCCAGAACTTAAGAATGCACTACCTAATCTTCAACAAGATCACACCCAATTTATTTTTGCATCTGAGGAGGATTTGGAACAAATTCAAGCTTTTGAAAGCCGGCATCAAACCGGCTTAGAACTAAGCCGGTTTGTCCAAGGAACTTTGGCGGATTTTGAAATTTATGCACTTCCAACCACAGTTGTCCTTGATTCCGATGGAAAGGAGGTCTTTCGTCAGGTGGGATTGGTGGAGTGGAAAAATGTAAAAAGTATTGAGGAACTTATTCAAAGCATGCCATGAGGAAAATTTCAATACCCATTCTTATACTTCTTTTTTGGGTTTGGGCTTGCAAGCCTGCTACGCCTGAATTGATTGAATTGGAATCCATTCCTTTTCCAAAAATGGAAAATGCCGCGATGCCCAGTTTGTTTGCTTCCGATTCTAATCTCTACATTTCTTGGGTGACGATGGGGAATGACACCACTGCGGAGTTGTATTATTCCAAATTGAACTCAGAAAGGCAGTGGGCTGCACCTCTAATGATCCATCAAGGATCGAACTGGTTTGTCAACTGGGCCGACTTTCCAGCGCTGGTTGAAAATCAGGGAGTTTTACTCAGTCATATCCTTCAAAAATCCTCCCCAGAAACTTTTGCTTACGATGTCAAGCTTCAAGTACTTCCCAAAGGTGCTAGTCAATGGAAATTGAATCTTCCATTGCATCAGGATAGCACACTGACCGAACATGGATTTGTGTCCCTAGCACCTTACACCTCGACTAGTTTTTTTAGTTCGTGGCTTGATGGTCGGGAAACGGGTGGGGGAGGACATGATCATGCAGCACATTCAGGTGGTCCAATGAGTATCAGAGCCGCTGAAATAGACTTCAATGGGAAGGTCCTATGGGATGAACTTTTGGATGCGAAAACTTGTGATTGCTGCCAAACAAGCGGTGCCATCACCGATTTGGGTCCTGTGGTGGTTTACCGCAATCGATCGGATCGGGAGATTCGTGACATCGCCATCACGCGTCTGGTGGAAGGCAAATGGACCGAACCAACCCTCATCTATGCAGATGGATGGGAAATTAGCGGTTGCCCGGTCAATGGGCCTAAAGTAGTAGCCAAAGGATCCAATTTGCTTGTTGGCTGGTTTACAGCCCCGAAGGGTATCCAACAAGTTAAATTCGCCTTTTCTACGGATGCAGGAGCATCCTTCGGTGAGCCTGTGGTGATTGAATCAATAGGGCTAATTGGACGTGTAGATGTGGCACTACTCAGTGAGAATTGGGGGGTGGTTTCCTGGATGGAAACCAAGGGAGAGCAAACCTTCCTTTTTGCAGCGGGTATTGACCATAAAGGTACAATAGGAACCCCACTTCAGATTACCGCACTAGATCCGAGTAGAAAAAGCGGTTTCCCGCAGCTTGAAGTGCTCGGCGGCCAAGTTTATTTTGCTTGGACCGAAATCAACGGCGAGAATAAAAATATCCGAACAGCACGAATCCCAAAGGAGGCCTTTTTGCTCTAATAGATCTCCCTAGGATTATTTTCTAGTGGGGATGTGAAGAGGAGTGTTGTGTTTTCAGCTTTTAGCCTTGGCTTTTGCTTGCGCTTATCCTTATCCCACTTTTTTACTTGGATGCTGTGCGAGTGCGTTTATTTATTTGAAGAGAAAAAATGTCTGATTATTTATTCTTGAGTACAAATTTGATCTTCGTTTTATCCCAAGCCATAGAAATTTCGGTAGTTTGGCTTGCAATTTTTTGAACCTTATAGGTGAGTGATTCTACGGAGCTGTCGAGTGTTTCAGGTGTACAAGTGATTCGAATGACATCCTTGCTTGCATTGTAGTCATCTGCCAAGTGCATATCCCAAACAGAATTTAAGATGACCGTCCAATCCTGCTTACCAGGAATGGTAAAAAGGCCATATTTTCCTGCAGGGATATTTTGATTACCTATCGTTACCGGTTTATCAAATTGTATCCAAGTGGCTCTATGCGCACCGGTGGCCCAAACTTCACCGAAGGCAACCAGGCCTCCAAATATTTGTCTTCCTCTTACACTTGGAGAAGAGTAATCAATGTGGATATGGTTACCATCCACGATTTCCATGGCGGTCTTTTTGGGACTTTTTGATGCAGCTGGATTTTCTGTAGTTTCTTGGTGCTGGCTATGGTTTTCTGCTTGGGTAGCAGCAGTTTGCTTCTCCGCATTCCCTCCACAGCTTGCAAGGAATATAGATACGAGTAGGACAAGAGAAAATTTATTCATGGTTAGGATGTATTCTGTTGATTGGTAGTTTTCCTATTAATGCTTTTCCCTTCCTCAAGGAGTGGGGTTGGGCAAACTTGTTTGATATGTTTTTTTTACCTCTCCACAGCTGAGCATGGATGCACCGAAATAGGGATTTTTGATATCCTCGGTTTCACTTAGCCAATAGCCCCCTTTGTTGTTAAAAGCCATGGGGCAGTAATCTTGGTAAACTACTTTCTGGGCCAGTTGGTAGGTTTCCGCAAGTTGGATGATGGAGGATGAAAGGCTAGAAAAGTGGGTTCTAGCCGTAGGTAGGTCTTTAGCAGCCTTCAGTTTGGCCGCCGCTAAGGAGAGTTCTGTCTTAATTTTTTCCCATTTGGCCTGATCTTTTCCCGTACCAGCAGATGCATTCACTTTTACCAACGCTTGTGTTAGGGTTTGGTTGGCTGCGGTGGGCATTTGATCCTTCACCAAGCTATTTTTTACTTGGAAGTAAGCGGCTATTACAGCACTGATTTCTTGGCTAAAGGTTGCTGAAACTTCCACTTGTTGTGAAGTGCTGCGATTGAGGAGGCTAGGTTTTCCCGAAAGTTGTGCCGATGCATCCACGGCGAAGGCACCTTGAGAGACTATTTCTTCACCTGCCTTTAAACCTGCGGTAATTTGGTAGTTTTCACCCAGCCTATTTCCTAGAGTTACTTCCCTCATTTCAAAACTAGGAACTACTGCATTGGGAACTTTCACATAGACCACGGAGCGCTTTCCAGTCCAAAGGATGGCCGTTCTTGGCACCACCAAGTCGGTGGTAGCTTCTGAATTTGCTCCTGAAATTTTTGCTGTCACAAACATTTCTGGTTTCAATACCATGCCAGCATTGGAGATTTCTGCGCGTAGAGAAGCAGCACGTGTATTCGGGTCAATGAGTGGATCGATAAAGGATACCCGCGCTTGTTGGGTTTCACTTGGCCTTCCTGCTACTGTAAATTGGATGTTGTCTCCCACGGAAACAAAAGGCAAGTCCGTCTCATAGACATCCAAACGAAGCCAAAGTTTAGAAAGATCGGTTACTGTATATAGAACTGATCCTGTCCCCACGTAATCGCCCAAGGATACATTTTTTTGAATGACCACACCGGATTGATCTGCCAAAATATCCCATTTTTCTTTGACTACACCAGTACGCTCGACCTCAGCGATCTGTGCCGCTGTAAGTTTCCAGGAGGCAAGCTTTTCTTTGCTGGCTTGGTATAGTTGGGGGTAGGTTGCCTTGGTCTTTATGGCTTCCAATAATTCTTTCTGAGCAGTGATTAGCTCTGGGGAATAGATGGTGGCTAGTTTTTGACCGGCTTTGATTTGCTCCCCGGTAAAGGTGACAAATAATTTTTCTATCCGCCCAGGGAATTTAGACGTAATGGAAGCGTTTTCTCGTTCATCCGCTTGCAATTTACCTGTAAGCAGAAGTTCCTTTCCGGAGGTAGAGCCACCCACCACTTGGGTTTGCACCGCTGCCATGGCTAGGGCTTCTTCTGTCATTTGAATGGCATTTGAATTGCTGCTTTCGTCAGTCCCCTGTACCACGGGTATCAAATCCATGCCACAGATGGGGCAGTCTCCTGGGGCATTTAATTTGACCTGTGGATCCATGGAACAAGTCCAAAGGGTAGGTGCCCCTTCAGTGGATTCGTGATTGTGTGATTCAGTACTGCCCGAACTGAGAGAATGGAACATCCATCCCAAAATCACCCCAAGAAACAAGGTGATGGAAATCAATCCAATTTTTGAAGCGAATAGCTTTTTCATGTCTTTTCTAGTTTGAAGGAATGGATGAATTTTGGATCAAGGCTTCTAATTGTGCGAGGCTCTGATGTCCTTGATAATTGGCATAAAGCACCTTTCTCTGGTATTCTAAGTCCTGCTGTTGTAATTGGAGTACTTCAAGCAAGCTGCTTTTTCCTGTGGCTAATCCTGATTCGAGCAACTGTAGTTGCTGATCGATCAAGGTTAACTGTTCCTGGTAAAGCTTAAGAGTTCGATTGCTTTCTTCCCAACCTCGGAATGCCGCTGCCCACTGCATTGTAAGACGATTTTCGGTTTCCTTTTGGGCCATCTCCGTAGCCGTTTGAAGAAAGGCGGTTTCTTTAATTTTCGAATCGATTTTTTTGCGGTAAATCGGAAGACTTAGGGTCACCATGGGCATCACCATGTCATCCCCTCCCATGGGCATGCCTTTGTCTATCCTTGGTGAGAGTGGTACGTAATTAACACCAGCGCCTAACATTGGTCTACCTTCCAATACAGCCATTTTTTCTTGCTGGGCTAAAGCCGATTTTTCGGCTCCAAACATGGCTAACATGGGATTACTCTCCTTTATTTTTTCCAAATAGGCCTGTTTTTCTAAAGGTAAGGATGCAGCATCCAGCTGCTCAGGAAGGATAACTTGGCTGTCGATAGCCCGGTTGAGCAATTGGTTAAACTGAATTTTGAGTGCTGCTAGATTCTCTTGCAGTTGCATCAATGTGGTCTCTTGCTCGTTGAGTTGCAGTTTGAGTTGCAATACGCCAGACATACCCACAGAAGCGGAATTCATAGAAGGAGCGGGCATTTCCGAACTCATCCTTGGGCTAGCGCTTTCAAGGGTAGATGCATTCCCCATACCAGACATTCCAGACCCAGTGGATCGTGTAGGCTGCTGTAGTGACATGATTGGGGTAGGTGAACTCAGCCCAGCAGAATTCCCTACCTGGTAGTTGACCAGTAGAAGGCTTTCCTGTTTTTTGAGGTAGTCTATGGTCTGTTGTGTAAGCTTTAGTTCTCCCTGCCGCAAGAGCAACTCTAGCCAGGTAGACTTAACTTCAAGAAAGAGTTGGTTCTTTTTATCCATAAATCGGAAGTATGCTGCCTGACCCATTTGGTAGGCTTCCTCCTTTTGGCTGTTGAGCATGCCTCTCCAAGGGAACATTTGCATTAGGCGAAAATCAGTAGATTGATTGCCCATTAACCGCTCCATGGGCTGTAAAAATACACCTGCCTGAAATTCAGGATTGGGCCTACTTACCTGATTGACCTGCTCTGCAGTGGCTTGGTACTGCGCATAGGCCGCCTGGAGACCCGGATTATTCTTGGCCGCCTCCAGAAGGTAGTCTTCCAAGGATTGCGCTTGAAGAGGCTGTATGCCTACCAGAGAAAGTAGCAGGAGTACTCCCAGTACTTTGCCTGGGGGAAGCATCGGATGGAGCTGCAGCCTGCAGCCGCTTGCTATCAACACCTTAACTAATTGCTTCATGACTGTCAATTTTTGTGTTCTTGCTTAATTTTCGTTCTGCCCACCAGCAGTAAAGGGTAGGTACAATGAATACGGTCGTCACTTCCAGAATCATCCCTCCTAAAGCCGGTATGGCCATGGGGATCATTACATCGGAGCCTTTTCCGGTTGAGGTGAAAATGGGAATTAAGGCGAGCAGCGTAGTGGCTGTAGTCATCATACAGGGCAATACCCTGCGTTTTCCAGCTTCGAGCACCGCATTGCGGATTTCTAGGACGGTACTTGGTTTTTTCTTGGCAAAACTCTGATCCAAGTAGGTAGCCACTACCACTCCATCGTCCGTAGCGATTCCAAACAAGGCGATGAATCCTACCCAAACTGCCACACTTAGGTTGTAGGCTTTCATTTGAAAAAGATCTCGAAGGTTGGTACCCCAAATGTCAATATTCAAGAATCCATCTAGCCCAAAGAGCCAAAGCATCAAAAATCCTCCTGAAAAGGTCATTGCGATCCCAGTAAACACAAAGAGGGAAGTGGAAACTGCTCTGAATTGGAAATAAAGCAACAAGAATATCAATACCAAGCAGAGGGGCACGATGAAGCCCAAGCGTTTTTCTGCCCGAACTTGATTTTCGTAGGTACCCGAAAATTCAAAACGGACCCCATCCGGAACTTGCAGTTCGCCGGAATCAATTTTCCCTTGCAAGTAGTCCTTCGCTTGTTCCACTACGGTTACTTCAGAATAGCCTTCATTTTTATCCAAGAGGACAAATCCTACTAAGAAGCTATTTTCTCCACGAATCATGTCTGGACCAGGTCGGTATTGGATGTCTACGAGCTGTCCCAGCGGTATGTAGTTGCCTACTGGTGTAGGAATTTGGAGATTTTCAATGGCCTCAGGATCATCTCGGTATTCGCGAGCATAGCGGACACGGATGGGAAAGCGTTCTCGGCCTTCCACTGTAGTGCTCAACTTCATGCCTCCAATGGCTGTTTCGATAAACTCTTGCACATCCACCACATTTAACCCATACCGGGAGATTTTTTCTCGGTCAATGGCTAATTCCAAGTAGGGTTTTCCTACGATTCGATCGGCAAAAACGGCCTCCTTTTTGACCGAAGGCACTTCTTTGAGGTAGGTTTCTAACTTTAAACCGAAGGATTCAATGGTTTCCAAGTCTGGACCGTAAACTTTGATACCCATAGGTGCACGCATGCCTGTTTGCAGCATGACTAGGCGTGTTTCAATGGGCTGAAGTTTGGGAGAGCTGGTTACTCCTGGCAGGTTGACCACTTTCAAGATCTCTGTCCAGATGTCATCTGGGGTACGGATATGGTCTCTCCACTGCCTGAAGTATTCCCCAGATTCGTCTGGAACAAGTTCAGTTACCCTTACGTTTTGAAGAGAATCCGTTTTTGGATCGAAGTAAGCACCATTTTTTAGGGCATACTTTCCATCCTCCACCTTAAATCGAAGGCGCTTTCCCTGCTTATCGATGAGGTATTCCGGCTTGTAGTTGATCGTATTCTCATACATGGTGATCGGCGCAGGGTCAATGGCAGTTTCTGCTCTGCCTGCCTTGCCTACCACTAATTCCACTTCTGGGATGGAAGCCACCAGCATATCCAATTTCTGCAATACCTCCTTATTTTCCTGAACTCCCGCATGGGGCATGCTGGTTGGCATAAGCAGGAAGGAACCTTCGTTGAGGGATGGCATAAACTCCTTGCCCAATCCAGGAAAAGCATGGGTCATTCCTGACCAAAGTGTTGTAGTGCGGATGTTTACCCCTAGGCCATCAGTAACCATAGGTATAAAGCCGAATATTCGCCCAAATCCTAGCCAAATGATTAATCCCAAACCGATGACTATGGAAGGAAAGGCTAAGAAAGTGCGCTTGTGGTTGAGGCACCAGTCGAGGAGTCTCGGATAGATTTGAATGAAACCCATAAATCCGCCCAATACAGCAAACAGCAGGAGAGCGATAAACAGAAAGTTACCAAAGGTGCTCACGGAAACTCCCAAGGGCATCCATAATGTAGTAAGCAGCCAGGTAATTGCCAAGAGTGTAGCGCCAAGTAAGGCTTTGGACTTGTATTTTTCGAATCGATTTGGAAAATGAAAGCACAAACTGTGAATGGCACCGTAGCTAAATAGCAATAGGCCAGCCCAGGTCCAAACAAAAATGCCGACCAATGGCCCTAGAAAAAGGAGCGCATAATTGCCGTATCTGCTTATTTTATCACTGACTTTCCGCCAACTCACTACCCAGTGTGTCAATGCTGGCAGCATGAATAAGGTAATCAGGACGGCTGCAATCAACACAAAGGTTTTGGTGTAGGCTAGGGGGCCGAATAGTTTGCCCTCCGCAGCTTGAAGCGTGAATACTGGAAGGAAACTAATAATGGTGGTACCAACCGCTGTAAGAATGGCTCCAGAAACCTCTGCGGATGCCTCGTAAATTGTTGTGAGTTTGGATTGTTGCTTGGGAGCAGTTTCCAGGTGACGTAGAATATTTTCATTCAAGATGATTCCCAAATCTACTAGGGTGCCAATGGCAATCGCGATGCCCGAAAGGGCCATGATATTGGCATCCACTCCAAAGTAGCGCATGAATATAAAGCACATCAATACTGCCATTGGCAGGAGGGAAGAGATCAGCATGGATGCTCGGACGTTGACCACCATCACTAGAATTACCAAGATGGTCACCAAGATCTGCAAATTGATGGCCTCATAAAGGGTTCCCAAAGTTTCGTAGATCAAGCCAGAGCGGTCGTAGAAAGGCACTAGGGTCAACTTGGAAACGGTTCCATCAGCTAAGGTTTTGCTGGGTAGTCCTGGGCTGAGCTGATCAATCTCTTTTTTTATTCCCTCAATGACTTGAAGGGGATTGTCTCCATAACGTGCTATGACTACACCACCCACGGCCTCTGATCCGCCCTTATCTAGGATTCCAGCCATATTTCTAGGCTGAGGACCAAAGTTGATGCGTGCGACGTCTTGAAGTTGGATGGGTACATTATTGGTAACTTTTACTACTGCCTTGTCCAAGTCCTCCAGATCTTCAATGTATCCCAAACCCCGAATGTAGTAGTCTACCTTATTGATTTCGATGGAATTGGCCGATACATCCAGGTTGGATTTACGCACCGCATCCATGACCTCCATCAAGCTGACGCCATTGGCTTTGAGTGCTGCAGGATCCACGTCTATTTGATATTCCTTGATAAATCCTCCTACTGAGGCTACTTCAGCTACTCCCTCGACCGCAGTGAGGGCATAGCGGATGTAGTAGTCTTGAATAGTACGCAATTCTTCAGGATTCCAACCTCCGGTGGGATTTCCATCCGCATCGCGTCCTTCTAAGGTGTACCAAAATACCTGTCCTAATGCAGTGGCATCGGGACCTAGTTTGGGCTGAACCCTCTCAGGAAGTAGTCCAGAAGGCAGGGAATTCAATTTTTCGAGTACGCGGGAACGACTCCAGTAAAACTCGATGTCCTCCTCAAAAATGATGTAAATGCTCGAAAATCCGAAGGCAGAACTGGACCGAACGCTTTTGACTCCCGGCAGGCCTAGGAGTGAAGTCGTAAGCGGATAGGTGATTTGGTTTTCCACATCCTGTGGAGAGCGCCCCATCCATTCGGTGAATACGATTTGTTGATTTTCGCCAATATCCGGAATGGCATCTACCGGCACCGGGTCACGGGGAAAACTCCCCAAGTCCCAATTGAATGGTGCCGTGGCCAGTCCCCAGCCCAAGATGAGCAGAAAGAAGAGGAGCGTGACTAACTTATTTTCTAAAAAGAAACGAATTATGCGATTGATCATGATTCCAAAGGATAAATGAAAATTGACTGAGACCTAAAGCCACAGGAGATTCACGAGAAGCTTGAGACAAGCTTACCTTGGAATTAAATCAAGAAGGATTGGTAAAGGAGCTGAAAGTCCCGTTGGAGTACAGGTGGACTGTGTTCGGTAGGGAAAACTACCTCTTGAATACTGAAAAAGTCACCTTCAAAAACAAAAACTTGAAGAAGGGGAAGGGTAAATGAAGGGCTGAGTTGAAATTCAACCTGGCTTAGTTGAAAATCATCGTCTACTTGGAGGTGCTGGGTTTTATTCTCGCAGCAACTGGAAGGATCCTCCGAAGTGGTGTTGGAATCCTCAGAGGGGAGTTCCATTCCGCAATCCAAATGCTTCTCACCAAAACCTATGGCGGACTCCATCTCGTGGCCCATGCACCAATGCGTCGTCTTCGCCATTCCCATGGTGGAGAATAGCAACAGAAACGCTAGAAGAATGGACATACTCGATTTCATGACACAAACATACGGATAAATTGAACTTCTAGTTTCACTTCTGGTAAATTTTGAAGGTACTTAAGTTGTTGAGGATGAATCCAGTGGATATAGGGTTAGTTTTCGGTTGCAATAAATCCAGCCTTCAGCACTGCCTTTCGGATCTCCTCAGGTGCTAGGGTTTCGGTTTCCACAGTCAGCGTTCGATTTGGGTCTTGCAAGTCCACCTGCCAGGTATGAATTCCAACCTGCTCATTGAGTTTGGGACTTACTTTGGACAAGCAATTGCTGCACTGAATATTGGTAGTGAAGGTATATTTTTTCATGTATAGTAAATTGAAATAGAGACTTTTGAAATTATTAGGATGTATTATTAGTTTAATTAATCTTCAGATGCATTACGCACTCTGTCAGTCCAAACTTTGAGTTTTTAAACGTAAACTATTGCCTACCACAGACAGGGAACTCAAGGCCATGGCTGCACTGGCAATCATGGGGTCCAGTAAAAACCCAAACCAGGGGTAAAGGATTCCAGCAGCGATGGGGATTCCGATTAGGTTGTAGACAAAAGCCCAAAATAGATTTTGCCGAATTCCATGAACCGTGAGCCTTGAAAGCCGAAGTGCTTGTGGAATTTTGGCTAGATCCGAGTTCATCAGTGTGATTTTGGCTACATCTAGTGCAATATCCGAGCCCATGCCCATGGCAATACTGACATCGGCCTGTGCCAAGGCTTCCGCATCGTTGATCCCATCGCCTACCATGGCGACTACATGTCCTTGCTGCTGCAGGGTTTGAATAAACTTGGATTTATCGCTAGGAAGGCATTCGGCTTGATACTGGGAGATGCCCACTTGATCTGCTACAGCTTTGGCAGGGGCATTTTGATCACCTGTCAGTAGGTAGACGGTTATTCCCATGTCATTCAATTCCTGTACGACCTGCTGGGCATTCTGCTTGACCTGATCTTCGATTCCAAGAATTGCCAGTACCTGGGTTTGATTACCCAACCAAATCAGCGTTTGTGCTTTTTCTTCACTTTCCTTTTCTACGGATTCCACTGCAGGAGGTAGGGGGATTTGAAGCGTTTGTATCCACTTTTTGGTTCCCAGGAAATAGGTTTGTCCTTCAATTTCTCCCTTGACTCCTGCTCCAGGTATGTTTTCAAACTTCGTGACGACAAAATTGGGTAACTCCTTATTTTCTAAAGAGGCAACTACCGCTTTGGCTAGCGGATGTGTGGAGTTGCGTTCCAAGGCTAGGAGGATTCCTTCAAGTGTTTGACGGTCCTTCCCACTTTCCTTTGAGCTTTCCCAAAAAGCACTCACCTTGGGTTTGCCGAGGGTCAGTGTACCCGTTTTGTCTAGGACCAAGGCGCTGACTTTGTGTCCAAGTTCGAGGCTTTCTGCATCTCGGATAAGAATTTGTTGCTCGGCACCCTTGCCTATTCCCACCATCAGGGCGGTGGGGGTAGCCAGCCCCAAGGCACAGGGACAGGCAATGACCAATACGGATACTGCGGAAAGTAATCCGAAGGAGAGCGCATTTTCCCCTCCAAAAATCATCCAAGATCCAAAAGTAAGGATGGAAAGACCCAAGACTACAGGAACAAAAATTCCAGATACTTTATCCACGAGCCGCTGCACAGGAGCTTTGCTGCTTTGGGCTTCCTGTACCCGTTGGATAATTTGAGCAAGTAGGGTGGTGCTGCCTATTTTTTCAGCGGTAATTTCCAGGATCCCGTTCTGGTTGAGGGTACCTGCAAAGACAGCATCCCCGGGTCCTTTGGTCACCGGAAGGTATTCCCCACTGAGCATGCTCTCATCCAAGTAACTTTGGCCTAGCAGCACCTGCCCGTCCACTGGGATTTTTTCTCCAGGCTTCACCAAAATTCGATCTCCCAAGGCCACTTCCTCTAGCCCAATTTCCTGCGGGATTCCAGCCACCAATCGGGTCAGGGTTTTGGGTTGTAAGCCGATGAGTTTCTTTAATGCCATTCCCGTCTTGGTTTTGGCGCGTTCTTCCAGTATTTTTCCCAAGGATACAAAGACCAGGATCACCGCTGCACTCTCAAAGTACACGGGCGCGTGCACACCCGTAGCATGCCAGAAATCTGGAAAAAAGGTAGAAAAGGCAGAAAATAAGAAGGCGATGAAGGTACTTAAGGCTACTAGGGTATCCATATTGGCTTGCCCATGTCGTGCAAGGGCAATGGCACGGGTAAAGAAATGCCGCCCAAAGTAGAAGAGCACAGGGATACTAAGTCCCAAACTAATCCATCTGCCAGGCTCCCAATCCATAAAAAACATGCCTAGGATTACTATGGGTAAGGAAATGATCCCAGCTCCAAAGGTTTGCTGCTTGAGTTGCTGGTAGTTTTTTGTTTGAGCTTCTGCTACAGATTCATGAACCTCCTGGTTGCTGATGATCAGTCCGTATCCT
>JACCDJ011566525.1_pt1 | contig 13219 bp, 16 predicted proteins | sample 7444481 | NCBI WGS metagenome assembly JACCDJ01 (sample SAMN15323435, study PRJNA562643) | freshwater metagenome | isolation source: river surface water | place: USA:Blue River Watershed | collected 2017-08-15 | reverse complement strand
GAATTACGCCGTCGTGAACGTGAAATTGTCACCAAAGATTTTACTATCAAAGAAATTCATCACCGTGTAAAGAATAACCTTCAAACTGTCTCAGCTTTGTTACGTTTGCAGGCTCGCAGAATTGAAGATCCAAGTGCAAGTGCGGCACTTGATGAGGCAGTACGTCGTATCGCCTCGATTGCTTTGGTGCACGAAACCCTCTCGACAAGTTCACAAGCCAGCGTGGCCTTTGATCAGGTATTGGATTCACTTATTGCACATGCTTTAGATTTAAGTCCACGTATGGATGAACTTGAAATCACTCGTACCGGAGAGATTTCTTCCCTCGATCCGAGAATTGCGACTCCACTTGCCCTAGTTATGACTGAATTAATTCATAATGCTTTAGAGCATGGATTGGTCGAAACCGGTTCAGGTCTGCATATCAGCATCGACCGCCAGGGAAAGGAGTGCGTCATTGAAATCTCTGATGATGGAGTCGGATTGCCTAGCGATTTTGATATTAGTACTTCATCAAACTTGGGGCTTCAGATAGTTAGAACCTTGACAGAAAACGAACTAAAAGGATCTATTGAGTTAAAGTCAACAAAGAATTCAACGGTTGCAAAGCTTAAGTTCCCGCTTTAGGCAGGATTGTTCAATTGATTTTGTTCTTGCATACGTGCACGATTTCTTGCTGCACGGCGCTTGAGGGCACGTCGTTCATCTTCTGAAAGTCCGCCCCACACACCCGCATCTTGTCCGCTTTCTAAAGCCCATGCCAAGCAAGGTTCTTTCACAATACAGCGATTGCAAACTTTTTTTGCTTCTTCAATCTGTGTAATGGCCGGTCCAGTGTTTCCAACTGGGAAGAAGAGTTCTGGATCTTCATCACGACAAGCAGATTGATGACGCCAATCCATGACTGAACCATCCCTTCTACAATAAAAGATTTTCGAGATTTAAAAATACGAGGCTTCAATGCCAACGCAATGAGTTAATTCTCCCGTGTATTGCTTAGTTAAACAAGGATGTACGGCAAAAGATTTCTGTGAATTAAGTGATTTATGTCGCCCGATATCAAGATCAATTGCTGATGTGTGCCCCCGGCAGGAATCGAACCTGCGCACCAGCCTCCGGAGGGCTGTGCTCTATCCCCTGAGCTACGGGGGCGCATGAACAAGGTTATCAGCGCGTGCGAGAACAGATGCGAGGTGCGAGAATTAAGAGGTGAGCACGCAGACTGCATATTTTGCAACAGGATGTTTTTGGGGAGCCGAAAGACGATTCTGGAAATTAGATGGTGTGATTGAAACAAGCGTTGGCTATATGGGCGGCAAAGTTTCAAATCCTTCATACGAACTAGTGTGTACAGGAACGACTGGGCATACAGAAACTGTCAAAGTTACCTTTGATTCCGACAAGATTTCTTACTCTCGATTATTGAAAGAGTTTTGGGAGATGCATGATCCAACATCTCTAGATCGTCAAGGTAATGACATCGGCTCTCAATATAGAAGTGCAATCTTTACAACTTCTGATGAGCAAAAACGTGATGTTGAAGTTTCAATGAGTATTTATCAAGGCGAGCTCGACAAGCATTCGATTGGCACAATAGTTTCTCAAGTGTTGCCCGCAAGTCAGAATCAGTATTTTATGGCGGAGCAATATCACCAGCGTTATCTTGAGAAAAATCCAAACGGCTATGATTGCCATTCAAGTACAGGCGTACTTTTTCCTGAATCAATGGTTAGTTTATGAGAAAAAAAGTTGAAATTGACGAGGATGCCCTCAAAGCTAAATTAGATCCGCTTTCTTATGACGTTCTGCGAAATGCAGCGACTGAACAAGCTTTCACAGGTGAGTACACAGATACTGAAACCATAGGTGTGTATAAGTGCAAAGCGTGCCATGCGGAGTTGTTTAGAAGTGAAACTAAATTTCATTCGGGATGTGGCTGGCCAAGTTTTTACGCACCTAGTGAAAGTGATGCAGTTATTCTTCTTGAAGATAGATCTCTCGCACCCCGAATTAGGACGGAAGTGCGATGTGCAACGTGTGATTCACACCTAGGTCACGTATTTGAAGGCGAAGGTTTTGATACGCCAACCGATCAACGTTGGTGCATTAACTCTGTTTCACTCATTCTTGAACCTAAGTAATCTGCGCAATACAGTTCAAGCATGAAATATGACGCCATCATCATGGGCGCAGGTCACAATGGTTTGGTTGCGGCTTCATATTTGGCAAAAGCTGGCAAAAAGGTACTCATGCTTGAAGCCGCTGCAGAAATTGGTGGCGCTACAGCAAGTGTTCGAGCATTTAAAGAGTACGACGCTCGACTTTCTCGATATTCATACTTGGTTGCACTACTACCAGACCAAATTGTTAAAGATCTTGGCTTAAATTTTGAAACTATCTCTCGAGATGTTTCCTCTTTCACACCATACAAAAAAGATGGAAAAGATTTTGGATTGCATATATCTCGTCTCTGGGATCACGAGACTGAAGAATCTTTTAAAGAGTTAACAGGCTCGGATCGCGAAGGTTTAGCCTGGAGAGAGTTTTATGCAGAGGTAGAAAAATTTGCTCAAAAAATGGCTCCTACTTTTCTTGAACCACTTCGCACTCGCTCGGAAATGAAAACCTTGATTGGGCAAGATGATACGTGGGAACACCTCATTGAAAAACCAATGTCAGAAGTGATTAAATCTAAATTCCGCGACGATTTGGTTAGGGGAATCGTTCTTACAGATGCGCTTATCGGAACATTCGTTTCAGCCGAATCTATTCAATCAAATATTTGCTTTCTTTATCACTTGATGGGTAATGGCACCGGCGAGTGGAAGGTTCCACGCGGCGGAATGGGCGCCTTAGTGAAGGAGCTAGAAAGAGTTGCAAAATCTTATGGTGTAACAATTCAAACCGGTTCCGAAATAAATAAGATTTTCAGTGACTCAACGGGAGTTACAGTCCACACTATTTCTGGTGAAAGCTACTCGGCAGAATATTTATTGAGTAACGCCGCTCCAGCGCATCTTGATCAAATCATAGGAAAGAAAACTAAAGATTCTCTATCCGGTTCGCAGCTTAAAATTAATATGTTACTGAAAGAGTTACCACGTTTGAAATCAGGAGCAGATCCAAGAAGAGCTTTCTCAGGAACCTTTCATATCAATGAAAGCTATGAGCAGCTAGAAGATGCTTATTTAACAGCGCATACTGGAACTATTCCTGAGCACGCTCCATCGGAGATGTACTGCCATACATTGACTGATCCAAGTATTTTAAGTGATGATTTAGCGGACAAGGGTTTTCATACTCTTACTCTCTTCGGTTTACATACTCCTGCAGAACTTTTTACAGAAAATAACGAAGCGGCTAAAAAATATGCCACAAAGCGCTGCCTCGATGCACTGAACTCTTACTTAGTGGATCCAATTGAAAGTGTTCTTGCGGTAAATAGTGATGGATCATTGTGTATAGAAGTAAAGAGCCCCTTGGACCTAGAAAATGATGTTCGTTTGCCGCGTGGCAATATTTTTCATCGCGACCTAAGTTTTCCATTCAAGGAAGATGGGGATAAACAAATCTGGGGCGTGGAAACTGATGATCCACGGATCTTTATTTGTGGAGCCGGCGCGCAACGCGGTGGTGGTGTGAGCGGAATTCCTGGTCATAATGCTGCCATGGCAGTGCTTGGCAAGCGTTAGGCTTCATTCATGAGCGATCCAAAATTAAGCCCAGAGACCATTGCTATCTCTGCCGGACGCCCAGCAGTTACACAGGATGGCTCTCTCAATCCAGATATCTCATTGAGTTCTACCTATCACGCTGGCGGACCACTTGGTTATGGTCGATCAGGTAATGAAACATGGAGTGCGTTAGAAAGTGCAATCAGTGAATTAGAAGGTGGACAGACACTTGCATTTTCATCTGGCAATGCTGCCATTAGTGCTGTCTTTGCATTACTGCCAATCGGAGCTCCAGTTGTTGCATCAGATCAAGGTTATAGCGGAAGCATGGCAATGCTGCATTCTTTTCAAGAGAGCGGCCGTCTTGAAGTTCGATTTGTAGATATTGCAAATACTGATGCAGTAATTCAAGCAATGAACGGTGCCGCATTTCTGTGGCTGGAATCCCCAACTAATCCAGGACTTGAAGTTGCAGATATGCCAACTCTGATAGTTGCTGCGCGTAATTTAAGCGTTGGTGTTGGCGTTGATAACACTTTTGCAACTCCTCTAATCCAAAATCCTTTGGAAATGGGCGCCGATATCGTGATGCACTCAGTTACAAAGTATTTCGCGGGCCATAGTGATGTCATCATGGGCTCACTTTCAACAAAGATGCCAGAACTGCACTCTCGACTACACGAAATAAGAAAGATTCACGGGGGCATTCCCGGTCCTTATGAAGCGTGGCTAGCACTTCGTGGACTTCGCACATTCCCGCTTCGATTTCAGAAAGCTCAAGAAAATGCACTGGAATTAGCGAAACGCCTAAGTAAGCACCCTGGTGTATCACGAGTGAGATATCCCGGGTTACCGCAAGATTCTCAGCATGAACGAGCAAAGAGTTTTATGCGAGGTTTTGGTGCGGTCGTTTCATTCGAAGTAAAAGATGGACCGGCTAAAGCAGATCGCATCTGCGAAAGTTCGCAAATAATTACCCATGCCACTAGCTTGGGCGGAGTCGAAAGTTTATGGGAACGCCGCAGGCGTTGGCCCGCGGAAAGCACTTTGACCCCAGAAAACCTAATTCGCTTTTCTGTTGGATGCGAAAATGTCGAAGATTTATGGCGGGATATTGAACAGGCGTTTACCAACTCGTAATCTATAAATACTGCAAAAGCTCTCAAAGAAGAGTATTTTTATCCTATGTTCAAAGTAATTAGACGATTTGTGGCAGCTATTGCTGTGGGGCTTTTAGCCTTTAAAGCGGTTGCTTCTTTCTTGTCTTGGATTGAACGTCAAGAAGATTCCACTGCAGAGGCGTGGATCGATGAAGATGAATTCGAAGACGCATAAGTTGAGCACAACTGATTACATCCCTGGTACCTGCAATATTGGAAAAGGTGAAATAAGACAACGACAAATCGTTGCGCTCATTGGATTAGTACTCTCAATTTCTGCACTCGTCACAATGGTGACAACAAATGCTCCTCGTGGCGCACGTTTAGGTATTTTCATTCCATTGGCGGTTGCAAGTATTGGCTGGGTGCAGTCTCGTCGAAAATTCTGTTTAGCCTATGGCTTTATGGGAACGTTCAACTTTGGAAAACTTGGACAGCTCTCTCGTGTTGCTGACAGTGCAAGCAAAGCTGCTGACAGAAAAACAGCTTTAGGTATTCTCTTTCAGGCACTCTCATACGCTGTTCTACTTACAGCGATAATTTACTTGCTGCCGCTTTAAATAATTTCGCTTCCATCTTTACGAGTTGCGGTCAAGCTTGCCACAGTGGTAATCGCCAATGCAGTAACGATGAAACCTAAACTAACAGCTAATGGAACGTGTGGAATTTTCAATCCAACCAAGTCATGAACTCCAACTGCGTGTAATGCTTCAAAGATCATCTTAAAGCCGATAAAGCCAAGAATTGCTGACAAGCCAAGAGACAAATAAACCAAGCGAGCAATCAGACCTTGAAGTAAGAAGTAGAGTTGTCGAAGTCCCATGAGTGCAAAAATATTTGCTGTTGCAACGATGTAAGGATCTTTTGTAATTCCAAAGATTGCTGGGATTGAATCGAGAGCAAAGACGAGATCAGTCACACCGAGTGAGATAAGAGCAATTGTAAAAGTACTCGTACCTTTGCTCTTGAGATAAGTCTCGACGCGACTCTCCTTTACCTCTTCTTCGTGACCACTCTCGCGAACTAACTGAATCGCGGTGAAAATAAGGAAAGCGCCGAAGATGAAAAAAACACTCTGAAAGCGAGAGATGATTGCTGCGCCAGCTGCGATAAAGGCGCCACGCAAAAGCAACGCAATAATGATTCCTAAAAGCAAGACAAGTTGTTGTTTTTTGCTATCAATTCTGAGTCTCGCAAGGATGATTACGAAAACAAATATGTTGTCGACTGAAAGCGCATATTCGGTTAACCATCCTGCAAAAAACTCTGGACGCGCCGTTGGCGAATCCACCCAGTTAGGCATAAGTATTCCAAAAATAATGGCTGCACTCACATACACCACTGTCCATATGGCTGATTCAGAGATTGTGGTCTCTTTATTTCGGCGCAAAATTGCCATTACTAAGTCAAAAGCAATTACGAGGGATAAAAGACCTATCGTTGTAAACCAGACGGTTGTGGATTCCAATTACTTAACCTTTTCTTCTAGGTCTTTAATAACTCGGTGAATTTCAGCAGAGATTATCTTAAGTTCAGCTAACTCTTTGCGAGCAGTCTCGCGAGCCTCTTTAGCTAGTTCGAATTCTCCGAGACTAGCTTCATGAGTCTCATTGATTGTTTGCTCTAATTTCGCAGAAGAAACACTCTGACCCACCATGATGATTGAAAGGAGAACAAGCTGTAAAAAAGTCTGAGCAATCCAGGAAACAATGACTATTGTGTCACCGGAGTTAATGGCCTTTGGAAGCGAAATTAAAGCAATGATGGCAAACAAATAAGCACACCACATCGTGGCGACTCCAGCAGTTATTTTTTCGGCAATGAATTTATTAAATGAATCAACTCTGCTCATGGAGCAAGAGTACGCCCTTTAGCATCCTTTTTAGGTTCAACAGGGGGAGTTGGCATCGATCCAAGAGCGGCAAGTGCTGCATCACGAATTGCTACAGCCGCTGTGCGAGCATTTTTTAGCGTATTCATGATAATCAATTTTTGTTCGGCAGTTGTTGCATTCAACAAAGCTGCCTTTGCATCGGCAGTTGCTTTCTTAATTGTTGCTTTGAAGGTTTCATTTATTTTTTCACGAGCTTCTTCACGGGCTTTGATTGCAGACTTGTACGCATCTATTTCCGACTTGAACTTTTCCTTCGCTTTCTTAAACTCTATTTTTGCTGAAGGTTTCGGTTTAGAGCGATCATCATCTGCAATAGCAGGATAGAACGTTGACAAAGAAAGGGCAGCACTTAATAGGCCCACTAAGCCGATGCGTCTAGCACTGATAGCCATGGGAGAAAGTGTAGAAGAAATCATTGTGAACCTTCTGTGAGATGCTTAGAAAACACGTAAAGTTAGTTACAGATATCAATAGATGTGCGAGGGTATAGCCATGGCTCCCCAGATAATGGTCGTAGATGATGAAGCAGGTGTTCGCGAATTAGTTAGCGATGCACTTCGTATTGCTGGATTTGAAACCCTTCAAGCCAATGATGGAATGTCAGCCTTAACACTTTTACGAACCGAAAAACCTGATCTTTTGATTATAGATATCAATATGCCACTAATGGACGGTTTCGATTTGGTTGAACGTTTACGATCTCAAAATGATCTCACTCCCGTGCTAATGCTCTCAGCTAGGAATGACCGCGCTGACATTACACGAGGACTTTCATTAGGCGCAGACGATTACGTTACAAAACCATTCGGTCTTGAAGAGTTATTGCTTAGAGTAAAAGCAATCCTGCGCAGAACAACAAAAGTTTCTTCTACCGCAGTTGCTCTCACATGTGGACCAATTACCCTTAATGAAGAGACGCATCAAGTTACTTTTGATTCAGAACTCGTAGATTTATCCCCAACGGAATTTCGTCTGCTTGCGATACTTCTGGAAAATAAAGGACGTGTTCTTAGTAAATCTGTTCTTCTAGATGATGTGTGGGGGATTACATTTGAATCCGAAACAAGTGTTGTCGATACGTACATCTCATATCTTCGAAAGAAATTGCACCGTGATGGGTTTGATGGAATTAAGACAATCCGAGGGGTTGGATTCCAAATTTTGGAACCTAAGTAAATAATGAATCAACGCTTTAGGGTTACATTTTTCTCAGTTCTCATTACCACATTAGTTTCCCTGGGCATCGGTGGATTTGCTTTACAAGACTCGCACAATGCCGCAATTCGGCAAGTAGATTCTCGTTTAAATTTTGTTATTCAAACAGCTCTTCAAAACCAAAAAGATTTGTTAAACGCTGCGCTATTCGCACTGGACGCCGGAAGAATTGATGCATCCGTCGTACTACTTACTCCTCAAGGCGAACAAATTTCATTAACAGAAGCATCGCAAAGATTTTCGTTGGACACTTCGCTAAGAAATGTAACTTCCTCAGTAGTGCGAGCTATTTCAATCAACTCTGAAAATCCATATCGGATGCGCTCTATTCCTCTACCAGAAGAGGAATTTTTAGTAGTTGCAATTTCGACTGCAGATCTTGAAAGAGATTGGCGCCAGAATATTGCCCGACTTCTAGCATTTTTATTTTTCGCTAACTCTCTTGCTATTGCATTGTCCTTCTTGCTTTTGCGAAATAATTCACGAAAACTCGAGCAACAATCATTAGTGAGGATGCAGAGATTTCTGAGTGATGCTGCACACGAACTTCGAACACCTCTAACAGTCATTAAAGGGTATTCGGAGTTATTGGGCGCAAGAAAAATTGAATCCCAAGAGGATCAAGAAAAGGCTTTTGCTCGCGTGGATCACGAAGTGAAGCGAATGGAATCGCTCATAAATGATTTGTTACTTACTGCAGAGCTTAATGAAGCTACCCATCTAGATTTTGAGTTATACGATATTTCTTCAGCCCTGAAAACACACCTTCGTGATTTTGAAATTCTTTCACCAGAACGCAGTATTGAGTCTTCGATAGAGACAGCATTGCAAATCAAAGCATCTGGCGATCACATAGATCGCATGGTTCAAAATATTTTCTCGAATATTAAACGTCACACGCCAGCATCGGCACCTGTGCTTGTACAACTTAAGAGTAAAGGCAAGGAAGTTCACTTGCGCATCGAAGATGGCGGACCTGGTCTACCAGAAGATGCATACAATAAAGCGAGTTATGAATTTGAAAGATTTGATCGTTCACGATCACGTGATACAGGTGGAAGTGGTCTCGGTTTAAGCATTATTGCCGCAATCGTTAAAGAGCACTCAGGAAGTATTTCATTATCGAAAAGTTCTCTTGGTGGTTTGGCTATTTTCATTCAACTGCCAATTAAATAACCCGTACACTTGAGCAATGTCGCTCGATATCGCATTTGCAAAAGCTGCTGAGCTGATTGTCAATCAAGACAATTTTGTTCGTGCGGTTCTGTCGGGGCGCCGCAGAAATATGCAGACTAATTATGAACGGATAGATATCCGTCCAGTCCAACTTAAAGATGGCTTGAAATTACAACTAATCCTGAGCGAAGAAAAACAGAATACAACTAAGAATATTGATGTAGATAGGGAGAAAATTCTTGAATTACTCACTAGTGGGTATGCCAATGTATTAGTTGAATTTTCTACGGGTTCTTATTCGATACGAATAACCAAAAAAGGTGAAGCGCAAATTCATGAAAGCAAAGGAACATTCGAGCGCTCAGTTGCCCATGACCGAGCTAAAGAGAGATTACTCGAATCAACTGATTCATTCTTAATTGAAGTCGGAATATCAGATCACAAAGGAAGCATTAAACCTTCGATGCAGGACAAATATCGACAGGTTGAAGAGTTTCTGCGGATTCTCGAACCTGCTTTGCCAGAGAAGAAAGAGAAAGTTTCAGTTGTAGATCTTGGATGTGGTCATGCCTACTTAACTTTTGCAGCCCACCAGTTTTTAAATAAAAAAGGAATTCAAGCTCACGTTATAGGAATTGATGTGCGCGAGGCGTCCAGAGATAGAAATAATGCAATTGCAAAGAAACTTGGAATTACAGATTCAATTGAGTTTCGAGCAGAAGAGATCTCAGACACTCCGATCACTTCAGCCGACATTGCCATTGCTTTGCACGCGTGTGATACCGCAACCGATGATGCGATTACTTGGAGCGTCCAACACAATGTGGGACTTCTCTTGATTGCTCCGTGTTGTCATCATGATTTGCAAGTTCAGATGCAAGAGATACCTGAACCTTGGCCCATGCTGACTCGCCACGGGATAATGCGCGAACGTCTTGGTGACTTATTGACCGATTCATTTCGCACGCAAATTCTCAAATTACTTGGATATCGCGTTGATGCAATTGAATTCGTTGGGGGCGAACACACTCCCCGAAACCTAATGATCCGTGCAACGAAGACAGGTGCAAAACCAGAACCGAATGAAATCGCAAGATATAAAGAAATGCTTGCGCAGTGGAGTGTAAATCCAGCCCTTGCCCAGCGCCTTGAAAAAGAATTGGGCGCAATCTAGTCCCGTCCACCGTTAGACTTCACGCATGTCCAAAGTCCTTGCATCATTGCCAATCGGTGAAAAAGTTGGCATCGCATTCTCTGGTGGTCTTGATACTTCCGTAGCAGTTGCGTGGATGCGCGAAAAAGGTGCAGTTCCTTGCACGTACACCGCAGATCTTGGCCAATACGATGAACCCGACATTGATGGAGTTCCAGATCGCGCAAAGCAATACGGTGCCGAGATTTCACGAATAGTTGATTGCAAAGAAGCACTTGTTGAAGAAGGTTTTGCAGCAATTGCTTGCGGAGCATTTCATATTCGCTCTGGTGGAAAACAATATTTCAATACAACACCTCTTGGACGCGCCGTAACAGGAACATTACTTGTCCGTGCCATGCTTTCTGATGGCGTTGATATTTGGGGAGATGGCTCAACTTACAAAGGCAACGACATTGAACGTTTTTATCGTTATGGATTGCTCGCAAATCCTAATTTGAGAATTTATAAGCCGTGGCTAGACGCACAGTTCGTTCAAGAACTTGGCGGCCGCAAAGAAATGTCGCAGTGGCTAGTCGAGCACAAATTGCCATACAGAGACAGTGTTGAAAAAGCATATTCCACTGATGCAAATATTTTGGGTGCTACTCACGAAGCTAAAACTCTGGAAAATCTTGATGTTTCACTAGAAACAGTCGAGCCAATCATGGGTGTTCGATATTGGGATTCAAAGGTTGAAATCAAGAGCGAAGATGTTGTTATCGAATTCGTGCAAGGTCGCCCGCACTCAATCAATGGCAAGTCATTTTCTAACGCTGTTGAGTTGATTCACGAGGCGAACTCGATCGGTGGTCGCCACGGCTTAGGCATGAGTGATCAGATTGAAAATAGAATCATCGAAGCCAAGAGCCGTGGAATTTACGAAGCTCCAGGTATGGCTCTTCTATTTATTGCATACGAAAGATTAATAACAGCGATTCATAATGAAGACACAATCGCTAACTATCACGCAGAAGGACGCAGATTGGGACGCCTACTGTATGAAGGTCGTTGGCTAGACCCACAGGCTTTGATGCTCCGCGAATCATTACAACGTTGGGTCGCGTCCGCTGTGACAGGAAAAGTTACTTTGCGTCTTCGTCGTGGTGACGATTACTCAATTATTAATACAGAAGGTCCAGCATTTAGCTATCACCCAGAAAAACTCTCAATGGAGCGCACAGAAAATGCTGCCTTCGGCCCAACTGATCGCATCGGTCAACTCACTATGCGCAATCTTGATATTGCAGATACTCGCGAAAAACTTGAGCTTTATCGTAACCAAGGACAACTTGGCGGCGGGCACTTTAAGTTAATTAACGAATTAGAATAAGGAAAATTTAAGTCCTGCAATAATTAAAACAACTCCAAGGGCTCGTTTAACGCCAACTGATGAAAAGCGCGAAATTCCGAGGCGAGTACCTATGAGCGCACCGATAATTACGGCTCCAAGAAAGAGCGGCAACGTATCTGGTAATTCAGAAGTTGATCTGTAATTACCTAATAATCCTGCAAGAGAGTTAACCAAGATAAATGCTGCAACTGTTCCACTGGCTTGCTTAACATGATTCCATCCAAGCCAAATAATCAGAGGTGAAAGAAAAATTCCACCGCCAGTGCCAGTTATACCTGCGAGAAATCCGATGGAAGAACCCATTAAAACCGCAAGTAAATAATTAACAGGTCTGATTTCTCGATTCTTTATATTTGCCAAGATAAAAAAGCGCAATCCTGCAAGTATCAACAAAACTCCGACAATAGGTTTATAAATCTCACTCGGTAAGTTGATGTGCCCACCTATGAAGGCGCTAGGGATTGCTCCAAGGATCAAGACTAAGAAGAGTTTTTTGTCGAAGAATTTATTTCGAATATAGCGCCAGCTTGCATAAGCAGAAACGGCAATATTGAGAGTTAACGCTGTTGGTCGAATTACTGTTGGTTCTAAATTGAACAGAGTCATTACAGCGATATACGCCGATGAACCTGCGTGGCCAACCGACGTATAAAGAACTGCACCGAGTAATAAGCAGAGCGCTATTACTAGGTTAGTAAATTCGAACATTTATTCTTACAGTGAAAATGAAGGATATTCATCCGTAACAAGAATAACTGCATATCCATACACACGGTTCCAATACTGAGTTACTCGAACAATGGCATCAGCAGAAGCTTGTGAAATCGTGCCCGTGAAGATGATGTTAAGCCAAGCCAAAACCAACATGATGAAACCGTAAATTGAATACACGATTCCTACGATGTAAAGCGGAATAGCTAAGAACCACTTAATTAGTGGTAGTCCACGGCTCAGTGTTTTTCCACCATCTATTTCAGGATAAGTAATACGAACAACACCACTCTCTTCAATGGATGGATATTCATCTGTCAAAAGAGCGATGTAAGCCCATACGCGGTTGACTAGTCCAAAGAGCGCCTTATTGAAGCTAAGTGCATAGCTTGGATACACGCCACGAAATAAAAGAGCAAGGACTACTGGTAGGACTACAAGGCCGTATGTCTGCAGCATGTTGTCACTAAAGAAGGTTTCAATTGAAAAACTTGAAACAAAAATGAAGACCGGGAATGCCAAAATCACTCGAGCAAATGCTGTCGCCCGATCACGGTTGTCTAATTGGACTTGAAATGATGTTTCTATTTGGTTGCTCATGTTCCTACTCTACTATTGAGACATGAATTTGCTCCATGGGCTCGATTTGTTATCAACATTTGTTTTCGCACTTGTTGGTGCTCGAGTGGCCGCCGATAAGCGTTTGGATTACGGCGGAATTGCATTCATAGCGGCCATTGCTTCTGTCTCTGGTGGAACGCTTAGAAATATTTTCCTTGGGTTAAAACCAATATGGATAACTGATCCTTCTATTATCACCTCAGTTATTTTGGCTGTTCTTAT
>JACCDJ011155056.1_pt1 | contig 13224 bp, 10 predicted proteins | sample 7444481 | NCBI WGS metagenome assembly JACCDJ01 (sample SAMN15323435, study PRJNA562643) | freshwater metagenome | isolation source: river surface water | place: USA:Blue River Watershed | collected 2017-08-15 | reverse complement strand
TCACCCCCGTCGTCGTCGCCGACAACACCGCCCAGGTTGGCTCCATCATCGACCGCCAGGGCTACGACTCCCTCACCTACCTCATCGTCACCGGCACCCTCGCCGATGCTGACGCTACCTTCACCGTCCTGCTCGAAGAAGGCGACGCCGCCAACCTCAGCGACGCCGCACCCGTCGCAGACGCCGACCTCATCGGCACCGAGGCCCTGGCCAGCTTCACCTTCGCCGACGACGCCGAGACCCGCAAGCTCGGCTACAAGGGCAACAAGCGCTACACCCGCTTGACCCTCACGCCCAGCGGCAACAGCGGCAACGCCCCCATTGCCGCCATCGCGCTGCTCGGTCACCCGGCCCTGGCTCCCACGCCTAACCCGCCGGTCTGATAGGCCCTTGAGGCGCACAGCCTCCCAGCAGCCCAAGGGCGCCGGTTCTCCGGCGCCCTTTTTCATTGCCTACCGCCCGCGAGCCGCCCCGCCATGAAAATCCAAATCCTGCGCACGCCCGACCTCGGAGACACCGTCCTCCCCGTTGGCGCCGTCATCAACCTGCCACCCCTGCAGGCCCGCGCGCTCATCGCCACCGGCGAGGCTATCGAGGCGCCGCTGTCGTCGGTCACGCATTCGCTGTCAGGGGCTTGGACCGGCCTGTGGGCCAACCGCGCCACCGCCGTCTCGTTGGGCTACACCACAGCGTTTTTCACGGACATCGGCGTGGGCGGCAGCTACTGGGACTACCTCGGCGGCAAGTGGCGCCCGCAGGCCCGGCGCGTCCTGCTCAAAAACCTGATCGCGGCGGTCAGCAACGCCGCAGCGCCGAAGGTCGTTATGGACTACGCCACGATCCCGGCTGGTCTGCTGGGTGATGGCGACATCCTCGAAATCAACGTGCTGAAGACCCGTGAAGGCGGGACCAGCGACACCGACGCCACGGACCTGATGATTGGCTCCGCGCCGACGACGCTGGGCACCACGACCGGGTTTTCGTCTTCAGCCCTCGCCACCACGGCAATCCAGTTTTCCATGGAGCACCGCCTGCGCCGCGAGTCCGCCACCAGCGTTCGCACGCTGCGCACCGCAGGCGGCGGGGGCGGCCTGGGCACACTCACCAGCCTGACCACGCTGACCACCGGTCTGCCCAACATGGACAGCACCGAGGTCTATGTGCAGATCACGTCCGACCTGACCACGGCCGGCGGCGAGGTCGCCTGGCTGCGGGGCTTCTCGGTCGAGCTGATTTCGGGGTCCTGAGATGCGGGCATTCCTGATGACGAGCGACCCGCTCAGCGACCGAGCGCCGCTGCGCAACCGCGAGGCCGCTGCCGCTGGCACCTGGACCAACCTGCTGGACGAGACGTTGCACGTCGCCGGCAGTACGGCGCTGGACCACTCGACCTGGCGGCAAACAGCCGTCCCGGCCGGCTCGCGCGGTCGCATCACGGCATCGGGAGGCAAGCTCTATGAGGACGGCGTGGCGGTCAGGTTCAACATCGCCACCCTGGCGCCTGACGCCACCTTCGTGACGCTGAGCAAGACCAACGCCGAGATCGACGCGGCGACGGCGCATCTTGCGCGCTGCGGCTACAACGCCCTGCGGGTCCATGGCATCGAGAACTGGCTGATGGCCGGCGTTTCTGGTGCGGCGGTGTTCCCGGATGCCGCGTTGGAGCGGATGGACTACCTCTTCGCCTCGCTCAAGGCGCAGGGCATCTATCTCGTCCTCAACCCGCAGTCCTACAACCTGTTCACGGAAATGGGCGGGACGACCAACCGCTTTACCTACACCGAGGCCAGTTCCTGCAAGCCGCGCATGTACGTCGAGCAGGAAATCCGCGCGAACTGGAAAGCCGGCGTCGCGGGCATGTGGAACCGCGTCAATCGCTACACCGGCATCAACATCCTGCAAGACCCGGCCTGCCTGCTGCTGGAGCTTTACAACGAGTCGAGCGCGACCTTCTGCGGTGGCGGCGGCATCTCGGGTGTCTTCCCCACGAAGTGGAAGACACGCACGGTTGGCAGCACGGCCGCCGCGCAGACCTGGGGCGAGTGGCTGGCCGACAGCACCAAGGGTCACGGCTACGCCGACTTGGCCGCGCTCAACGCGAGTTGGGGCACCGCGCATGCGAGCTTTGCCGCTGCCGCATCGAGCGACCCACCATTGCTCAACATCAACCTGCCGGCCACTCAGCAGGCCATCGACGTGGTGCTCTATGCCCAGTACCTGGAGGATGACCTGGGCACGTTCTATGCGGCGTGCCTGGCCGAGTGGGGCTATCTAGGCCAGAGCTGCATGCACACCATGTACCCGCAGCTCATGGAGGTGCGGGGGGTGGGCAAGCAGGCCGTCAACACGGTGGCCAACTGGCACGGCTACACGCTGATCGCCTACGACACCAACCCGGGCACGACGCTGACCCAGCCCAACAACCCCATCTGGGAGTTTGAGACGGTGCCGCTCATGACGCCCTGCGCGCGCAACGGCAAGCCGCTGTGGGGCGGTGAGCTGGGCTGGCCGCTGTGGGGCAAGTACCGCAACCAGTTTCCCATCATCACCGCCGCGCTGGCGGCCCAGGGTGCATCGGCCGTGAGCCACTTTGCCCAGGGCGATTTCTTCGCGCCGGCCTACTACAACGACCAGACGGTGCACGGCAACCGCCTGCGCCGGCTGGACCCGTACCACGGCCCGGCCGACCCGATTACCGACTTCGTGCGCGTGCTGCAAACCGCGCTCATGGTGCGCGGCGACATGCCCGAGCTGGGCAACCAGCAGACGCTGATCCTCAACGACCGGCACAACGGCGTGAGCCCGCGCGTGACGGCGCGCATCGGGCGCACCTTCTTTACCTTGCTCCAGCCGCTGTATCTGATGAGCGCTCTGCGCAAGGTCAACCTGGCCTGGACCAGCGACACGACCGACGACACGCTGGCCACGACCTGGAATCCGAAAAGCTGGCTCACGCTGCTGCAAGAGGCCAATGCAGCCGGCGCGGTGTCTGCCGACAACCTGGGCCTTGTGTCCGCCACCGCGAACAGCGGCACCATCGCCAGCATCGCGCTCACGGGCACGGTGGGCGGGCTGACTGCCTCTGCCGCCCAGCCGGTGCTTGAGCTGACCGGCAATACGCTTGTCAATGGCGACAAGATCAACGTTACCAACCTGACTGGCTCAAGCGGCACTTGGCCGGGCACGAGCCTGCGCAATGGTGTGATCCAGATCACCAAGGGCACGGGCGCCTACGTGCAGGCCACGAGCGGGCTCAACCTGACCGCAGCCAGCGGCACGATGACCGCAGGCACCTGGTGCGAGTTGGGCAACGTCATCGAGTCTGGTGACAAGTCCTGGGGCATGTCGCGCCGGCTGAAGCGCGCCTGGATCAACACCGCCAAGACGATCTATTTCAGCCACGACGCCGGGGCGCTACCTGTCAGCTATGGCGCCCTGACCGTGACTGCGCTGGACAACGGCGGCGCGCTGTTTGTCACCAGCCTGGACGGCCAGCCGATTGCCACCTCGCCCCGGCTGCTGATCGGCTTGGTGGGCGACAGCCAAAACACCGGCATGTCCTTCACAGACGGCACCCGCCGCACCCTGTCAGCATCGGCCGGCAGTGGTGGCGAGTACCCAGTGCAGACCCAGGATTGCACCGCCAGCATTTCACTGCTGCTGACCCGGGCGCAAGAGTTCAAGCTCTACCGCCTGCAGCGTGACGGCCGCCGCAACGTGGGCGAGACGCCGACCAGCATCAACGCAGCAACCGGCGCGCTGCTGTTGTCGTTGCGCACGGGGGTTGTTTACCCGAGCCCGTTCTTTGAGTTGGTCCGCTGATTTCCCATTCTTACCGGTAAGCACCACCCCCATGAGACTCCTCTCCTACGTTGAAGACTCGCTCGAGCCCGTCACCGTGGCCGAGGCCAAGCTGGCCGCGCGGGTTGATGACGACCTGGGCGGTGGCGCCAGCTCGCTCGATGCCGAGGTGCAGGCCCTCATCACCTCTGCCCGCGAGCAAGCCGAGCACCTCACGGGCCGCATCTACCGCCCCCAGGTGCGCCGCGCTGAGTGGCTTGACTGGCCGGCCACTGGTGACGCCAACGAGGCCCTGCCTGTGTACCTCGCCACCGCCTGCGCCGTCAGCTACTGGACCGGCAGCACCTGGGCCACCCTCTCCGGCAGCGCCTACGTCTTCGCCGCCGGCGGCATTGGCGGCAACAGCGCCGTCCTCGCCCCCGTGCTCGGCACCGACTGGCCCATCCTGGGCGACGTCGCCGCCGGCCCCCGCGTCCGTGTCGACCTCACCGCCGGCCCCAGCTCGCCCGACCACGTGCCCGAGTGCGTCAAGCGCTACATCAAAGCCCAAGTCCGCGCCTGGCTCGACGCTGGCGGCGGCCTCATCGCCGCCAACCTCCAACCCAACCCCTTCCTCGAGCGCCTGCTCGACTCGGAGCGCCTGTGGGCCTGACCGCCGCCGCCCTCAGCAGCCGCATCGAGCTGCAGCAGCCCAGCAGCTCGCAAGACGCGCTCGGGCAGCCCGTGGCCAGCTGGTCCACCGTCGCCACCGTCTGGGCTGACGTGCGCTTCCCCACCGGCCTGGCCGCCATCAACGCCGACGCCCGCACCAGCGCCACCCGCGCCAGCATCCGCATCCGCATGCGCCGCGACGTGCAGCCCGGCTGGCGCGTCGTCTTCCGTGGGGCCCCTTACCTCGTCCAGGCCGTCCTGCCCGACGAGCAGCACCGCGACGCGGTGGACCTTGTTTGTGAGCGTGTGCAATGAGCGCGTTCGGCTGCCACTTCGACACCACCGCGTGGCTCTCCAACGTCGAAGCCACCAAAGCGGAAATCAACGCGGCCGGGCGGCCGGCGGCTCAGGCGGGCGTCCAGGTCCTCTACGAGGCCGTCAAGGCCAACGCCCAGCGCATCACGCCCAAGACTGGCAAGCTCGCGGCGTCCATCTATCAGGTCTACAGCCGCGACCAAAGCCAGAACGGCCGGCAGGTCTATCACGTCAGCTGGAACGCCCGCAAAGCTCCGCACGGCCACCTGGTGGAGTACGGCCACCTGCAGCGCTACGTCACCGTCATCGACGAAGAGACGGGCCGCTATTTCACCTTCAAGAAGCGGCCACTCGCGCAGCCTCGGCAGGTCGCGGCAAGGCCCTTCGTGCGCCCCGCCATGGCCCAGTTTCCACAGGCCCTGGAGGCCGCTGAAGCCAAGTTCTTTGAAGAGCTTGCCGCCAAAGGGGTCGTGAAGTGAGCGTCGAGTCCGACATGGTCGCCGTGCTGCAGGCGCTGTGCCCGCGCGTGTTCCCAGACGTCGCCCCGCAGGGCACGGCCTTGCCCTACATCTCGTGGCAGCACATCGGCGGGCGCCCGCAGCGCTTTGTGGATGGCGCAGCCGCCAGCCTGCGCCACAGCTACGTCCAGATCAACGTCTGGGCCGGCACCCGCGCCCAGGCCATGACCTTGGTTCGCAGCGTCGAGGACGCCCTCTGCGCCGCCACTGCCTTCAACGCCCGCCCCGAGTCAGAGCCCATCGCTGATGTCGATGCCGACACCGACCGGCGCGGCTACCTGCAGGACTTCTCTGTCTGGGGTCCTCGCTGACCGCCTCTTGACCCGCCACTGACACCGCCGCCAGCCCCGCTGGCAGCAACCCAACAAGCCCGCCCGGCCCCGTGCCGTGGCGGGCTTTTTCTTGCCCGCAAGGGCGCTTCACCAACAGCCCGCCGCGCGGGCTTCTCAACCCTGAAAGGCCCTACACCATGGCTGCACGACTCCCAGACGGCTCGATCGTCTCCATCTCCACCACCTACGGCGCTGCAAAGACCATCTCCGCCATCACCAACGCCAACCCGGGCGTGGCCACCTCCACGGCTCACGGATTGACCAATGGCACCTATGGCGAGCTGGTCTCCGGCTGGGCCAACCTCAACAACCGGGTGGTGCGCATTGCCAACCAGGTCACCAATGCGTTTGACCTGGAAGGCATCGACACCTCGTCCACCACGCTCTACCCGGCGGCTTCCGGTGCAGGCAGCTTCACGCCCATCACCGGCTGGCAGCAGATCAGCCAGATCATGGGCCTGACCACCAGCGGCGGCGATCAAGAGTTCACCGACTACTCCTTCCTGGAGCAGAACTTCAAGACTCAGATCCCCACCACCACCAGCGCGCAAAGCATCAAGCTCGAAATCGCTGACGACCCATCCCTGGCGGGCTATATCGCCCTCAAGGCCGCGTCCGATGCACGCGCTGTGCGCACGCTGCGCCTGCAACTGCCCGATGGCAGCTTGATCCTCTATCGCGGCTACGTCTCCTTCAACGAGACCCCGACGCTGGACAAGGGCGCGCTGATGAAGGTCTCGGCCTCCTTCAGCCTGCTGGCTCGCCCGGTTCGCTACGCCTCCTGATCGACCGGCTCACCCTGGGCCAACCCTGGGCCGTCACGGCCCAACCCCCTGCACCGACCTGGCCGGGTTCTCTCTCTTCGCGGGGAGAGGCCCGGTCGGGCACGGGCATTCACTTTTCATTTCCCCGCGAAGGACATCACCCCCATGGCTACTGCCCGCAAGATCGTTCTCGGCAAGGCGCCCACCAGCGTCAAGCGCGTCATTACTGCCCCCATGCTCGACGGCAAAGAGGGCGCCATCGAATGCGAGTTCAAGTACCGCAACAAGGTCCAGTTCGGCGAGCTGATCGACCGCATGTTCGCGGCGGCCACTCCCGAGGCTGAGCCCGAGGCCGCGGCCCCCACGCCGCCCCCAACCTACGGCCAGATCCTCGTCGCCGGCGTCGAAAAGAACGCCGCCTACCTCGGCGAGATCCTGCTCGGCTGGAACCTGGACGTCGAACTGTCCCCCGAGGCCTTGCACGAGCTGTGCGTCGAACACCCCGCCATGGCCCAGGCCGTGATGGACGCCTACCGCACCGCTTGCACCGAGGGCCGCTGGGGAAACTGACCGAGGCGGCCCGCATCGCCTTTGAGCCCGAGATCACCGCCACACAACTGCGCGGCCTCGGGCTCACGGCGGCCGACTTTGGCGAGTCGCCTCCTCACGAAATCTGGCCCGAGAACCACCTCGCCTGGCGCCTCTTTTGTGACCTCTCAACCCAGTGGCGCATCGGCATGGCCGGCGCTACCGGGCTTGACTACACCCCCCTCATGCACCTGCTCAACATCGAGTGCCGCGACCACGACGGTCAGCCAGACCTGCCGCTCTGGCGCGACACCTTTGATGCCCTGCGCGTGATCGAGGCCGCTGCGCTCGACGAGATGCGCACCCAAGCTGCCGAGAAACAAAAGCCATGACCGACACCCGCAAAGCCCAGCTCGGCGTCGAGGTTGACTCCGGCCCCGCCGAAGCCGGCCTCGACCGCGTCGCCCAGAAGGGCGTCGCCATGGGCCGCGCCGTGTCCGAGGCGGGCCAGCAGGCCGCCAAGGGCATGGATGCCATCCCCCAGGCCGGGGAACGCGCCGCCGCAGGGTTTGACCGTGCAGAAGGCCGCCTGCGCGCCAGCATCGAGCGCGCCACGCGAGACCTCAAGCTCCTGGGTGCCACCACCAGCCAGCGCTTCGAGGCCGACATCGCGTTCAAGGGCCTCGACACCGCCAAGTTCAAGCCCTACCTAGACCAGCTGCGCGCCGTCGAGGCCCAGCAGACCCGCACCGGCATCAGCGCGGGCCAAATGAGCGCGGCATTGCGCGGCGTGCCGGCGCAGTTCACCGACATCGTCACCAGCCTGCAGGGTGGCCAAGCGCCGCTCACTGTCTTCCTGCAGCAAGGGGGCCAGCTGCGCGATATGTTCGGCGGGGCAGGCACCGCCGCCCGCGCGCTCGGTGGCTACGTACTCGGCCTGGTCAATCCCTTCACGGTGGCTGCGGCCGCTGCTGGCCTGCTGGCCTTTGCCTACAGCAAGGGCGCCGCTGAGCAAGAGGGCTACGTGCGCGGCCTGCTGCTCAGCGGCAATGCGGCCGGCGCCACGGCCTCTCAACTGGGCAGCGCGGCGGCGGCTGTGTCTGCCCTGGGTGGCACCCAGGCCCGCGCGGCTGAAGTGCTCACCACGCTGGCCACGGATGGCCGCGTCGCGGCCGATAGCCTGCAGCGCGTCGCGGCCGCAGCCATCGCGCTCGAGCGTGCCGGCGGCCCTGCGGCTGAAGAAACGGCCAAGGCCTTCGCCGCGCTCGGCAAAGACCCGCTCGCGGCTGCGCTCAAGCTCAACGACGCCACCAACTTCCTCACCGCCGCCAAGCTCCAGCAGATCAAGGCGCTGGAGGACGAAGGCCGCAAGGCTGAAGCCGCCAAGGTGGCCCAAGAGGCCTACTTCGACGCCATCACCAACCGCACCCCCAAGTTGGAGGCCAACCTCGGCGCGCTGGAGAAGGCATGGCGCGCTTTGGGTGGCGCAGCAGGTTGGACCTGGGACGCCATGCTCGGCATCGGCCGTGCCCAGACGCTGGAGCAGCAGATCGCGGCGCTGGAGCAGCGCATTGCCCGCGCCAGGTCCGGCAACAACATCGCCCAGACCGCCTTTGTGGCGGGCGGCCAGGGCTTCCAGCCCATCGCCATCAACACCCGTGCGGGTGAGGGCCTGGCAGCCGACGAGCGGCAGCTCGCCATCCTCAAGGCGCAGAACGCCGAGCGCCAGAAGGCCGCCGATGCCGACGCCGCCCGCAAGCGCCAGACCGAGGCCGCCAGCGAGTTTGAAAAGATCGTCGAGCAGAGCCTCAGCAAGCAGCAGCGGCTCGATCTGGAGATTGTGCGGATCCGCAACATCGGTGTCGCCGCTGGCCGCAGCGAGGTCGAGATCCAGGCGCAGATCACCGCCGCCAAAGAGCGCGCCGCCGGCGCCGGCTCTGACCAAAGCGAGGCCGCCGGCCTGCGCGCCCGCATCGTCGAGACCCGCGCCTACCTGCAGGCCCTGGGCCAGCTCGGCCTCAAGGCTCAAGAGCTGAACGAGGGCGAGAAGGCTGCCCAAACCCTGCGCGAGCAGCTCAAGGGCACGCTCGATGCCACTACGCGCGCCGCCAAGCAGCAAGCCCTGGCCGAGGCTGAGCGCCTGGGCGCGCTGCTGCGCACCGTAGACGCCGAGGAGAAGCGCCTCAAGGGCGTTAAGGCCGCGCAAGACGAGTACGCCAAGCTCATCCAGCGCACCGGCCAAGAGGCTGACGCCATCCAGGAGCAAGCCGCCGCGCAAGAGGCCGCCAACGCCGTCTATGGCAAGGGCAAGGCAGCGATCGAGGAAATGCGCCTCGCGCAGATGCAGCGCCTGGCCGTGGACCTGGAGCAGACCGACAACGTCGACCCCCGCTTCGTCGCCAACCTCAACGCCAAGATTGAGGCCCAGCGCCGCTATGTCGCCTCGCTCAAGGAGGCCGACTTCAACACCCTGAACCGTAGCGCCGAAGAGTGGCTCCGCAACGCCACCGAGGCCGCGCGCCTGCAGGCCGAAGAGGGCGCCCAAGCCACCATGACCGCTGCCGAGCGTGAGCGCCTGGCCGCCACGCGCGCCGTCGAGCTCAAGCTGGCCAAGGAGATCGACCAGGTCAACAAATCCACGGCCAGCGCCGACGAAAAGGCCCTTGCCATCGCCAAGTTCCGCGCCGCTGCAGCCGAAGACCTTGGGACGGCAGCCTCCAAGGCCAACACTGCCTCGCTCAAAGAGCTGAACGACTTCCTCGACCCGGCCCGCGCTGAGTCCTTTGGTGATGCGCTCACCCGCGCCTTTGCCGGGGCCGGCAACAGCCTCGTCAGCCTCACCAACGCGCTGGGCAGCTATGCCCGCCAACAGGCCGAGGTGGCCAAGCAGCAGCGCAACGTCGAAAACCTCACCGACCCTGCCGAGCGCATGCGCCAGCAGATGCGCCTCAACGAGCGCAGCGCCCAGAACCAGATCGGCCTCTACGCCAACATCACCGGCGCCGCCAAGGGCTTCTTCAACGAGGGCTCCCGGGGCTACAAGGCCCTGCAGAACGCGGAGATGGCCTTCCGCCTCGTGCAGCTCGCGGGTGACCTGCAGCGCGGGCTCAGCGCGGCTGCCGTGGGCATTGCCACCCAAGCGGCTGGCGACCCCTACACCGCCGTGCCACGCATGGCCGCCATGGCCGCCATCATGGCCTCGCTGGGCTTTGCGGTTGGCTTCTCGGGCGGCGGCAGCTCCGGCGGTGGCGATGGCGCCAAGCAGGCCACCGGCACCGGCACCGTGCTGGGCGACTCGGCCGCCAAGAGCGAGAGCATCAGCCGCAGCATCGAATCTCTCGCCGGCACCGCCAAGCTGCAGCTCAGCACGCAGAGCGGCATGCTGGCCTCCCTGCGCAATATCGAGAACAGCATCGGCGGGCTGTCGGGGCTGGTGCTGCGCTCTGGTGTCGGCGCCGATGGCGCCTCGCGCTTCAATGTCAACACGGGCACCACGGTGCCGCTCATCAACTCGGGCCCGCTGAATCTGACGCTGGCCGGGGCCGCAGTGGGCGGCCCATTGGGAGCGCTGGCCGGGTTTGCCATCTCGCAGATCCCCATCGTCGACAAGATCGTCGCGGCATTGTTTGGCACCAAGACCAAGATCACGGGCCAGGGGCTGGCCGCCGGCAGCCAGGCACTCGGCGGCATCGTGGCGGGCGGGCTCTCGCTGCAGGACTACGTTGACGTCCAGGTCAAGAAGTCCTTCCTCGGCATTACCTACAGCAAGAAGAACAGCACCCAGTACCAGGCCGCAGACCCCACGCTCACTCAGCAGTTCGGCCAGGTCTTCCGCGACTTCTACAGCGCCATCTCGGCCGCTTCTGGGCCGCTCGGCCTTGCGCTCGGCGACGTGCAGCAGCGGCTCGACAGCTTCATCGTCGACATCGGCAAGATCGACCTCGGCGGCCTCGACGGTGAGAAGCTGCAGGAGAAGCTCTCCGCCGTGCTGGGTGCGGAGGCCGACAAGATCGCCGGCGCCGCCATCCCGGGGCTGACCGCATTCCAGAAGGTGGGCGAGGGGTACTTCGAAACGGTGGTGCGTGTGGCCAGCGGCGTCGAGCAAGCCCGCGCCAGCCTCGACCTGCTCGGCATCTCGGCCGTGTCGTTTGGCGACGTGCTGCGCAAGCAAGGCGACGTGGCCACCGAGATCGTGCGCGAGAGCATTGCCCGCGTCGAGTCGTCCGCCGGAAGCCTGTCCTCGGTCGGCCAGATGCTCTCCAACCTCGACGGCACCGCCGCAGAGCTGGCCGCCACCTATCGCAGCCTCATCGACGTGCGCGACGTGCTCCAGTCGCTGGGCCAGTCGGGCGAGGCGCTCACGCCGGCGCTGATCGGCGGCGCGGGCGGGCTCGACAAGCTCCAGGCCTCGCTCCAGACCTATCAGCAGGCCTTCCTGTCTGACCAGGAGCGCGCGCAGATCGCCCTGGCCCAGGTGGGCAAGGAGTTCGCCCGCATCGGCATCGAGTCGGTGCCGCAGAGCTCCGCCCAATTCAAAACCTTGGTGGGCGGCATCGACACCACCACCGCCGCTGGCCAAAAGCTCTACGCCCAAGTGCTAGGCCTCGCCGGCAGCTTTGACGAGGCCCAGAAGCTGGCCGAGAAAGCCGGCCTCAGCGTCGTTGCTGCGGCATCGCGCCTGCCCGACATCCTCAAGAGCCAGGCCAGCACCCGTGCCGGGCTGGAGGTTGATGTCCTCACCGCCAAGGGCGACACCGCAGGCGCCGCCGCCTTGAAGCGCGCGCAGGAGCTTGCCGAGCTGACAGCAGGCCTCAGCGAGGCCGAAGCCGCCGCCGCCGTGGCCGGCTATGACTACCTCGCCAGCCTGCGCCAGCAGATCACCGGCTACAACGACGCGCGCACGGCCGCCCAGGCGGTGGCCAGCCAGCGCGACAACCTGGAGCAGCGCTACCTGCAGGCCGCCGGGGACACGGCCGCGCTGCGCCGCCGCGAGCTGGATGCACTCGACGCCAGCAACCGCGCCATTCAAGAGCGCATCTACGCGCTGGAGGACGAGCAAGCCGCCGCCGCACAAGCGTCGCAGGCAGCGCAGGCAGAGGCAGACCGTCTCCAGGCCATCGCCAGCGAGCGTGGCGGCCTGGAGACCCAGGTGCTGCAACTGCTGGGCGACATCGCCGCGTTGCGTGCTCGTGAGCTGGCTGCGCTGGATCCATCGAACCGCGCCATTCAGCAACGCATCTATGACCTGCAGGACGAGCAGGCTGCCCAGCAAAAGGCCGCCCAGCTGGCCGAGGAGCAAGCCCGCGCCGCTGCCGATGCAGCCAACGAGCAAGCCCGCGCCGCTGCCGATGCAGCCAACGAGCAGGCCCGCGCGCTCCAGCAGCTGCGCGACGCCTGGCAGGGCATCACCGACAGCATCTACGACGAGGTCGCCCGCCTGCGCCAGCTCGCCACCGGCGGCAGCCCGCAGACCCTCGCGGCGGCGCAAGCCAACTTCAGCATTGGCCTGGCGCAAAGTCGGTCGGGCGACCAAGAGGCCGCGCGCAACCTGCCCGCACTCAGCCAGGCCCTGCTCGCGGTGGCCGAGCGGCAGGTGGCCGACTTTGGCGAGCTGCAGCGCCTGCGCCTGCGCCTGGCTGCGCAGCTGGAGTCGGTCGGGCAGCAGGTGGCCCTGCAGTACGGCCTCAGCATCCCGCGCCTGGACACGGGCACCAACCGCGTGCCGGCCGACATGCTGGCCGTCATCCACCGGGGCGAGGCCGTCGTGCCCGCGCCCTTCAACCCTGCCAACGGCGGCGGCGGCTTTGGCAGTGCCGACGTGGTGGCCGCCATCAACGGCCTGCGCGCAGAGCAAAAGGCCCAGGCCCTGGCCATCGTCAATGTGCAGCGTGACGTGGCCAAGGTCCTCAAGGCCTGGAACGCCGACGGCATGCCCGACACCCGCGTGGAGGTAACCACCTGATGCCTGCCCCGATCGCCTTCGTCGACCCGCTGCCCATCACGGCCGCCATGGTCACGGCCAGCAGCGTGCCCGAGGACGACTACGCCGCCTATTCATCCGGCACCACCTATGCCGATGCCGCCCGCGTCGTCTACGCCCACAACGTCTACGAGTCGCTGCAGGGCAGCAACCTCGACCACACCCCCGACGAGGCCGACTCCGCCTGGTGGTCCCTCGTCGGCCCCACCAACCGCATGCGCTGCTTCGACGGCCGCAACAGCAGCCAGACCGCGCAGGCCAACGACATCAACTACACGCTGGAGCCCGTCGCCGCCGTGTCCGACCTGGCCGTGCTCAACGTCACCGGCGCGCTG
>JACCDJ011752999.1_pt1 | contig 13225 bp, 14 predicted proteins | sample 7444481 | NCBI WGS metagenome assembly JACCDJ01 (sample SAMN15323435, study PRJNA562643) | freshwater metagenome | isolation source: river surface water | place: USA:Blue River Watershed | collected 2017-08-15 | reverse complement strand
GTGGATACGTATGCGATGTTCACACGCCCAGAGTATGCGAAAACCCCCGCCGAAGCGGGGGTTTTCAAAGCTGGGATACCAGGACTCGAACCTAGAACAAAGGAACCAGAAACCTTCGTGTTGCCAATTACACCATATCCCAATGATGCACAGACCAAGCGGTCCAGTGGTCAATCTTAGCGGGCTTAGAACCGCTCGGCAAACGCGCGAAGACGGGCCATAGTCTCTGCCTTGCCGAGGATCTCCATCGACTCAAACAGCGGTGGCGAAACTCGACGTCCCGAGACGGCGGTGCGCAGCGGGCCGAACGCGTTGCGCGGTTTGAGCTCGAGCACCTCGATCAGCGCGTGGTTGAGCGCGGCCTGCAGAGCCTCAGTCTTGAACTCATCGGCAGCAAGGCCGTCGATGGCGGCGATTGACGCATCCAGAATCTGGCGGGTGTTCTCGGGCATACCCGCCAGTGCATCTTCCTCGACCACGAGCTTGTCGGCTGTGGTGAATAGGAAGCCGAGCATGCCGACTGCCTCGCTGAGCACGGTCATGCGCTCCTGCACGAGTGGTGCGGCGGCCGTCAATATTGCATCCTGTTCAACGGTCACGGTCGAACCGAGCACGCCGGCCGACTGCAGGTATGGCACGAGGCGACCCTTGAAGTCTTCGAGGCCCAGAAGGCGGATGTGCGCTGCGTTGATGGCGTCGGCCTTCTTCTGGTCGAAGCGGGCCGGGTTCGGGTTCACGTTCGCCACGTCGAAGTTGGCGGCCAGTTCCTCGAGGGTGAAGATGTCCTGGTCGGCGCTGAGGCCCCAGCCGAGCAGCGACAGGTAGTTGAGCAGACCCTCGGGAATGAAGCCGCGGTCGCGGTGGTGGAACAGGTTCGACTCAGGGTCGCGCTTCGAAAGCTTCTTGTTGCCCTCACCCATGACGTATGGCAGGTGGCCAAACTGCGGGATGAACGTTGTGATGCCCGCCTCGACCATCGCGTTGTAGAGCGCGATCTGGCGCGGAGTCGACGAGAGCAGGTCCTCGCCGCGAAGAACGTGGGTGATGCCCATCAGCGCGTCGTCAACCGGGTTGACGAGGGTGTAAAGCGGCTGGCCGTTTGGGCGAACCACGACGAAGTCGGGGAACGAACCGGCAGGGAACGTGATTTCACCGCGAACCAGGTCGGTGAACGTGATGTCGACGTCTGGCACACGCAGTCGCAGGGCAGGGCTGCGGCCTTCGGCACGGTATGCGGCGCGCTGCTCCTCGGTCGAGTCGCGCTCCGAGTTGTCGTAGCCCAGCTGCTTCGGGCGGCCGGCTGCCTCGTTGCGAGCGTCGATCTCTTCGCCGGTGAGGTAGCTCTCGTAGAGGTGACCCGATGCCTTGAGCTTCTCGATCACGTCCATGTAGATGTGGGTGCGCTGCGACTGACGGTAAGGCTCGTTCGGGCCGCCAACGCCAACGCCTTCGTCCCAGTTGAGACCAAGCCAGCCGAGGGCCTCGAGGATCATCTCAAACGACTCTTCGCTGTCGCGCTCGGCGTCGGTGTCTTCGATTCTGAAGACGAACTTGCCGCCGGTGTGGCGCGCGTATGCCCAGTTGAATAGTGCGGTGCGCACGAGGCCAACGTGTGGCGTGCCGGTTGGCGAAGGGCAAAAACGGACGACTACATCGGCTCCGGTTGCGGTTGAAAACGGCGCGGTGATTGCGTTTGCGGCTGAGGTCATGATGCCCTCTAGTCTAGGCGAGCCCCCGCGGCCGCCCCTAGTGGACCGGATTGAGCAGCGTACCGATGCCCTCGACCTCGCACTCGACGATGTCACCCGACGAGATCTTCGAGATGCCCGAAGGCGTGCCGGTGAGAATCACGTCGCCGGGCAGCAGGCTCATGTTCTGCGAGACGTACGAAACGATGGCCGCGACGCCGGTCAGCATCTGGTCGATCGAAGCATCCTGTGCGGTCTCGCCGTTGATGCGCGACGAGATCTGCTGGCCGTCAGGCTCAAAGTCGGTCTCGATCCACGGACCAATCGGGCAGAACGAGTCGAAGCCCTTCGAACGCATCCACTGGCCGTCGGTGGCCTGCAGGTCACGCGCGGTCACGTCGTTGGCAATCGTGTAACCCCAGACGTGGCTGAGCGCATCGGCCTCGGAAACGTTCTTGGTGTACTGCCCGATGACGACCGTCAGCTCGACCTCGAGTTCGACCTGCTGGCTCTGGCGCGGCAACACGATCGGGTCGCCGGGGCCAACGATCGAGCTCGATGGCTTCAAGAAAATGGTTGGTTCGGCAGGCGCATCCATGCCCATCTCGGCCGCGTGCTCGCCATAGTTGAGGCCGACGCAGACCACCTTCGACGGAATCGTCGGCGCAAGAAGTTTGACCTCTTTGAGCGGGATGCGTTCGCCGGTCGTCTCGTAGCGGTTGACGAGCGGGTGCCCAACGCACACGACCAATTCAGGCCCGTCGACAATGCCGTAGCGCGGCTCAGAGCCGTCGCTAAAGCGCGCGATGCGCACTAGTCGACCAGCTTGTGCATCCAGCCGTGACGGTCTTCGACCGTGCCGTACTGGATGCCGGTGAGCTCATTGCGCAGGCTGACGGTCAGCTCGCCAGGCTCGGCGTTCTCGCTGCCGATGTTGCCCTCGCGGCTCTTGAACTGACCGACCGGGGTGATGACCGCGGCGGTGCCACAGGCGAACACCTCGGTGATGTTGCCCGACTCGATGCCGGCGCGAACCTCGTCGAGGGTGATCTTGCGCTCTTCGACCTTGTGGCCGCGGTCGCGCAGCAGCGTGACGACCGAGTCGCGAGTGATGCCGCGAAGAATGGTGCCGTCGAGCGCAGGGGTGGCAACCGAGCCGTCCTTGTAGACGAAGAACAGGTTCATGCCACCGAGCTCTTCGATGTAGGTAGCGGTCTCGGCGTCGAGGAACATGACCTGCGAGCAACCCTGCTCGTAGCCCTCGCCCTGAGCTAGCAGCGAAGCGGCGTAGTTTCCACCGGTCTTGGCCTCACCGGTACCGTGCTTGCCGGCGCGGGCTGAGTCGAGCGCGATCCAGATCGAAACCGGCTTGATGCCGCCGGTGAAGTATGGGCCGACAGGCGACGCGATCACGCGGTACTCGGCGCGGTGCGCAGCGCGTACGCCAAGGAAGTTCTCGGCGGCAATCTCGAACGGGCGAATGTAAAGCGTCTTCTCGTTGACTGGCTGCGGCACCCAGGCGCCGTCGACCTCGAGCAGCTTGTGCAGCGACTCGACGAAGATCTCGACCGGCAGTTCTGGCAGGGCCATGCGGTGTGCCGACTTCTGAAGGCGCTTGGCGTTTGCCTCTGGGCGGAAGGTCCAGATCGAGCCGTCCTGGTGACGGTATGCCTTGATGCCCTCGAAGATCTCTTGGCCGTAGTGCAGAACGGCTGCCGACGGGTCCATCATGATCGGACCGTATGGCTCGACGGTTGCCGAGTGCCAGCCCTTGTCTTTCTCCCACACGACTGTGACCATGTGGTCGGTGAAGTGCGTGCCGAAGGTTGGAGCCTCGAGAATCTGCTCGCGCTCGGCGTCTGGGGTTGGGTTCTGCGACTTCTTGATAGTCCACTCGGCCATTTGTGAATCCTTTTGCTTGTGCCGGATGCGCCGTGCGCACATCCAACGTTTCGGTTAGAGGCGAGAAAGGATGCTTTCGGCGATCTCGGTAGTAGAGCGCTTCTGCTCGCCGCGGGTGGCTAGGTCGGCCGCCACGGCGTTCTCGATTCGTGCCGCGGCAACCGGGTTCTTCAGGTGCTCAAGCAACAGTGCTGCCGACAGGATGGCAGCGGTTGGGTCGGCAAGGTTCTTGCCTGCGATGTCGGGTGCCGAACCGTGAACCGGCTCGAACATGCTCGGGAAGTCGCCGTCCGGGTTGATGTTGCCCGATGCGCCCAAGCCGATGCCGCCGCCGATGGCAGCAGCAAGGTCGGTGAGGATGTCGCCGAACAGGTTGTCGGTGACGATCACGTCGAAACGCTCAGGGTTGGTGACCATGAAGATGGTCGCCGCGTCGACGTGCAGGTATTCGGTCTTGATGGCCGGGAACTCCTTGGCAACCTCGTCAACCGTGCGCTGCCACAGCCAACCGGCGTGAACCAGCACGTTGTGCTTGTGCACGAGGGTGACCTTCTTGCGGTCGCGCTGGCTAGCCAGTTCGAATGCGTGGCGCACGAGGCGCTCGACGCCGAAGCGGGTGTTGACCGAAACCTCGTTAGCAACCTCGTTCGGGGTGCCCACGCGAATAGCGCCGCCGTTGCCGACGTATGGGCCTTCGGTGCCTTCGCGAACGACGACGAAGTCGACCTTGCCCGGGTCGGCCAGTGGGCTGAGGACGCCTGGGTAGAGCTTGGTTGGACGCAGGTTTACGTAGTGCTGGAACGAGAAGCGAAGCTTGAGCAGCAGCCCACGCTCTAGCACGCCGCTCGGCACGCGAGGGTCGCCGATTGCGCCGAGCAGAATCGCGTCGTGCTGCTTGAGGGCCTCGAGGTCGGCGTCGGTGAGGGTCTCGCCTTTTGCGAGGTAGCGGCGGGCGCCCAGGTCATACTCGGTGGTCTTGAATTCGACGCCGGAGCCGGCGGTCACGCGATTGATTGCCTCGAGCGCGACGCTGGTCACCTCCGGGCCGATGCCGTCGCCAGGAATTACTGCCAGGTCGTAAATGCGAGTCAAAACGTGCTCCCAATAATGCGTTTCTTTACCCCGAGTTTACTCGCGCTGACGGGCAAAGACGGGCGTACGCCCCGCCATTCTGGGCAACTAGCGGATGGTGGCGCGCAGCACGAGCGTGATGCTTGGACGTAAACCCTGCTGGGTCTGAATCTGCCCATCGCGGTTCTCGAGCGAAACGATGTCGACAGGCAGCTGAGACATAGCCGTGGTGATGGTCTCCACGCTCGGCAGAACCTTCGGGTCACGCGGGCCGCCAAAGCCGCCTTCCAGGTTGGCGCGCGAGTGCCAAACACCAACGAGCGCGGCACCTGGCCTCAACTTGGCAACGAGGCCGGCGATGGCTGCGGCGAGCGCATCCTCTTCGATCTGAAGGTAAGCAATGACGCCTAGATCGGCGGGGGCTAGCTTGCTCTTGAAGCCGCGGGCGTCGGCCTTGGTGGTGAAGCAGCGCTTGGCCAGGGCAGGGTCCCCTGCCGATTCCTCGGCAACCCAAGTCTTGAACTTCTTGAGGGCAACGGCCGAGAAGTCGACGTCCTCGACAGTCCAGCCGCGCTTGGCCAGCCACATCGAATTGCGGCCTTCGCCACCGGCAAGATCAATTGCCTTGCCAGGTGTCAGCGGTTCGCAGAGTTCTTTGACGAAGCGGTTTTCGACCTTGGTGTATAGCCACTCGTCGATGCGGTACTTCTGGTTCCAGTACTCGGCGGGAACCAGCTTTGCGATGACCTGCTTGAGTGTCTTAGCCATTCACGATGGCGATGCCAGTCAGCGCCTGAGCGTCAGCCAGGCCACCGCCGTTAGTCAACTCACCGGTGAAGCCGTTCTCTTCGAACCATGCGATTGCCTGGCCGGCGCGATTGCCCGAGCGACAGTAGATGACGTAGTTGCCCGACTTGTCGAGCGTCTCGGCCTGTGCCGCAAAGTCGCTACCCTGCCAATCAAAGGTGAGCGCGCCGTCAAGGTGGCCGGTCTCGGCAATTTCGGCTGGGGTGCGAACGTCAATAACAGCAGTCACGGTGGTCATGTCCATCTTCTGATCGGCACACGCAGTGAGCGTGTTGAGTGCAAATACAAGTACGAAGATAGCGGCAATTGCCTTGAAGGCGGCCTTGAAGTTGTAACGCATTGTCATCCTTACTGATACCCCCTAGGGTATACACTTGAGCAAGAACGAGTCTAGCAACAGCAGTGATGAAAGGTGCAACATGCAGATTGAACCGAGCGAACTAAAGGCCGCCCGCGATCGCCTCGTGCGAGTGCAGGGCCAGATCGGCGGCATCATCAAGATGCTCGACGAGGGTCGCGACTGCACCGACATCCTCATGCAACTCTCGGCCGCATCGACCGCACTCTCGCGTGCCGGCTTCTCGGTCATCTCGACCGGTATGGCCAAGTGCGCCCAGACACCCGGCTCTGAAGAGTCGCAGAAGGCACTCGAAAAAGCCTTCATGTCACTGGCCTAACCACACCACCTCAAACAAAGGAACATCATGGGATTTTTCAGCAACCTATTCAAGAAGAAGTACGAAACCGTGAGCGTCGAGACCGCACGCGAACTGCAGCAGCAGGGAACGCTGTTGTTTGATGTTCGCGAGACGGGCGAGTTCCGTTCGGGCCACGCGGTTGGCGCAAAGAGCCTGCCACTCAGCGGTCTTCAGACCCGCTACCAGCGAGAGATTCCAAAGGAACGAGAGATTCTCGTTATCTGCCAGTCGGGAGCCCGTTCGGCTCAGGCATGCAACTTCCTTGCCGGTCAGGGTTACAAGGTCACCAACGTCTCTGGTGGCACTGGAGCCTGGCGTCGCGCCGGCCTGCCAATCAGCTAATCGAGCGGGTGCACTAGAACCATGCGTGTTTTGATCGTCGGTGGCGTCGCCGCCGGAATGTCTGCCGCCACTCGCCTGCGTCGCCTTCGCGAGGATGCGGAAATCGTGGTCTTCGAGGCCGGCGAAAACGTCAGCTACGCCAACTGCGGGCTGCCCTATTTTGTGAGCGATGTAATTAGCGATCGCGATGCACTGCTGCTGCAGACACCCGAATCGCTATGGCGTCGCTTTCGACTCGAGGTTCGCACGAACACTCGCGTGATCGCCATCGATCGAGCGAGCCAGACCGTCACCGCCGTGAACGGCCTGACGGGCGAAGAGTTCACCGATTCATACGACTACCTGGTGCTTGCCACCGGTGCGCGACCTAGAACCCTGGATGTGCCAGGCGGTGCGCGAGCACTCGCCCTGCGCGATGTTGCCGATGCCGACCGCTTGAAGGCTGCGGCCGGTAACGCGAAGACGGCCGTGATCGTCGGTGCCGGTTTCGTGGGCGTCGAGGTTGCAGAAAACCTGCGTCACCTCGGGCTCGAGGTCACTCTGGTTCAGCGCCAAGGTCAGATCCTGTCCGGTTTCGACATCGAGATGATCGAGCCACTGCAGGCCAAGCTCGAAGCCAACGGCATTCGCCTGGCGCTCGAGACCCAGCTGACATCGGTTGAGGGTGACTCGGTCACCTTGGCCAGCGGTGCGAGAATCGGCGCCGACATCGTTATCGCTGCGGCAGGCGTGGTTCCAGACAACGCGCTGGCCGTGGCCGCAGGGCTCAAGATCGGCGACACGGGCGGCCTCTGGGTCGACGAGCAACAGCGCACCAGCGACCCGCGCATCCTCGCCGCCGGCGACGCGGTTGAGAAGCTCGGCGAGCTAAGCGGCAACCAGACCCTAATTCCTCTGGCTAACCTCGCCAACCGCCATGGCCGCCTGATCGCAGACGTCATAGCCGGCGTCGAGACCCAGGCACATGCTGCCCTCGGCACGGCAATCATCGGAGCATTCGGAATGGTCGCGGCCATGACCGGCCTCACCGAGGCCGCCGCCCGCAAGGCCGGAATCGCAGCAACCTCGATCCACATTCACCCTGGCAGTCACGCCGGTTACTACCCCGGCGCCAAGCGCGTCTCGCTCAAGGTGACTTTCGACCCGACCACCGGCCGCCTGCTTGGCGCCCAGGCCATCGGCGAAGACGGCGCCGACAAGCGCATCGACGTTCTGGCGACCGCGATTCGCGCCGGTTTCACGGTCGATGACCTGATGGATCTCGAGCTGGCATACGCTCCGCAGTTTGGCTCGGCCAAAGACCCGATCAATCACGCGGGCTATGTGGGCAACAACGTGCTGCACGGCAACACCCCGACGCTTCAGTGGCACGAGCTCGACTCGGCCCTAGCAGCTGGAGCCCAGCTGATCGACGTTCGCACCGCCACCGAGAACGCCGCCGGAGCGATTCCTGGCGCAAGGCTGATCCCGGTTGACGAGCTGCGCGACCACCTCGACCAAATCGACGGCGAGGTCATCGTGCACTGCGCCGTTGGTCAGCGCGGCCACACCGCCACCCAGATCCTGCGCGCGGCAGGCAAGAACGTGCGCAACCTCTCCGGCGGCTACACCACCTGGCGAGCCGGCAAGGACGCGCTGGCGCGACGCGCGTAACCGCAAACGACGATGGCCCCGACCGATTGGTCGGGGCCATCTTGCGCTTGGCGCATCGGTTTATAGGTTGATGTCGATCGCCTTCATCGAGACCGCCTCGATTGCAACGCGAACACCTTCGAGAACGGAAGCGTCGACCGGCGAGTCAACGGTGATTACGGAGAGGGCCTTGCCGCCCTTCTGCTCACGAGCAATCTGCATGGCTGCGATGTTGATCCCAGCCTCGGCGAATGCCTTGCCATAGACGGCGACGATGCCTGGACGGTCGGTGTAAACCATGGTCACGAAGTGCTCGGCCATTGCAACCTCGACGTCGTAGCCGTTGATGTTCACGATCTTCTGCAGCAGCTTCGGGCCGATGACGGTGCCCGAAACCGACGAGGTGGTGCCGTCGACCAGGGTTGCCTTGATCGAGGTGACGTTGCGGTATTCCTCGCTGTGCGCGTCGACGGTCAGCTTGACGTCGATGCCGCGCTGCTCTGCCATCAACGGTGCATTGACGTAAGAAACCTGCTCGGTCACTGCGTTCTGGAAGAAGCCCTTGAGACCGGCGAGCTTGAGCACCGAGACATCGTGCGCGGCGATCTCGCCACGAACCTCGACCTCGATTGCCGCGACGTTGCCGCCCGACAGGCCGAACAAGATCTGACCCATGTGCTCCATGAGCGAGATGCCCGGCTTGACCGACGAGTCGATGTTGCCACCGGCTACGTTTACGGCGTCTGGCACGAGGTCGCCGGCGAGCGCTAGGCGAACCGACTTTGCGACCGAGATACCGGCCTTCTCCTGTGCCTCATCGGTCGAAGCGCCGAGGTGCGGCGTGACGACGATGTTTGGCAGGGTGAGCAGCGGGCTCTCCTTCGGTGGTTCCTGAACGAAGACGTCGAGGCCGGCACCGGCAATCTGACCCGACTTAAGCGCCTCATACAGGGCAGCCTCGTCGATGATTCCACCGCGCGAGCAGTTGACGATGCGCAGGTTTGGCTTGGCCAGCTTGAACTGCTCGGTGCTGATCAGGCCGGTGGTCTCCGGGGTCTTTGGGATGTGAATCGTGATGAAGTCAGACTGGGCCATTACCTCGTCGAGGGTGGCCAGGGTCACGCCGATCTGCTCTGCGCGAGCCGGGGTGACGTATGGGTCGTAGCCGATCAGGTTGACGCCGAAGCCGGCGAGGCGCTGGGCGACCAGGGTGCCGATGCGGCCAAGGCCGACGATGCCGATGGTCTTCTCATAGAACTCGACACCGGTGAACTTCGAGCGCTTCCACTCGCCGGCCTTGAGCGATGCGTTGGCATCAGGGATGTGACGAGCTAGGGCGAACAGCTGGCCGATGGCGAGCTCCGCTGCCGAGATCACGTTCGAGGTTGGGGCGTTGACCACCATGACACCGGCGTTGGTTGCTGCCTTGATGTCGACGTTGTCGAGGCCGACACCGGCGCGGGCGACGACCTTGAGCTTTGGCGCTGCGGCGATGGCATCAGCGTCAACCTGGGTCGCCGAACGAACGAGGATGGCGTCTGCGTTGGCGAGGGCCTTCAGCAGGGCCGGGCGGTCGGTGCCGTCGACGTTGACTACCTCGAAGTCTGGGCCGAGGGCAGCAACGGTAGCTGGTGAAAGTTCTTCTGCAATGATCACGATTGGCTTGGTCATGGGCTCAACTTTATTGAGCGCCGGCGCCATTTTGGGGCTTGATTATTTCATTAGATGCAAGTTATCTTTCATTTTATGAAACCAAAGCCGGGGCTGCTCTCTCCGCTGATTCGCAGCGATGTTCAGGGGCTAATCCTCGCGCGCCTATTCATGCGTTCAGACACCGACTTCACCATTACCGAGCTCGCCGAGCAGGCGTTCACGAGTGTGCCGACCGCGATGCGTGAGGTCGACCGCCTGGTCGAGGCAGAGTACGCGACCGACCGCGCCTTCGGCCGCGTGCGACTCATTCGCGCGAACGCCGAGCATCCGTTGTTCGATTCGATCTTTCAGATAGTCGCTCACTCCTATGGGCCGGCCGCACTGCTTCCGCGCGCCCTGGCCGGTCTCTTTGGCCTGCAGCATGCCTACATCTACGGCGAATGGGCCGAGCGCTTGGCGCAAAAGCCAGGACCAACCCCGCGCCAGCTGCACGTTCTGCTGGTTGGCAACATGAACCGAATCGATGCGTCACGCGCGGTCGCCGCCGTCGAGGGGCAACTCGGGCGTATCGTGAACCTGCAGTTCGTTTCCGCCGAGGATTGGGCGGCCGGCACCAGCGAGTTCATTCGTTCGGTGCGCGCCAACCCGATCCTCGAGCTGCAAACCTAGCCACGTGATACCCCTAGGGGTATACTAGAACCAAGAAATTCAAGTGAAAGGACACACCATGTGCTCACCAATCAACTGCTCAAGCTGCGGCAAGGTCACCTGGACCGGCTGTGGCCAGCACATCGACGAAGCACTCGCTGGCTTTAGCGAAGACCAGATCTGCCAGTGTGACAAGTAAGTCGCAACTATAAGAACGGCACCCGATCGGGTGCCGTTTTCTTTTTGCCATATCTTCTCGGCCGGATGCGCTCTGACGCTCGCCTAGCGAACCTGATAGCGCAGCTCCACCAGACCCGATCCGTAGGTCTTCGACGACAACAACTCAAGGTGGCGTTCGCTGCCGGCCACACCCCACATGCGCGTGCCCGCACCCAAGATCTCGGGGCAGACAAACAGGCGGATCTCGTCGAGCAGGTTCTCGGCAAGCAGCCCCTCGACAAGGTGCGCTCCCCCGCTTACGAACAGCTTGCCGGTGTGGTTGCGTTCGATGGCCTCAACAACCCCAGTCAGTGGACCGCCAACGAAAGTCACCTGGCTCGCACTGACGCCATCAAAGCGCATCGGTTGCGAGGTGTAAACATAGGTCGGCAGCACGCGCTCCATGTCGGGCGCCGCATCCGCCTCAAATTCGAAGGTCTTGCGGCCCATGAGCATCGCGCTGCACTCGTGCACCAGCTGCACATAGCCGTAGTCTTCGCCGGTGGCGAGATACTTCTCGGCCCAACTCATGTCTCCGTTAGGGCCGGCGATGAAGCCGTCTAGGCTGACCGCGGCGTAAAAAACCTTGTGCATGCCTCAAGTCTAGGCAAGCGAAAACCCCGCCGACCGACTCCTAAGAGCCAGCCGACGGGGCTTTGATTCGGCCGCGAGTTCATCACGGTCTATGCAACAAACGTGAATGCCTCGGCAGATTTCGCCCAGGAATTTCTAGTTTCGCAGCTTGATTCCCGAATTTTCTCCGACATAGTCGGGGCACTGCCAGATTCCTTGCACCTTTTCACACGGCCTCACCGAGAATTCTTCTGCGGGGATCAAGGAAGGCGTGGGGTCTCCTGCACCTTGATTGCTACCTGAACAAGCCAGAATTGCAAAGATCAAAACTAATGCCAAAATGCAACTTGCACACACGATTCTCCTCATCGAACTCCCACCCCATCGACGTTGGTTTTGTCCTGCAATGTGTTTGGACCTAGTAGCGATTTAGCAACCCCGCGATGTCGCCCGGCGCCAAAAGCCGTTCCCCTGTTTCGCAAGGCCCGAAGTTCGGTTTCATGAGCTGAAGGAGCGCTGGGTCAGAGTGTGCCATCCCCGTAACATGACCAACCTCATGGGCAGCAATTTCACGCAGGTCAACATATCCTGACGGACACCCGTATGCAGACGCGCCCGTGTAGTAAGAATACGCTGGGTTGAAGGTGATGTCAGCTTCCGTTGCCGTGGCTCCATAAGGCGTCAAGCAGGCTAGCGCAAGGATTCCATTGGTCTGGCCGTATGGCATAACACTCCAAGAAATAACGCTGAAGCCGTCTCGGGCACCACAGGTTCCACTGCTGGTCGCAGCACCGGCCCTAGTAGTAGTGCCGAGGTACCGGTTTTGAAATGTGCTTGTATAAGGAATGCCCGTGCAGCGATTTACCCCAGTCGTCCAAAGGTTGGCCGCTTCTTGAATTGCAACTAAGGCACCTGCGTTCGGCTGGGAACTCGGGTTGTATCGCCAAGACCAAGTCGTGGTCCATGTCCAGGGCAAGTATAGGAACTGGGATCCGCCGCAACCTGGATAAGCCGTTGCAGCGGTGTTGTTGAGGGTCGCTGCCGTGTCTCCGAATGAAACGCCGTCTTCCAGCACACCCACTGATCCATGCTCCGTGGCTACCAACACAATCTCAGAAAAAGCTGCGCCGGCAGCAAAATCCGCTATAGCGACTTGGCCTTCTTCAGGAAAACCCAAACCTGGCGCTGATTCGTCAAATTTAAGTGCAATCTCAGACGATGACACACCTTGGCAAAGGGTCTGAGTCTCTGCGATTTCGCTTGCCCGATACTCACCGGCAACTAGGCAATCTCTGAAAGCAGCGTTGGCTGGCTCAAAACCAGCGATTGATGCGCCCAGCAGTGCTATGAGGCTCGCAGAGGCTACTTTTAGTGTTAACTTCGTCGACATTCTTTATCCTTTCGTTCGCGAAGGACAACAGATTTGCGGCTACAAATGCGCCGCGCAAGTCTTGCGTTCTTTGCCCAAAACCCATATAGTCCGTCCAGCTATAAGCGAAAACCCCGCCGACCGACTCCTAAGAGCCAGCCGACGGGGCTTCGTGAACGTCTTGCGACGAGGTTTAGTGCGACCCGCGATTAGCGAGCTGCCGAACCCTCGCTGTAGTCGTCCGAGTTCTTGATCCACGAGAACAGCTTGCGCAGGCTGCGGCCCACTGCCTCGATTGGGTGTGCCTCGCCCTTGGCGCGCAGCGCCAGGAACTCAGGTGCGCCAGCGTCTACGTCGGCAACGAAGCGACGAGCGAAGGTGCCGTCCTGGATGTCGGTGAGGACGTCGCGCATGCGCTCCTTGACCTCTGGACCGATAACGCGTGGACCCGAGATGTAGTCACCGTACTCAGCGGTGTCTGAAACCGACCAGCGCTGCTTGGCGATGCCACCCTCGTACATGAGGTCGACAATGAGCTTGAGCTCGTGCAGAACCTCGAAGTAAGCAACCTCAGGCTGGTAGCCAGCCTCGGTTAGGGTCTCGAAGCCGTACTGGATGAGCTG
>JACCDJ011382300.1_pt1 | contig 13230 bp, 40 predicted proteins | sample 7444481 | NCBI WGS metagenome assembly JACCDJ01 (sample SAMN15323435, study PRJNA562643) | freshwater metagenome | isolation source: river surface water | place: USA:Blue River Watershed | collected 2017-08-15 | reverse complement strand
GTAGACTACTGCAATCCCCATTGGGCGTCACTAGAGTCACTGCATGATCTGTTAGGGTTTTATCTGTTGCTAGGTATGAGGCTGTAGAGGTTGCTGTATATACTGCACAGCCTGCCTGTCCTAAGGTAAGGGGCATTAGTACTAGATAGTGGGCTATTCTCAGCTTCATGTAGATATTATACAGGCTTTATAGGTTATTGTCAACGCCCAAAAGAAAGGGAAGTATTCGTTACTTCCCTTTCTGCATGGTTTTGGCCCTAAAATTTTCGCGGACCGCTACCGCTTCGCGGCTTTTGGTTACTCTGGCAGGGGTGAGAATCGGGCTAGAAAAGCCTCTAATCTACACGAGTACTCTTGTTGGGTTTTGGTGTTGTGATAGTGGGCCCAAGGGTCTTGATCTGTAGTAACACGATCTAATTGAAACTCATGCCCTTGTGCGTCACCATAGCGGGCGTGTTGTCGGGTTTGGGTATAGGTCTTCATAGGTAGTCTCCGGGGTTGCCCTGCTCAATAGCGTCTAGTTGTTCCCACACATAGCGTAGTAGATCCTTGCCCGTACTAGGGTCCGCTTGCATGAGTAGGACTACCCTTGATAGTAGGGCCGCTGTTATATTGTGTGGGGGTTGGGTGTCCTGATATGCTAGTATAGCATCGTCAATACGATTGACCAAGTCCTCTAGCCAGGCTTCATCTTTTGGCGTCATAGCATCCTTACAAGGCCCACAGCATCGATGGTCACTAGCAGTAGATAGTTGGCCAGCATGCCGAAGCTACGGCGTGTCCAGGCGGCCCATGCGTACATAGCACAGCCCGTGATCCATACAGGGTACAGGGCTAGCAAGGGTGGCGTGGGTACTGTAATAGCCATGGTCAGGCTACAGCCAATTGATATAGCCCAGGCTAGGACTTCTATGTAGAAGCGCAGGGGCCAGCTACCGTGGTCTTCGCGAATCCATTCGAGGGTGGGTTTAAATAGGTCTAACATGAGTGTATATATAAGAAAAGCCCACCATAGGGCGGGCTTTTTGACTAGGCTATCAACAGATTAGTCAACTAGACCTAGAGCCAAAGCCTTGTAACCTGCGGCTACAATCTTGCGGCTTGGTTTGCCAATCACATACTCAGTAACTTGAACACCATTGTTGGCCTTGCGGCTGTTGGCATAGACTGCATAACCGCTTTGACGAATACGGCTAACTTCAGCACTAATGTTCTTAATGCCAAAACGCTTTTCTGCTTGGCTAGCAGTAACAGTATCACCGTGATAAAGGGCAGTGAATAGTTTGAATGCTTTGGTGTCTTTAGATAATGTCTTCATGTGTGTTTTCCTCTTTTTAGTTTAGGCTGTAACTCAACAGCTATAGCTAGTATATAACAGCTAGGGGTATTATGCAAGCTCTTTGGCAGAGCTGTTTTCGGGTATATTACCAAAGAATGTACGGCCTGGGAATCGCTTGTGGGCTTCGGCTAGTAGGCCCTTGAGATCAGTACCCTGGGCTATAAATTGATTAGAGTCTTTGGCATAGGCATACAAGCAGTTGCCCACACGCTCAATAGCCAACTCAGTGGCCTGGGGGTCTAAACGAGCTAGCTCTTCCAAATCCTCGCCAGCTTCAGCACGATTGATAGCCTGGATCCTTTCCAGGATCTTGATCATGTCTTCGGGTTTGCGAGCTAGATTGGCTAGGATGACAGCACCCCTAAAGTGCCAGCCCAAGATAAAGGCTATGGCTACTAGAACAAGGGTTAGGATAGTGTCCATAATAATCTCCAAGTGGATAGTTTATTTAAGCAGTTCTAAGTTTAGAATCTTAGCTACCCTAGCACCTACATCTTCTCCTGTGGGTATAACATAGGTTGTAGTATCATTGTAATCCTTGCGAGGGTCATAGCGGCGTACATTTAGAATACGGCCTCCTACGGCTGTGGTCAGCTCAAAGCTGATGCGATCTTCACCCTCTGGGTTGCCTCGTTGTAGGCCACTGGGTACGGCCATTTGTGTTGCCATTTTAAGTTCCTTTTCTGCTTCTTCGTATTTGTAGCGATTGTCCCACATGTCACGGACTTTTTTGTAGAGCCAACGATCAAACCAAGTCATTGCAGTCTCCTAGTTTGGTCAGGGTCTACAAGGCCGTCATCGCCCTCGGGGTCAAAACTGCGTAGCAGTTGCAGTTTAACATCATCGGGCAATTCGTCCCAATCTTCGTCACTGAGTTCGCGGCTGTTAGCGGCCAGTTCTTCGGGCGTTTGATTGGCAAACATTGTTTGAATGTCAGCGATCAGCGCATCTAGTTCTTCCTGGGTGCCTTCAAAGTTGTCAAAGCAACCAGGAGCGAATTCAATTTTCAGTTCTTTTTTATCAGTCATTTACTTGCCTTTATCAATAGTTTCAAACAGTTTTGCACGATCTTCTTCAAATCTATGCCACGAGCTTTTAACCATGTCCCAAATAAACCATTTAAAGAATATGGTCATCCACATGCCAAATGCTATATGCATGGCTAGGTTAGTTTGCCCAGTTTTCATAAACTCAGGGAACCCCCAGCCAGCAAACGCACCGCCCAGAATCCATAGCCGTTGTTCAACACTCCAGCCCTTTACTACCCACTTCAAGTAGGCTATAAACTTACTCACTTGTATGATCCTTTGTTAGTTCACAGATTAATAGGAATCGCTCGTAGGCCTTACGAACACTTGGGTTAGACATTAGTTTTTCTGCTTCAGCTTGCATGGCTTTTACACCAGCTTCTGCGGCTTCTCTATAACTGGCCCATTCAAGTGCATAGCGTTCCTCACCGAACTCTTTAGCTAGGCGTTTCCAAGCCTTGAGCTGTCCTGGTGTTAGGGGTGTACGATCTTGTCTAGGTCTGAGAGCACTAACTTCCATGATGTGCTTGCTGATAGCATCTTCTGCTACACGGCCAGCGGCAATCATAGGAGCATACGCAGGGTCAATCTTAAAGCGTCTGCTAGACCCGCCTGGGTAAACATCGACTAAATGGGTGCCTTGTGGAAAGCTGTCCAAAAGTTCGTTGTCATACTCGTTCACAGGAACATAGCGTCTGCCGACTTTTTTGTAGAAAACTGTTTTAGTCATGCCTAATTATAACACTAGGCCGACAATGTGTCAACTGAATCTAAGGCAGAATTCAGTCCATCTTTTGGGCGTAATATGTGCTGTAATGCTAATTCGGTATCCGTAGCTCAGTGGGTCAGCCATAATATGATAAGTTGGCTCCAAAGTGTGATCCATTACCCATTTGCCTTTTTCTGTTTGTTGCCACTCAAAAATTGGCTGTGCGACATACAAATCTGGATCTTCTACATCGCCCATATGCATAGTGTGAACAACCCTGCGTTCATGCACTTGGTCTTGATGAACATGATATTTTTGTCTAGGTTCCATATTTAAGCGCCATGTAGGTACACCATTTTCCGTCACGGAAGTAAAACTCTGCCCCGCAAATCTGTATTGGTTTGTCATTCTCATAATAATCCCATTTAGCCTGCTGGAATTTAAATTCAAAGTCCTGCCCTTGAACTAACCCCATACTGCGTAGTTCTCTAACTATCTGCATTGTAGTATCAGCTTTGATGTTCTTAACGAACACCGAGACCATGTTGTTCATCGTCATAGACTAATAGATCCAATGTAGTAGCATATTGCACTAAAGGCTCCATGTGGAAACCAGTTCCCCATATAGCCCATACTTTTCTTTTAAAAACTCTTTGTCTCCAAACCCGCTTGCCAGAAACTGTCTTAACTGGCCACCAAGCATATACTTCACGCCATGGATAGCAATCTGCTCCGTCAGTTATAATTGTGTATTCCATTGGTCGTTTACTCTTGCTGTAAAAGTCGATATTGTTTAATTCTATATTAAAGCCTATGCTTCTTCCCCATACTATTTTCATTTCATGTACTTTAGTTGGAACAGCATATACCGCTTAGGATCTACAACTTCGTGATCTTGTGTGTAATTACCTTGCCCATCAATACCCATTTTAAATCCGTATTTCTGCTCAGCCCAATAGTGCATTGTAGGACGACTAGTTAAGTCATAGTCTCCTAGGTTTTCTTCTAGATATTCTCTACGCATAAGATGTAGAGCATTCCAGTATTGATCACGGCGTGCTCTGTTCTCTGCTTCCCACTTGCGAAAAGATTCTTCTGCTGGCATTGCTCCACTAAATCTTGTCATACTGAATACTTTAATAAAAACATTGTGTACTTCTTTTCGTCTACAACTTCTACCCTGTTAAGTTGGTAAGCATACCTACCACTAGGGTCTATCTTAGGTTCAAAGTCTAACTTCATACCGCCGGTGCGTTCTATATAATACTTGAAGGCAGGAACACGGTTGTGCATGTCAATTGGGTAATGCGGATCATACTCCAAATAGCATTTGTTTATTTGACGGCCAATTGTTCGAGGGTTGACTAAATTCATACACCGTGTCCGTTAAGTTTAGTCCACATGCTAAGTTTACTTTTCATGTGATCCTTTTCATCTACTGCTTTGCGAATGTCTTGCTTGAGCAAGTCGTTATGTCGCTTTTCGGCTTCTAGCTTGCGTCTAATGTTATCCATAAACTCAAGCACAGTCATTGCTTCAAGTTCTTCTAGCTTGCCTTGTAGCTTATTGATTTCGTTATCACGCCATTCAACTTCATTCTCTAAGTGATTAATATAGTCGCCTGGATCATAACAGTTTTCAAACAGGCATGTCTCTGGATTCATACCTACATCTTCTAAACGCTGTAGAATAAAGCCTGGCATGTTATCCATAATCTTAGCAAGTCTAACACGCACAGGGTCTGTGTCAAACTTAAGAGTGTAATCAATTAATTCGCTGTCTGTCATACTCCCCACCTTAACATAAACCAATGATAGTCTTTCTCGTCACGGAAATGTATCTGATCCTCGTAACGATGTTGCCATCTGCTCCAAGCATCTGGAAACTTAGGCTCTGAGCCAAACTGTTCAGTACACCATTCTCTAACTTCATAATAGTGTTCAGTATCGAAGTTGGCAACATACCATTCTCGGCTAAACTTATACTTAGGCACAGGTTCGATTAGCTTGAACATTTTGTTTATGTCGTTTGTTTTCATTCGTCTAGACTGTAGATGCTTTTATCTTCTATTATATACTCACTGTAGGCAATTCTAAACAGTTTGGCAAACTTCTTACTTTCAAATTGAATAAGCGGTATCTCAACAGAGTCTGCCGTTGGGTTACCTTTTCGATATCCATGTGCTGTGTAGTTAAAGATAATGTGCCAGCGTTCAAATGGGCCATCTAACGGATATGCTTCACAATACTTGTACATTTCCTCCGTGACTTTAGTTACTAGGAAACGATATGTAAATGTAGGACGATTGTTGCCGCCACCACCGTAGAAGTATTCCATTACCAAGTTAATCCGCTTAATGTACAAGTGCTTATTGATCCAGGGAATACTACTTCTTCTGATAACAATACTGCATCATTGCCGTATTTTAAGACTAGCATGTCTCGTTGTTTGTCTGTAGTAGTGTCGCAGGTGTACAAAGGTTTACCATATACTTTGTGTGTTCTACCGCCGAACGAATCAAACTCTTGTTCTGGTTGATCTATACGAATAGGAATATCAAATGCCCTGAGCCATTTGAAGTCATCATCTCCTATAGTATCCTGGGTTAGTAACCAAGTTCTGTACTTCATAGGTTCGTTACTCATGTTGTAATAAAATCGTTTCATGACATGTATTTTAACGCAATCATCGTAGCATCTTTGTCTGAATTGGTTGCCACAAATATCTTATCGGCATCACCCATTTCGTTGACATGCCAACGCTTTTCCCATTCATTCCAGTAAACCCGTTCAAATCGCCAAACAGCATTGTTACCCAAATCACGCTGAGGCCAAAAGTATTGACGAGCATCTGAACAAGGTACCCAAGCAAACGGCTCTTGGGGATCTGTGAACTTTTGCACATCAACTTCAATTACATGTTTAAAGTGCATGAACATGTTATCAATAGTAGACGCACGGTAAACAACATTCTGTTCATACCATGCTTCCCATTCTCGTGTAGCTTTATCTTTGCCTGTGCGCCAAGTAAGCCAGGCATCAACAAGTTTATTTCGAATCTTTGAGTACATCAAATTCAGTGCCGTAGATATAATAGCCGTCACGAGAAGTATGCTGATACTTGCGATAGATATGGCTGTGCCAATACCAACGCTTGCCAATCTTGCGGGGAATCCAACTAATGTACGGTTCCCACTTTTGTCGCTTGTTTATCGATTCCCAGGACTCTGCATCTGCTTGTTCCATAACCTTTTCCATTTGTTTAAAGACTCGGTCTACATCAGAATCTACTTTCTTAAATGCCTTGTCTACTTCTTTAAAGATGTTATCCATCTCTTTAAATACATCATCGTACTGCTTCATGACCACCTCAACATAAACCAAGTGTGCGCATGTTCATCATAAAAGTCAAGATATCTGTCACCGTAACCGCTTAACGGATTTGCGGGTTTCGCTATCCAAAAGTTTGCCGACCAGTCCATGAGAGCATGATTGATTTCTTCCTCACCTAAACTATCTGGACAAAAGTTATACCACCATTGTGGGATTTCAGAAGGCAAGCGATCTTCTTCAAATATCTTTATTCTAATCATGACCACCTCAATACAAACATGTTATGATACTTCTCATCGTCCCAGCGCAAGTACCAACCTTGTGTCTTTGTTTTAATTAATCTGCCGTGCGGCTTCAATTCGTAGTTTGCTACGGTATCAATGTTGTACTTGCCTTTGATGGCTATTGATTGGCAATGCTTGTAGAAGTTTTCAAAGTACTTCTCCCAAGGCTCTTGCCACGGCTTGCCGACCTCAACACGAAATTTATCTGACATTAGGACCACCTTAATGTAAACAACATAGCATCCTTACTACTCTTAAAATAGTAGGTATCGCTTTTCTCCGTCCAACCAAATCGCCAGCGTAGCTTCTTACTACGGCCACCCGGGCCGAAGTTCTTTGTACACCAGTCTTGGACTTCCTTGTGTTGGCTACCTGCCCAGCTAGGGCTAAACATAACCTTGTGTTTGTATTTGCTTTTGCGTTCTTGTGTAATCATAGTTCTGTCTGTGTGAAATGTTGCTTGATACTCTTGATTAAAGTCTGTGTTAATCCAGCCGCTCGGTACTGCTTTTAATGTCAACTAAGCCACCTTAGTGAAAACATCATAGCATCTTTGCCATCTTCAAATAACCATACTAACCCTCGTTCATGGGTCCTACCTTTAATGTTCTTGTGTGTCCACAAGTCAATCTCTGCACTTCGTTCCCAAGTCATGGGTTCTAGTACAATCTTAGTCCATCCGCTTTCGAGCAATATGTTAGACATGATTTCAAAATCTATATCTTTAGCTAGATTCTCAGCGGCTTCACTCATGTAGTCGTCGTACAGTTGTCCTGACTTGTCTGTGAGTAACTTCTTTTTAAGCATCTTCTTCTTTCTCTAGCTTAGGAATACGATCGCTCCAGCGAAGTATAAACCATTCGCGATGTGCTTCCTTTTTAAAACTCCACAGGCTTTCAGTCATGCTCATGCCAACACCTTCAGCTTGAGCCCACTTGATCATTTCTTCGTTTAGCTCAGTAGAAAGCTCTCCTTTTTCAAATACAATACCAGGAAGCCTAAAAGGTCCTACTTCACAGTTTTTCATTTAATACCTCGCTAAACTTTAACAAAAACATTGTCCGCTTGTTCTCTGAATAGAAGTCTAAGTGTACTTCTAAATCATAATAGCCTCCATCCATCTTAGGAACGAAAGCCCTATGGTCACGCACAGTGAACCCTAGCACACTTCGCATCTTGCTTCTAAGCATGAACACCGTCTTAGGATGTTCCTCATGAAGCTGATTACGAATCTTTTTCCACTGATCAGGGGTTAGTATTACGGGTCGCATTTGCTATACTTTGGTAGCCTTTGTATGTAGGATGAACACCGTCTGGACTCATAGAATGGTTCTTAGAGTTAATGACGCCGTCGTGATATTTGTTAGCCACAGCCCAGACTGCATCTTGCTTTTCTTTTTTAATAGCAGGTACAATCCAATAGACTCTGTCTGCTTTAACTAACTGTCGCAAAGAGTCTAATTCTTGATAGGTGTTGATCTTTTGTAGATCATTACTGCCCAAGCTGATAATAACAGTCTTAGCAGAGTTGTGTTTTGACTCAAGTACAAACTTGTTTACAAAGTTAACGCTGTTGATGCCACTCTTAGCAACTACAGCACATTCTGTACGAACTTGCCCTACTCCCACTGCTAGGCTATCGCCTAAAATTAAACACTCTAACATTAATGTTCCCCTAGTTCTTCAGAATAGCGCATCCAGCGACCTTCTGTATAATTCCAATGTCTATTGTCGTACAGATTAAAATGTACGCAATAACCAAACAGGCCTAGCTCAATGTCTAAGCCCGCATGACTTTGTCTAATAGTCCAACTAAAGTTAAAAGACAACAATGAGCTGTCTCGGTAAACTTCTAGTTCAATATACTTGTGTGGATCTATGCCCCACATCTCGCTCCACAAGTTTTTAAACTGTTGGCTAAACGGGTTCCGCAGGTTTATCGCTAGACTCAGCATATAACTCTCTCCAATCGTGCATTTCGCACATTCCATGTTGGCTATCAAAAAATACTATACTAGGCAAGTCGGGAACAGTACATCCGTAACCTATTGCTTGCTTAATTGGACCTTTAGACCAAGGGTGCTTGTTCCAAGGGTGCTGGACAATATACTTCTGCCACTTGCAGTTACAACAACAGCGTCCGGCGCTATTGCCGTCCTTCATCTTCCATCCTTCGTAACAAAGGACAGGAGTCTTAGTCTGTGGTGTGTTCTTCTTTAGAGTCACAAGGTTACCCAAACTAAGAACAAGTAAGTGAAACAATGTACTAGTTGGTCTAGTCCAAGCCACGCCCAAAACTCTGGTGTTTCAACAGTATAGTTCTTCTTACGATTGATATTAATTTTAGCCCAATCGGTATGGTAGTGTACAATAAAGTCAACTAAGCCAAGCAATACACAATCAACTAGGCTAAAGTTAAACACCGCAAACACGATTAAAGTTCCAATGCCATGTTTAAGGCTATGCCGAATGCCTAGCCATTCTCCGTAGTTGCCTTTGCTATTAACTTCGTCCATTGACTGGTCTACAAAGTCAATGTACCAATGTTTGACAAACAACAATCCTAGAATAAAAAAGATTTCGTTATACATTATCTGTTACCTCGTTGATGTTTGTACTCGCGCTTGAGCCAATATTTGTATTTGTTGAAGTAGTGCTTAATATCATAATCACATTTCTGTCCTAAACCGTCTAGTTCGTCTTTGTGATTCATCCACATTTCTTGAAGCCAGGTTCTAAAATTCATGCTGACAAGCGTTCCCATGTAAGTTCCTTTCCTTGGACATGTGCTACAGTTCTAACATACCCTTGTGCGATAGCCCAATTGATCATTTCGCGTATGTCCTGTGGACATTCGGGTAGGATATGAATCATCGCACGGGGGATCATCATAAGCCCGTCAGACAGCATAAAGCCTTCGTCGCCTTGACGGATTGTTTTAATTTCGTGTTTAATAAAAGGAGTTAAGTCTGCCATTGACTATCTTTCGGATATTCGATAGTCTTATTGTATAGTCAGCTTACTGGATTGTCAAGCGAATCTTCAATGATGTCGTTCCATTTGAGTCGGAACAATGTTGCTCGTTTTGGACTTTTAATCCAAACAGTATTTGATTTGTTTAGTCCTTGCCGGATCATAAACCAATCTTTGTATTTGGCACCCATATACTGTTCGCACCAATCATACACTTCTCTATTGTAGGCAATATCTACATCAGTTCGGATGTGTATCTTAGCACCAAACTCTTTTAAGTATTCGTGAACAGCCATTCCAAATTCTGGATTAGATTCCCCAGGTGCTTTAATAGATGGATTATCCGTTGTCATGCTCTACAAACTTTGCTAGTAATTCAAAGTTGTCTTCCGCTCTTTCAATCGCTTCAAGTGCTTTTTGTAATGCTGGATTCTTCTTAACTAGTTCAGTTCGTTCTAATTTCTTATTACGCTCTTCTCTAGCCCATTGAATAATACTTTGCACTTCGCCTGTAAGTTCTACAGTTGCGTAACTAGATGATATGTTCATCCAACTAGTACCGTCGAATACTTGTATCTCTGTACCACTGATACGCATCATACCTTGCATGGGGTTACTGTTATTACCTCCAGTGGATATATTAATATACGGCAGACTTGTATTGCCGCCGTTAACTACTAATCCGTTACTACCCATAATACCTTTAATCATCTACATATCTCCAACAGCATCTTATATTTTTCGTAAGCAGCCTTAACACTAGGGTTGCTATTACGAATGTGCTCTTCTTCTCTCATCTGTGCTATAACAGCATTGCTATTACTAGCTTGCCTGCAAAGATCGTCATAGTCTTGGTCTAGTTCTACTAGCTGTCTAAATCTGTGTTGGGGTATATACATCTCAACATAGGGCTCTCGTTCCACATCTTGATGGAATGGAATAGGGCCGCCATCAGCGAGCCAATCTCGATAAGCAACTACTTGTCGTTTAGCATATAGTTTATGACTTGGCCCAGCATGGCTTTCATATCTATCTAGAAACCTATTAACCATCCTATCACCATCTAGACTCTTGTTGAGATAGTCAGTTGCAGTATAATTGTATTTCATGCGTTCCACTTAATAATAAACCAATCGCGGTCTTTTTCTGAGCGGAACCAGAACTTGCGATTGTTTTGTACCCACCTAGGTACCTCCGGCCAAACAAACTCTTGTTTAGGCCAGACTTCTCCGGGTTCCCCAAATGTTTGGGTACACCAGACTTCCATATTTTTCCAATTGCCGCCAACGGGCTCAACACAATAATAACGAGCACCGGCTAGCTTGTTTTCACTTAACACTAATTCTTCAACAGGTTGATTCTGTAAATCTGCCATTATTCTGTTATACATTGCAGAGAATGTACTCTTACCTATTTGGCGACCAGCCATCATTACCATCATTTCACCAGGCCTGACACCACCAGACTCTAAGTCTACAAATATCTTTTCTTGCCACGGGTGAAGTTTAGTTGTCATGATGAATTTTTCAAAATGTACCAAGTCATGTCAGTTGCTTCTAGTCGCACCAGGTCAGCAGGATACTTGTTAGTGTTGCCGTAGATCTTATACTTGCTAACAGCAGGAACAACACCCACCATCTTGTTGTTCAGCTTCATTACCTTGCCGAACTCTAAACTGTTGCGAATAGGGTAGGCAACAAAGTCGCCTACGCTGATAACACGACCTAGTTTGTCTTTATGGACTGGTACTTCTTTAGCCATCACTTAGCCCATTCAACTAGTGTAACACTTCCGCCTTGTCGTTCAACCTTTTCGGAAAAACGCTCAATCATAGGTAGGATGCGATCAGCATCTCCGCCAGCTAGACCCATACCGATCAACGGCAAACCAATGCGCCACTTGCCGAACCGATGCTGGATCTTATCTAGCACACGCTCAAATGCATTGTACTCGAAAACATCCTCGCCGTTCTTGCTAGTACCATACTGTGTATAAGCATTAAGGATAACCAATCGGCCATGCATGCCAACAGTATATGTTCCTAGCTTACCAGGGTCTCCACGAACAGTTTCGTTGTCAGCTAGTTCAGCATCTGGAAACTGTTGTTTAATTTGTGCGGCAATGCCACTGCCCATAACGCAGAAACAATTACATCCTTGTACAATAATATCAAGCTCGTTGTTCTTGCCCATAGCAAGCAAATCACCTTTAACTACATTCATGCTACTTCTCCTTTTTCGTAGTTCCAACTCTTGCCACCTAAGGCTGTCCAATTTTCGTATTTTGTTGCTTCGTCCTTGCAACGCTGTGGCTGTCCAATGCTACCAACCACCGCCATACAATCCCAGCAACGATAGCCATACCCTGACCCATCGTCGAAGTATGCAGTACCACCGCAGGGCAAGCGAAGAGGTTTATTACTCATTTCCATAGCTTGAGCAAGTTTACAAACTCGGGCCATTCGGTATCAGCTCGCGGGCACAATACAATGCCAACTTCTTGCCCGTTCAATCGGCTTTCGGTAACAATTTGAGTATCTGGTAGTTCTTTAAGCATAGCGAACTCTGCCGGAGTAACAGCACAGGTTACTTTCTTAAAGCTCTTGTTCAACCATGTTTTATAGTTGTCTGTATGTCCAAAACTAATATGACACATAAGCCCAGCATGTGCCGCCGAGTTCATTGCCATACCTACAGGCAAGTCATCTTTAATACAAATATACATTTTCATAGATTATTCCAACATTAGGACCATTAGAGATAAAAACAAAGCCCACCAGAGATGCCCTGTGAACAATACAACAAGTATAGCAATCCAAACCATTATACTTCCTCAGTGTGCTTGCACTTGCCACGATAGGTAAACCCTGGGCAGGTACATGTCTTTGCTTCGTCGTCTACATAATAAGTGTTGCCTTTACTGCCTGCAACTGCACGAAGAGTGGGCTCTGCTTTAACTTGTGTAAACGGATTAGTTTTAAGTTCTTCAAACTTGCGACCACGCTTGTCAATTCGAATAGGCTTCTTAAAGTAAAATGGTTCACCTTTGCCAAACTTCATGTAGGCAATCATGTTATCGCCCTCTAGCAAATAAGTGTGGTTGGCTTGTACATCGCCTTCCCATTTGGTAACCTCTTTAACAGCCTGCATAGTGTGTGCCTAAGTTTGTTGATATGCCACTATTATATAATATTACCGTTTGGCTGTCAACTTCATTTGGCTACTTGACTTCTATTGTAAATGGCTATACAGTAGACACATATTAACACAGAAAGGCACACAGTAATGTCGTTTCCACATAAAGATCCAAAAACAATTTACGGCGAAGACCTTATCAAAGTTTTTGGCCCAAAAGCATCTCGCAAACATATATCAAAGCTCTCCTTCCAAGAAAAGAAAGAGATTCTAGATAAAGTACCAAAGTATGTTGATACCGATGACTTAGGCGCTCGTCCTAGTTTTTACCAAATTGCTAATAAAATCCTCTGGGTACTCCAACAATCCGGAGCAGTACAAGGGGTAGACTTAGACTGGTGTCTTACTTTAACTAACAGAGCAATGCGTAG
>JACCDJ010744892.1_pt1 | contig 13236 bp, 19 predicted proteins | sample 7444481 | NCBI WGS metagenome assembly JACCDJ01 (sample SAMN15323435, study PRJNA562643) | freshwater metagenome | isolation source: river surface water | place: USA:Blue River Watershed | collected 2017-08-15 | reverse complement strand
CGATGATTCTTGCAGTCGTATTTGCTGCATTCATTATCAGTGGAGTTACATCGATTAAATCCATGGGATTTGGAATTGCCTTTGCGATTCTCCTAGATGCAACACTCATTAGAGCGTTCTTGGTCCCAGGGTTGATGCGACTCTTCGGTGATTGGAACTGGTGGGCTCCAAAATCTCTTCAGCGATTTAAGATCAATCACTAGACCGATTCGAAGAGTTCAACGCAATTGGCCGAGATATTGAGCGGCGCGTTCTCTCGAATGCGGTAACACTTTATGCCGAAGATCGAATATTTATTGTTGGAAACAGCACCATAGTCTTTTCAAAGTAGCCTTAACGCGTAATTCTCTATCTCTTCCCATCAAAATACATGTGCATATTTGAATCCCACTTCTCTTTGATTTCAGAAATCTCATCACCTTCGGAAGAGAGAGGGAACATATTTCCCTGAATTTTGCCGCCTAAAGCGCTTAGCTCCTCTAGATACTTGCGGTGCTGCTCGACATGTTCAAAAACCCCTGCAGGATTTATATATTCCTCCAAAACCACGCAAGAAGTTTCGTCTAATGTAAAGAAAAGCTCGTAACGCAAAATGGAATCTTGGCTTCGGATGCTCTGCAGCATTTCTGTTGCAACTTCCTTGAATCGCTCTAAATTTTCTTTTTCGATTTTCGGAAAAACTGCAATAGCCATCAGGTTCTTCATGGCACTCCTTGTATTGAGCTTGGTCCAACTATAGAGTTCCGGCATGTCAGTCTTCCATCAAAGTAACGGGAAAACTATCACTGGACATGCTTCGCTACGGAGCGCATTGCGCGATACCCAGACATACTCCTCTGACTTACAAGGAGATGCGGATGTGCGCGACTATAGGCAATTACCTCTGGAAGTTGATCCCCCACTTCACCACCTCTATAGATCAGCTCTCGCCCCCTACTTTGTGAAACCAGCAATCGAAAAGCATGTAGAAAAATTCCGAAAAAATTCTGAAATTCTTCTTAAGCGCTATTTTTCCGCAGAGCCCAAAGAGGTAGTGAGTGAGCTTGCTCTTCCTTTGGTAATGCACAACTTAGGTGTTATATATAACCGACCTCAGGATGTTGAGGAATGGATCTCTTGGGGTCCTGACGTATGGACTGCAGAATCCGAAAAAAGGGATGGAGCAGTCCTTCACCGCTACTTGGACTCCGTTTATGAAGAGGCTCTGAGACATGGAACTAAAGACATTTATAGCGAGATTGCACATTTGGAAATTGCTGGAAAGCGAGTTACGCCCCTTGAATTTCGTGGAATTGTAGGAGTCCTTTTAGCAGGTGGACGAGATACGGTGGTCAAACTTCTCTCTGGAATCATGTGGCACTTTGCTCGTACAGATGAACTCCTGCAGATAAGAAGCGGAAAGATTGCCATCAACACAGCCATTCAAGAATTTTTGCGATTTCTTACCCCACTACCCCTCATGAATCGGACTACTACTCCTGAGACGGGCATGAAGGAATTACCTGCCGATAGATACGTCGGTATGAGTTTCATATCGGGCAATTTTGATGAGACAGTTTTTGAAGACCCTCTCTCTTTAAATCTCAGTAGGGCGCGAAATCCACATTTGAGCTTCGGATTCGGGCCGCACACTTGCCTTGGGAACCACATCGCTGAAATTGAGGCAAGGGTATTCATGGAAACTTTGCGAGATAGTGAATTGAATTGGAAGATTCACACGGAGAAGGTCGCTTTCCATTTAGCCCCGTTTGAAAGAGTGCCAGATCAATTCAAATCCTTACAAGTGGTACTCAAGTAATTCTTAATTTCTTTCATAACTGTAACTAATTGACTCGAGAACCAAATCAACATAAGTCATGTCAGCCCAAGAAAACCAATCCCTAGTGAAAATCGAAGAATCATCAACATCGAATGACTCATGAATTTGCCCAGTTCCTGCATCAGTACTTTCTAGTAAGTCCAAGGTAGTCTTCTGTACTTTTCCATCATTTGATGTCAGAGCTGCTATCGCAATTGCAATCGGCCAGACAGAGTTATGAGGAGTGTGCTGAGAACCAACTCCCATTGCTAATGCGCCTTTGTAGAAATATGGATTCATTTCAGATAGAACAAAAGCGCGAGTGCTTTGGTATTTGAGATTATCTGATGAAAAGACTTCCAAGTAAGGAAGGCTTAGTAGAGATGGGACGTTAGCGTCATCCATAAATAGATGATTGCCGAGGCCGTCCACCTCATACGCTAGCTTGCCATCGATAATTCCAAACCTATTTATGCCTTCTTCGATTTCAGACGCTAGTTCGGCTGCCTTCATCTCAAATCCTGCAACGCTCAATTTCTTGAGTTCGTTCATAAAGAATAAATTCGAAGGTATTAAGTACCCATACTTACAAGCATCGTCACTCGGCCTAAAAGCGGAGTAAACCATTCCCGTAAAACCTATTGGTGCTCCGCGCCCGTGATGAGAAAGTGAATCATGGGGCGGAGATCCAGCTCTCCAGAATACGTAGCTTTCCCGATCGTGCCTTTGCTCCTTCCTGGCGAGTTCAATCATTAATTCCAATGCTTCATTAAAATTTCCATCAAGGTGTTCAGTACGGCCATATACTTCTGAAATTTTTCTAGCCAAATAGAGGATTGAAGCCCAAGAATCTAATTCAAACTTTCGCTCGAAAACCCACGGTGATTGTTCTGGAAAGTCTCTATGCCAACATGCACCATTAGGTTCGGAATTGAAAGCATTAGCGTAAGGATCCTTAAGAAACAACTTAACTTGGGAACGACTGAGGTTAATGAGCAAATCCATAACTTTCGGATGACTAGAGCGAAGTAGCGGCTTGACTTGCCAAGTTGAATCTCTCAACCACATCGCAGGAATATCGCCTGTGATAATGAAGGGTAATCCGTCAGACATACTCTTCAGAGTTTTCTTGAATAGAGTTTGGACAGAACGATCTACTCGATTAAATCTCTCTGGCAGAATCTGGTCTTCAAGTCCAGGAAACAAATCTCTTGTTTCTAAATCCACGCACTTATTTTACGAATAACTTCCACTTGTGTCCTTGGCCGGAGTTGAACCGGCGACCTACCGCTTAGGAGGCGGTGATTCCAAGAACGGTTTCCGATATCCACTGCTAGAAAACACGCAATTTTCGCATGAATTGGAATCCTTTCGGGCGGACTTGTCCAGGTTAGTCCAACTTGTCTATGGGAAAACTATGGGAAAACCTTGGTCTAACTGAGCGCACAAAAATCAAGTTTTGGATAGCTTTCCCATTCGGTGGAAATTTCCACAAGTTTTACGTAACTTCATAAAGGACTATATGTCCCTTCTTGACTACTAAACCCGGTAAACGTAGCGTTTAGGTATGGGCATTTTCTCTAAAAAAGAACCTAAGACGAGTAATCAAGACTCACAGAAACTCAAACCGGTTATTGAGAAATTTCAGAAATGGATACCGGACGAGCTAGTTGGTGAGATAAATGGGCAAAATTACGATGCAAATCGATTGAGGTCCGAAATCGCTACGTTAGTCCTAGAGGCAGCCAAAGTTGAAGATGTCCAGCTTTTACAGTTCGTTGGAAAAACTTGCGCTGGATTCTCAGATCAAATTAAGACTGAGTCAATCGAGAATCTTGCACAGTGGGTATATGACATCTCCTCTGTATCATTAGAACTTCAGAAGATTTATAAATCTAATCCAAGCCATCTTTCCTCCATTAAAGCTCTTGGGCTGTTGGCCCACGAGCAAGTTAAGAGTCTGGGTAACTATGCTGAAGTGCTTGATTACTTAGGTGCAAACGCAAAAAAACTGGATGAAAGACGCGCTTAAAACAATTAGACATTACTAATCAGCGATTGAGAGCCGTTCATTCCAATCCCGATTAGGCAAGTGCGCTATTCGGTAGCAGATTTTGAAAATGTAGAAAATCCCATAAAAAGGGATTAGCGCAAAGAAGCAATCAAACCACCGGTATCCCGCCTTTGGAGAAAGAAAAGCCAGGGCGCCCAAAATCACTATGACCGTGATGCCACCTTGATATTCGGGAGAGCTCGAAGCCATGATCATTTCCATAACGAGAGCTGCTATGTAGATTCCGACTACGATTCCTACAGTTTTAATAACTCTCACGTTTACCCCTGATTCTCGAAGTCTGTACCGCAGAACTTATCGGAAGTGAATTGTAATGGGATTGTTCCAAGATAATTTGGAACAGCATCTGGAAACTTTTCTGACCACACCCGCGCGAATGACTCGACTTGTGAGGCCATCTCAGAAAACTCTGCATCTTGATTTGAAGCATTTTGAGCTTGAGCAATTATCGAATCAATTTGAGTATAAAAAGTTTCGGTGTCACGAATCTCCATCAAACCCAACTGATTAATCAGGGAAGCTAAAGAGTCACAAGCCCCTGTGGCGCTGTAATTCGGCAATTCGGAGTTGCAACCGACCAAACCGGTGCTAAGAGTTAAGGATAACAGGAGTCCACCTAATCGATTAAGGATCATGCTAGAGGCCTTACAGAAGCAAGCATTTCCTCCACCGTAATGCTGTTGTTCATTCTTGTTGCTACATAGCCAATTTCAATAGCCGTTTCAACGAGTAGTTGAAAAACAGGAACATCCTTGAACAAAGATTTCTCCTCAGGGCCGAGATTTATAGTCACTCGAGAAATCACATTTAAAACAGATGGGTGACACTTACCGGCAACCAATAGTCCAGACTTCTCTTCAACTTTTGCCATACCAAATCCAACCCCGATAAAGCGCCCCAAGAGCTGAGTTCCTTCATCGCCCAACTGTGGAGCCATTCGCGATTTCAAGGCGCCAAGGAACTTTTCTATGACTTCTCGGCTCGCTTCCTCATTTGCATCCGACATAAATTCTTTAACAGCGGCACCAAAAGCTTTTTCTAAGTTTCCCTGATTTTTCTCTCGTTCCATCAAATCAAGGGCAGGCACCCTCACTACAGATGTGTTCGGCAAGCGGAGATTTGAATACATGTCGATTGAAACGGAAGGAAGTACGCCACTTCCACTTGAATAATCCAATTTTTTCGAGAATATCCCCATGATTAGAGCCTTATGTACCTTTCTGCGTTTTCAATGGCTGTTGAATTAGCCGCGAAAAGAACTTTGCGATCCCCTACTACCATTGTTATTCCTTTACTCTTGAATGGCATCCAAGATGACTTCCAGCCTTGAATATCATCATAGAAAACAGCTGCATGTGGCTTTGTTACATCATCAGACCAAAAAATCAAACGCAAAGTAGAGACGAAAAGGCGCCCCAGCGACTGCCCCCGCCTTGTGGCAAGCAAAGGATCCTTTGTGTTGTAAGGACCATCCCAAGAAAACTGTTCTCCTTCGAACAAAAATGGGCTTATCAAATTCAGAGATGTTTGTTTATCGCGAATGATCTTGGGCAGAATCCCAAGTTCTGGCCCTGCCGGAACGTGAAAAGCGTTAAACGTTGCCATTTATCCGCGCCTCAAGTTACGCAAAGAAAAATAGATTATTAAGAAACCAAATATGAGCATTCCGATACCCGCTACTGGTCCTGGAAAGTCACCTTGAAGGATTGAACCTTCTGGATAACAAGTTGCCTGAATGACGCGACCGCCACCAAAGCCAACTGTATGACATTCTGAATCGAATAATACGTTGAAGCCATTTACGATAAATGTAGAGCCACCAATAAAACCTAAAATTGACCAGAACATATTTAGTATTTATCACCCCTAAAAATAGATGAGGCAAGAGATGTTGATTGAGAACAGAAACTCCTGAGATTTCCACTTTCTTTGAAGATTTTTATCCGGCAAGATTCTGAAAAACTATTTCTAACAGAATCAAGACAGTTACTAGAAAGCCGCCTCGCAAAACCACTCTCAGACATGGAAATAAAGTACTGGCGGGCACCGACAAAGAGAAGACCCACAGCCAAATGACTGTGGGTCTTTTCGCTCCCCTAGCTATTGGGAGTTTGTGTAAGTCCGGTCTGACCTCAGGTATCCAACCCAACGGGACCTCTTACCTAATATTGGCTGGTTTCATACATAACCAATCTGATCCGGTCACGTTCAACACCGGTGTCTTCAGCTATCTCATTTAGCAACTTGCTCATTTCGTTTAGCTGATGATTTGGATCTACAAATGGACACGAATCAAGAGTTTCTAGATCGAGGGCAAACCACGAATCACCCTCCATCCAGTTCAAATATCCTGGAAAGTTCTCTGAGGCACTCGACCTGTTTCTAACTTTGATGCCGAACCTCTTCGCCTGGTCTAGGAACTCATCATCTCCAAGTACTGGTTTGTACCAGAAAGGATCCGCTGGCTCTCCATACCATTCACCGAACGGTGAGTTCCAGTGTCCACCATTGCATTTCACTTGAATCATTGATCGCCACATGGCTCTATCTCTTTTCTTTGTATTAGATTTGCCATCGATTTGATGGCTCTATGTCTTTCGCTTCTTTACTGTCGGCGCCAAGTAGCAAGATTCAAGTTATATGAGAAACGAATGCCCCCGTTTTTATACAGGGGCATTTGTCGCGTTGTCTCAATCGAGATAGTCACCACTTGGTACGCAGTAGATGACGATTCTCATTTCAGCTCCTTGCTCATCCATTTGCATGGCAAATCGGCGAGCTGAATATCGAAAGAGATTGAAGGAGATTTGATCAAAACCTTCAGGCAGAGGTGGAAAGCTTTCGAGTTGATCGATTGTTATTGCCACCCAGGGCCAGTCGTAATCGACAACGTCGGGGAGATTGTCGTCGGTACTTACAGTTTCTTGAACTTCTAAACCGCTTATTGTGTTTAGGAACTCTTCGAAAAGTAGGTCTCTTGCCTGAGGAATATCTCCCGTGCCCCACCAAAACGGATCCGTTGGGGTTCCTAACCATTGGGGATAGGCATCCTGCCAAATCAAGTCTTGAACACTTCGTCTTTGAAGAACTGTTCTCCACATTTATGTTTCCTTTCAATTGTTCGCCTTGTGGCGATATATGTCTTGTCATGTAAAACCATTGGCGCATAGGCGACATCTACAAAGCTTTTGAGGGTCTATTGCAACGAAAAGAGAAATAAGCACCATTTAATTGCCGTGGCAGCTTGCCACGAGAAAGGAAAACAGGTTGCCATGAAGAAATATTTTTATGGTTGGTTCTTCTTTATTCATGGCAACCTGCTATCAACTTTTACGCTCAAAATTGAGAGGTTGCGATTACGTCTGACTCAGAAAGTTTTGCGCATAAATATAATCAAATGAAATCATCAAAATGGCTAGTAAGTGAAGATGCCGTTTCATTCTGTAGATACTTGATTTTGTTCATACATAAACTCAACCCTCGATATCCGCGAAGAGTGCCCGATGAATGGCTTGAGAGGGGTAACGAGATTGCGATGACTTCAATAGATGCCGAAGGTAACTTCACTCAGAGCCCATTTGATATAGCCAAAAGGGTCTGGATAGAGAATCACGGGGAGCTATGGCGCTTTATGGAAGATCCCATTGACTAGGTTTTGGGCGTATGTGTTGCTATGGAGTGCCGGCACACTTTGTATCAATGAAGAGACCTTCTCTGATGTCAGGACTTATGCGAAAGGTAACGCCAAGTCCTTTATTGAATAAGAAAGCAAAATCATTCGCTAGCGAAAATGCCTGGCTGGCCGATGTTCGAGTTGTTAGTCGATCTCTACCTCTGGGATACACATGGGTCTGTATAGATGACCGTGAAGGTCACATGATCTCTATCGAGGGTAGAGCTGGATTACTTATGGACGTGCTAGGGGTGGCACAAGATCAGTGGGACATTGCTAGGCAATACATCGGAAGAATCATGGCCCTTGAGACTTATCAGTTTGAAACCTGCAAAGTATTATTCAAGGAAGGCTTGTCTCTTGATTCATCTATCGAAGCCTCAAGGAGGCTCTGATGAGTTTCAAATGTGAGAGAGCTATCGCCTATTTCCTGTCTTTAGTTTTACTTTCTAGCTGCTCCTCAGGGCCGGTAGAAGAGGCATCTGTTACGACAACGCCTTCATCGGTCGCATCTGCTGTCCAGACAAATAAAGTCAAAAGTGAAGTTACTGCCACGCCAATTGAGTCAAAGAGTCCTAGCTCATCCCAAAGTGCATCTTATGAGCCTCTAGTTAAAAGTGCCCAGAGCGCTAAACCTGAAGACAGCGCTTCAAAATCAGCCTCGCAGCAGGCAATACCCAAGAAGACCAAAAGACCCTCTCAATCACCGACCTCACAAAAACTACCTGATCGTTATGAGTTCGGTAAGGCATATCCATGGGAAGAGGATCCAACTAGATATGGAATCCCTTACACAGATCAAAAACCGATTGCCTACACTAAAACAGCAGCTCTCTTTGTGATTCCCAATACTGGACTTCTCTTAGTGTATGCCGGTCTTGTTGTTGTTAGAGGAGCCACCTTGTACAGAGGCGCCGTCTCTGGCGAATTCGAAGATGTAGGAAAGGTATACCTAGTCAAAGCTATCTGCAAAGACGGCTCCACTGAGACGTTAACTAATGTAGACAAAATAGGATGGCTACCAGGTCAACACCCTGCAACATTTACGTATCATGAGATGCAGGAAGGTGAAACGGTCTGCGGCAGCTGATTCAACTATTTTGATTCTGAGATAGGACTTCAGCCCAGGGTGCGCCTAAAGTTCAATTATCTTCCATCTGGAATCAGATACCAGCCAGCCAGTCACATCAGAAATTAAGTTGATAATGGCTTCTGCCACATCGTCACATTCTGGATCAAAAACGCCATGATCATCGAGATAAATATCATTTTCAATCTCGAATACTTCACCCATCAAATCATTGTAGGCTTTAGCAACAGTTTCTACTGAAAGTTCATAATTTTCTTCGTCTTCCATTGAAAAATCAAATTCCACATATGTATATACAAACTTCATTTCTTTCCCTTAGTTTTTAACACAAGCACTTTGCTTGATGAAGCAAATAGTGACCATCCGCCCTCTGTTGACATACGAGCTATAGGCTTCTCCTGAATGGTTATGTGATTGATTTGGCCTTGGACTGCATTCTTTTTTACTGGTTCAAAGGTGGCGAACTACTCCTGCAGCCTTCGTGCCGTTTCTTCCGATTCTCTTGGGCTCATTCCATCCATCCAGAGTGTCCATCGAATTTCAATGTGGCTTGCTGCCTTAGGCTCGGGATAGGCAAAGCCGCGCGCTTCTAGGAAATCCATTTCCCAAGTTTGAATATCCATCTCGTAGGAAGAGTGGTCGTCGAGTGCAGGAACGAGAAAATCGGTAAGAAAGAGGAACTCTGTTTTACTCCATCGGAGACGAAAGAACTCATCGCTTTGATATTGAGTTTTTAATCGCTCCATTAAATGTTGGCTTGAAGCGATTCTCACTCGCTCAAATTGCACATGACTTTGGGAGGCTTCCAACTGTTCAAGCCGTGCCTCAACCCAGGCTAGTTCACCTAAATCTTGGGGTACCGCGGGGGCCTTGCTGGCGACCCTAACCCATAGATCTCTATCTAAAGTCGAGCTCACAGTCGGGATTATTTCACCCATCCTTACTTGGAGAGAGAACTGCGTTGCTAATAAGCAACACTTAGACTCAAGACTTCAAACGTTGTATAGCTCCCTCGCTCTGTCCAACATACATTTCCATGGTGGTGGAGTAGTTACGGTGCCCCGCTGCTATAGAGACATCGCGCAGATCTTTTTCTAAATCAAACAGATAATAGGTGCAAAAGACATGGCGCAGTGAGTGAAAGTTCCAACGAAAACGACCGTTCTCTTTCCTTGGCCATTTTGCCAACACCTGAGCTGGGCGTCTGACACGAGTACTAAAGTTGCTATTGCTCATCCAAGAACCATTTGTGTTTGGAAATAGCAATAGACGTTTTGTGCCATCTGCCAAAGTCGGTATTTCCTCTAAAGACTTGAGTTCATTTATTCGCTTGCGAAGCGCTTTTTGCAACTCATATCCAGATGGAGTCTTCTTTGGAAAAACGGTCTTTCTTACCGTTCCCCACTTTGGAGCCTTCCTTCTAAAATATCCAGAAACTTCCGATACCTGGGTCTCCACCGTAATCTCACGCCCCTTGAAATCTATTGCGTCGACATCGAGGTCAAATAGTTCGCCAAAGCGAAGTCCTGAATAGGCGCTGAGATTGATGAGAAGCTCATACCACCACTGCTCACCCGTTACTACCGCTGCTTTTGCAAGGGCATCAACATTTTGATGGCTTGGAATATCGCGTCGATCAACATAAAGATCAGTTTCACCTGCTCTTACTCCTTGGTTCTTCTTTCGTCGCCGGTTTTCGTGTGTAATGCCAGCAAGTAACTTTCTAGGTTCGGTAGTAATCCAGCCATCAATATGAGCCCAGTTAATGAGAGCACTTATCGAACTCTGAAGATGTTCTGCGGTTGAATCTGTTTTAGCGCTTTTAACTATTGCTTGGAGATTCTCGTGAGTAATCTCGTCGCATGTAAGGTGACCAATCTGTGGTCTGATGTGCACATTAATCAAGCTCTCTTGGCTCTTGGCATGCTTCTCTCCCCAATCTGCTCCCTTCACAGTTCGTTTAGCAGGATCGAGGTATGCGCTAAGTAGAGCTGAGACACTCTGGACCTCTTTGTCACCACTTGCTCTTTTGATTCGTTTTTCAATCTCGGCAGCCTTGGCATAGGCATCGTCAGCACTAGTTGCAGTTGTATCTCGCCGCCGATCGTTTTCTTTCCAAGTAATGCGCCAATAGCTTCCGTTCTTTGCCTCATAAACGCGAACACCACTATTGGTGACGACAACTCGTCTTTTGGGAGCGGTAGAGCGCTTTTTCTTAGGACGTGTTTTTGACCTAGACATTAGGCGACCGTCCTAAAGGTGACGCCATCTACTGAAAAGCGGCGGCCATGTCCGGCTCGAACCTTTGTCTTTCTGGTTTGGGAGCCCTTTCGATCCTCAAGCCAGGCAAGCACCTGACTGCGATCCCACCGGAGAGTTCGAGCATTGATTCGGTAGGGCGCAGGGAAACTTGCCTGTCGAGTGAGGTTATGTGTGGCGGATCGACCCAGGCCAACAAGGGCCTGGATGTCCTTACTTGTGATGAGTTCGTTCATGTTTGAAGATGGTGACGAAGATAAGCAGAATGACAACAGCGACTAATGCAAATCTTTACCAGTCTGCCAAGTAAAAGAAGCGAATATCCTTCGGTAGCGACAGCATCATCTCGACTAGTTCCTTTGTTTGTTCAAGGCCCTCATAATAGGAAGCATCTTTTTCATATGTTCCAAAAAAGAATCCAACAGTAGGTCTTAAAGGATCCGTAGAATTAAAGGACTTTTCCAGTTCAGTAAGCACAGAGGTTTGTCGCGCCTCTTCAATAACATGTTGCTTAAACTCATTTACACCAGCGAACTCCTTAAGATGTAAAGACTCTGGCGATGACGGTACTTCATCCTTTGCTCGACGAGCAAGGGCTTTCTTGCAGTCACGAAGTAACTTCTTGAGAGTATCTCTTGTAAGCATGATGTCCTTACAATCATCCACCCCGTTTACAACTTCCCGAATGATCCAGCCATGAACTGCATTAACTTTGCGTAAGTAGCCGATTCCATATTCCACATATCCGCGCTCATTTGGTTCCTGACGGAAAAATTCAGGGGGTATTTCGAACTTTCTTGATAGTTCGCGTGCGCTTGGTCCATTCTTCGAGTCTGCATGTGGCAGTTCTGCGAAGAAAAACATATCGAGTCCCATATTGAGACCTTCCTTTCATAGTAGGTTGGTCTCGACTGTGCCCAGGGACCGTATTTCCACAACTGCCCGACCTCCTATGCCGGGTCGAGAGGGACGACGGGGATCCAGGGATACCTCAGCTGGTACTTAGGCTTGCTAGGCCCTAGATAAAGCGGTCTGGTCTTACCCGTAATGGACATATCTGCTTTTGCCCAAATCCGATGTCGGAATACTCGATTACTTTGTTCCCTGCAAATAGTTTTGGCCCGATACTTAGTTAGTAATTTACTGACAAAGTCATCGGATCTTCTCGCAGAGTAGAAAGTGGGTATAGGTAAGTGGCTATTGATGAGAGAGCCGAGCTCCACAAGACTATTTGGAAGATTGCAAACGACCTGCGAGGTAGCGTCGATGGTTGGGACTTCAAACAGTACGTTTTGGGAACACTCTTCTACAGATTTATCTCTGAAAATCTAACAAATTACCTAAACGAGCACCAGCACAAAGCAGGATTTAAAGACTTTGATTACTCAAAGCTTGGCGACAAAGATGCAGAGTTTGGTCGCAAAGAGACAGTTCTTGAAAAAGGATTCTTTATTCTCCCAAGCGAGCTATTCATAAATGTCAGACTTAAATCGAAGAATGATCCAAATTTGAACGAAACGCTTTCTCGAGTGTTTCGGAACATCGAAGGTTCGGCCGTTGGGTCGCCCAGCGAATTAGATCTCAAAGGATTGTTCGATGATCTCGATGTCAATAGCAACAAATTAGGTGCAACAGTTACAAAGCGCAACGAACTTCTTGTAAAGCTCTTAGAGGCAGTTGGCGAACTTCAACTTGGCAACTACGCAGATAACTCAATCGATGCTTTCGGTGATGCTTATGAATACCTTATGACCATGTATGCATCGAGTGCTGGCAAATCTGGTGGCGAGTTCTTCACACCACAAGAAGTATCTGAACTTCTCGCGAAGATAACTGTGGTTGGCAAGAAGAAGGTAAACAAGGTCTATGACCCAGCGTGTGGTTCAGGATCACTTCTTCTTCAGTTTGCAAAAGTACTCGGTAAAGAAAATGTGACAGATGGTTTCTACGGACAAGAAATAAACATCACCACATACAACTTGTGTCGAATCAACATGTTCCTACATGACATCAATTATGAAAAGTTCGATATCGCACACGGTGACACTCTCACCGATCCAAGTCACTGGGATGACGAACCTTTTGAAGCCATCGTTTCTAACCCGCCCTATTCTATAAAGTGGGACGGCGACGATAACCCGCTTATTATCAATGATCCTCGGTACTCACCAGCCGGCGTCTTAGCTCCTAAAAGCAAAGCAGACCTTGCCTTTACGATGCATATTCTTAGCTGGTTATCCACAAATGGAACTGCAGCAATTGTTGAGTTCCCTGGGGTTATGTACCGGGGTGGAGCCGAACAGAAGATCCGTAAGTATCTAGTCGATAACAACTTCGTAGAT
>JACCDJ010486889.1_pt1 | contig 13245 bp, 16 predicted proteins | sample 7444481 | NCBI WGS metagenome assembly JACCDJ01 (sample SAMN15323435, study PRJNA562643) | freshwater metagenome | isolation source: river surface water | place: USA:Blue River Watershed | collected 2017-08-15 | reverse complement strand
TGATTAATCAAGCTCTGTTAAAGACATCAGTCATCTTAAGCCACTCCTCGGAGTGGCTTTTTTATTACAAAGCACATATCCATAAAACAGACTAAGATGATGTCAGGTTGGATATTGGTTAAGACATTTATGTAGGAGGTTGATGTGAGCTCTGTAGATAAGCGCTGTTGTGGGTCAGGGGTTTGTATCATCAACGCTCAAGGTGAGTGCTGGTGTGGTCAAGTATGGAATGGTGAAAAAATGGTTCATCCTCCATTAAAGATGAATGAGCCATCCAATAGTTCAAGTGATCCAATTTCAAAAATTGATACAAATAATAAGAATTCATAACTTCATGAGTACTCAAGCCAGCATTGAATTAAAGGATCTTCTGATTACGACTCAGATTGGTACGTATGTAAAGGGCGATGTCATTCCAGATCAACATCTCTTGGATCTAACTCTATGGATTGATTCTGAGCTTGTATTGATTGAAGAAGACCATATGAAACATGTCTTTGACTACGATCCATTGATAAAAGAGATTGATCGATTGGCTCGTGATGGCCATTACGAAACTCAAGAACGGCTGATGACGAGGATTGTTCGAGCCTGTGCCACTTATGCCCCCATCAAAAGCTTAGAGATTGGTTTAAGAAAATCTCCAGTTATGAATCAATCAGGTTCTTTGGGGGTAAGGCTCATTGTTGATGCGCACACGCTCAATCAAATGAGATAAGTTAGTAAGAGCTAGTAGAGCTATTGGACCTTATTTAGCGAGCCGACGAACTACAGACTGGATGGAAGGGCGAACTTTCAAAAAGCCCTTGTAAGCTAATTCCATCAAAAAAAGCATCCCTGGTATTTTTGAAAATCTAGCCAGCCATCGCCATCCTGGTAATCGTTCCCACATGGCAACAAATGCTTGGGCTCCATCCACTCTTGAGCCATCCATTCGTTCCACATGAAATCTAGCTAAAAGTTGCTCTTTATCATCTTGGTAACAAGCTAATTCAGGGTCATTGCTACTGATGTCAATAAACAACAATCCACTTGCAGGGGTTTTATTAGCTAAGCCCTTCACGTGTGCAATTTCAGTACGACACATAGGGCATGCCCCGTCATAGAGGACCTTAAGTGTTTCGGACGTATTGAGATGCTCAGTTTGGGTATGAGTCTGATTCATTGAATTCACTACCAACAAAAATTATCGAATCTAATTATGATGTTAATTCGGAAATAATGTTTGTAACTGAGATAAATAACAAACCATCATGAAAAAACAGCACATTGGCATCATCGGAGCAGGAATTTCAGGCTTAGCCTGTGCTACAGAATTAGCTAAGGCTGGCTTTCAAGTATCTATCTTTGATAAAAGTCGAGGTGTTGGTGGCCGCATGAGCCATCGTTACTACGAAAACTGGGGCGCTGACCATGGCGCTCAGTATTTCACTGCAAAAACTCCGCTCTTTCAAGCTGAGCTTCAACGTTGGCTTGATGCCAAAGTGGCCGAAGAGTGGTTTGGAAAAATTGTTATCTTAGATAAAGAAGGCACCCAAGAGTTGCCAAAAGAAACACAACGCTATGTGGGGGTGCCGACGATGAGCGCGCCTGCAAAATACTTGGCTGAAAAATTAAAAGTATCAACCTTGCATACTATTACTGAGATCAAGCAGTCAAATGGGAAGTGGCAAATGATCTCAAAAGAGAATGGCCTATTGCCAGAGATTTTTGATCAAATTATCTTGGCCATACCGTCTCCCCAAGCTAAGGTGTTGGTATCTGAGCATTCTCAAGAATTAAAAAATGCATGTGAGCCGGTAGTGATGCTACCGTGCTGGACTTTGATGGCATATTTAAAAAAGCCTTTGCCTTTGGCTTTTGACGCCGCTTTTGTGTCTGATCATTTATATACTTGGATTGCTCGCGATAGTCATAAGCCAGGCCGTTCTCCCTATGAAACATGGGTGGCTCAAGCGAGTCATCAGTGGACTGCAGACAACATAGATTTAGACCAGGTCTCCGCTGAGGAGTATTTACTCAATGCATTTAAGGAATTAACAGGAGTTGAATGCGATCTCTACCAAACCCACTTGTGGCGGTATGCAAAATTAGAAACCCCTTCAGAGACAAATTTCATCATGAATCCTCAATTAAAAATGGCCTTATGTGGAGACTGGCTAAAAAACTCAACAGTGGAGGGTGCCTGGATTAGTGGCTATAGTCTTGCCAAAAAGATCATCTTGCTCAATAGCATTAATACTATTCAAGATATGAATGATATTTCCATATAAATATCAAAGATGTTTATATGCCAGAAATATTTAAATCAACTCTATGAGAGTGAGCGAGTAATTTGGCTTGTATTCTCAGCACTAATTCTTTTTATCAGCTAAATTACTCCTAACAATTACAAAAAATGAATGGATGAGACATATGTTTTTACAGTTACGCATTAAGCTTGCGCGTTGGATCTTGGGTCAGCATTGTTCTTGCTACCAAATGGGCTATCACCCTTTAGTAGATTTTAGAGAGCGTAGTTGTCAAAGGGCGATTCAGCAAGACGCCAAAAATAGCTAGAGTTCTAGAAGTATTCATTAATCATGCAACAAGATTATCCTGATCTGGCGTTTGTAGATATTGAGACAACTGGTTCTAATTTTGACAGAGACCGAATTACAGAAATTGGTATAAAAGTCATCTCCCAGGATTATGAAGAAACCTGGGAGAGCTTACTTAACCCTGGCACTTTCATTCCTCAGAACATACAGGTGCTCACAGGGATTCGTCCAGACATGGTCGAAAATCAGCCGCCATTTGATGAGTTAGCTCAACAAATTCTGAATAAGTTGGAGGGTAAAGTTTTTGTAGCCCACAATGCGCGGTTTGATTATGGATTTTTAAAAGCTTCTTTCAAAAGATTGGGTATCGACTTTAAGCCTAAAGTTTTATGTACGGTCAAACTATCAAGATTATTATTTCCAGATCAACCCAGACATAATTTAGATACCATTATCAGTACTCATGGCCTCAATGTGAGTGCAAGACACCGTGCACTAGGTGATGCAGATCTATTAGTTCAATTTTGGAAGATATGTGAGTCAAAGTTTGGAAAGGGTAGGTTGTTGGCTGCTGTCCATGAGCTAATTGGCCACTCTAGTTTGCCACCCAATATTGATAAAAGCATAGTTGATGAGCTGCCAGAAAAGCCAGGGTGTTACATTTTTTATGGCGAGCATAAGGCACCCATTTATATAGGCAAAAGTATTTCTATCCGCAGTCGGGTGATGAGTCACTTTCAGGCGGCACTCACTCAGCGTAAAGAAATGAAATTATCTTTACAGATTAGAGAAATTGATTGGATTGAGACGAGTGGTGAATTAGGCGCTTTACTACTCGAGTCGCGATTGATTAAAGAGCGAATGCCAAGTATGAACATTAAGCTTCGCCGATCAAAAGATCTTTGTGCTTGGAAAATTCAAGCCGATGCAGAGGGTATCCTTGTTCCTAGACTAGTTAGCCACCATGATTTATCACCTGGTTTACAGGATGATATTTATGGACTTTTTTACAGTAAACGAGAGGCCAACACTTATCTAAAATCTATAGCCAAAAAGCATCGTTTATGTGAGTCTTTGCTGGGGCTTGAAAAGCGAACTGAAGGCAAATCTTGTTTTGGTTATCAGATTAAGCAATGTACAGGTGTATGCATAGGTAAATCTCCTATCAAGTTACATAATTTGCAACTAACAACGGCTTTGCAGTTACTCAAAGTGCAAGTCTGGCCATATCAAGGGCCGATTGCCATCAAAGAGGGTGACCAAATGCATGTAATTGATCGTTGGTGCTACTTAGGCTCAGCTATTAATCATGATGAATTAGATGAATTAATGAGATTTGGTGATGCTGAATTCGATCTTGATATTTACAAGATATTGCAAAAAGCTCTTGCGGCCCCGTCTAAATATCAAGTTATTCGCCTAAGTTTGGGTCAGGAAGCTATTTAAGACTGATTGACAGCGTCCTAATGGCTGATTCTTGGTTAAATGAAGGCTCAAGCAAAAAATCACTGATGTTCATATAATCTAAAAACTATAAAAATTAGCTTTTAGCTTATATAACGGGGACTTAGAGATGCGCATTGAAGATACCGATCCAGCTCGTCATGCCAGTATTGAATATCCTATGGAAGTAGGGTCACCAGTCTTTGCTCCTATCAAAGTCACTGAAGAAAAAGATAAGGCTGTTAACGTTGCCCGCCAAAATGCTAAGCATGAATATGATCGCATCATGGAGCAGGCCAATGTTTTAATGAAGCAAGCCAAAGCGTTGCAATCAAGATTAGATGTGACAGAGCAAGTTCACGCCGCGAAATTCTCTTTCATTCCTCTGCATGGCAAGATTTATCACTTGTATTTTGATCATCGCCAACAAACCAATGTACTCATTCAGACTGGTCCCAAAGAGTGGACCTGTGGTGTTCCTGAGCATTGGACATTCAAGCTAACAGTTAAAAAATTAGGTGATAGCACTTGGGAAGAGCTTGAGACTGAAGACAATAAGCCTTTGATCAATTCTTGATCTTCCGAATCTTTTCTTGATTTAATTTTCTGATGCAGAAAATAGCTATTTATCTTTTCCGACAAGATCTCAGGTTGGAAGATAACCCTAGCTTTTCTAAGGCTTGTTCCAATAGTGATTTTCTAATTCCTATCTACTGTCGATCGCCTAATCATCAAGAAGATACTCCATGGGGTTTTCAAAGAGAAGGGCAGCATCGAAGAAGATTTCTGGATGATTCTCTTCGGGCCCTATCAGAGCAACTACAACTAAAAGGCTCTGATTTATTCCTATTCGAGGGCTACCTTAAAGAGGTTCTTCAAAGTTTGATCAGCTTTGGCCATATTGATGCCATTTATTGCGAAGATATTGCGGCTCCTGAGGAGCAAGCGGAATTAGAGCTGATTAGAAAATTGGGTATACCTGTTCACGCTACTTGGCAGTCCAGCATGATTAACCCTGATGATTTACCTTTCTCAGCCGATCAAATGCCGGAGCAGTTCACTCAATTTCGTATTCAGATCGAAAAAAGAAAAACACTATTTACCCCGCCTATCCCAGCGCCTCAAGTTATTCCTCCTTTACCTGTCAATCTTAAAAAAGGTTTGCAGTCTCTAAAGAGCGTAGATGTAAATACAAAGGTAAATTCAAATTCAGAATCAAATCCCAAGTTAGTTCAAATAGATGATTTAGAGGGGCAAGATTCATTCACCACGCCTAGTTCGTTCCCTTATTGGAGAGATAATTTTCGTGGTGGTGAGTCATTCGGTAAAAAACATCTTCAGCAATATCTCAAAAGACGTTTACCTCATTCTTATAAGAAAACCCGAAATGAACTATTTGGAGAAGATTACTCCAGTAAGTTCTCTCCATGGTTAGCGAATGGTTCTTTATCACCCAGGGTCATCATGTCTGAGTTAAAAGAATTTGAAAATGAGTTTGGTGCCAATGATGGCAGCTACTGGTTATGGTTTGAATTGCTATGGCGGGACTATTTCAGAATATTGCATCTCAAATGGGGCAAGCGCTTATATAACGCAAGAGGTCTTGGCGATGCTCCACCACCTCAGCATCATCAGCCTTCCTTCCAAAAATGGTGTTTAGGCGAAACTGGCGAATCGATCGTGGATGCAGGGATGCGCGAGTTAAGAGCTACAGGGTATCTATCCAATAGACTGAGACAAGTTGTTGCTAGTTATCTCATTTACGATTTGAATGGTGATTGGCGAGCCGGTGCTGCTTGGTTTGAGTCACAACTGATTGATTACGATGTTTATAGTAATCAAGGTAATTGGTTATACATTGCGGGCAGAGGAACAGACCCTCGAGGCGGCCGACGTTTTAATCCTCAAAAGCAAGCCAATGATCACGATTCAGATCTATCCTATAGATCCATTTGGCTAAAAAATGATAAGTATTCCTGATATTCTTCAAGTTATATGAACGCCCCTCCATTAAATAGCTGCTGGTCAATTTTTCTTATTTTTTTACGTTTAGGTTTGACCTCTTTTGGAGGGCCAGTAGCTCACCTTTCTTATTTCAAAGATGAGTTCATTGAAAAGCGTCAATGGTTAAGTAAAAATAATTATGCTGACATCGTTTCTTTGTGTCAGTTTTTGCCGGGGCCTGCTTCTAGTCAAGTTGGGATGATTTTAGGGTTCTCTCAACAACGGTATCTCGGGGCATTGGCGGCATGGCTTGGTTTCACTCTTCCGTCGGCAATTGCACTCATTCTTTTTGCATATGGGCTAAATTCTCAATCACATTTAATCTCTCCGCATATTCTTCATGGCTTAAAGCTAGTGACAGTCGCTATTGTTGCTCACGCTGTTTGGAGTATGGCTAAGAGTTTCTGCACAGATATGCCACGTGTCCTATTAATGTTGGGTTCAGCTTGTTTCTTGTGGGCACTTCCATCTTTCTTATGGGGGCAGATAGTTGTTATCTTAATTGCTGGTATTTTTGGCAGCTTCTTCTTTTCAACTAAACAATTAAGCCCTCATGCCGCTTTACCTATTCAGTTAAGTCATCAATTTGGATTTTTTTGGCTAGCTTTATTTTTGGGGCTGTTTGGATTTTTATATCTTCTTGCGCAATTCTTCCCTAATCAAACGATCGAAATGATCAATTCTTTTTATAAAGTGGGATCTTTAGTCTTCGGAGGAGGGCATGTAGTTTTGCCACTTCTTCAAACAGAAGTGAGTTCGCATGCTTGGATAACAAATGAAGCTTTCTTGGCTGGCTACGGCCTAACCCAAGCAATGCCAGGACCATTATTTACCTTTGCCGCATTCATTGGTGCAGCAACTCCAAGTGCCCAATTGCCTTGGCTGAATGGTGTGGTGTGCTTATGCGCTATTTTTATACCTTCCTTTTTATTGGTGGTTGGCGTTCTCCCATTTTGGGAAACTTTAAGAGCAAATCAACGAGCCCAGGCTGCCCTAGTGGGCATTAATGCTGCTGTTGTAGGCATTTTGCTATCTGCCTTATATCAACCCGTATGGCTTAGTGGGATATTGAATATCACAGACTTTGTCTTGGCGATGATGGCCTTCCTTGCCTTAATCTACTGGAAGCTATCATCATGGATAGTTGTGATTGCTACAGTCTTTATTTATTGGGCTTTAGCTAATATATCCTTGACGCTTATTTAAATTAATTCAAAAAGATACCTCAATGAATCTAGTCTTCCTGCCAGGGTTTATGCTGAATGACTCCTTATGGGATGATGTCTTGCCATTTTTAGATCAGGCTGATCAGGCTATCTTTGGGGACCTATGTTCTGGCAACTCAATTGAGACTATTGCTCAAGCTAATTTAAGCAAAGCTCCAGAATCTTTTGCATTAATTGGTTTTTCAATGGGTGGCTATGTCGCCCGTGAAATGGTGCGTCAAGCTCCACAGCGTATTCAGTCTCTGATTCTGATTGCCACATCAGCGAGAGCTGATGATGATCAGCAAGCCCTACAAAGAATCACTGCGGCAAAAAATATGAGCTCAACTAATTTTAGGGGCTTGAGTCAGGCATCTATCAAAGAGTCTCTGGGAGACTCTGCTGCCAAAAATCCTGAACTGATTGAGAGAATCAGACTGATGGGGGCTGGGCTAGGTAAAGATGCTTTCATCTTGCAATCTTCTATTCGAAGAACTGGGGATCTCGATCAACTCTCAGTCATTAAGTGCCCCACATTAGTTGTCGCAGGTGATCAGGATCGGCTGCGAAGCCTAGATGAGGTAACGCAGCTCCATGAGGAGATTCCTAACTCCGAATTAGCGGTCATTCAGGATTCTGGACATATGATCCCGCTTGAGCGGCCTAGCTTGCTGGGTCCATTGATTTCAGGCTGGGTGAAGCAATATGCTTAGTTTTTCTTGTAGAATCTTTTGAAATGATTCGCAGATACAAACTTCTACTCATTCTCTTGTGCTTAAGCATGGTCTTATTTAAGGCTTTGACGGCTCATCGATTTGTAGAGAATGGTATGAAGCGTGCTGAAATTTATGCTGACTACACCGGTTTTGTAGTTGCACAGCAAGCCATCATTGATTCCAAACTGCCTGAAGGTAAGAGTGAAGTCATTAACCTTTTACCCATTCATATGGTGGGCATTATTGTTGCACTCATTTTCTTTATTGCCCAAATTAAACTAATGGAAGTATTGAGACCTGTTAATGACATATTAAAGGTCTCCCAATTGCTTGAAAGAATATTTAAGCCACCAAAAAACATATACACACCTATTTAATTTTTTATTTAATCTTTAAAGGAATGTATATGTATAAATTTGCAAAAGTTTTATTTGCGGTGGCTTTCGTGTCCCTCATTGGTGCTTGCAGCACAACAGATTCAAACAAAGTAGCATCAGTTGATGTAACAGGCCAGGGTATGGGTTATGACCCTATTAACGATCCGAAGACCATTGTTTATGGCAAGCGCAGCATTTACTTTGATTTTGACAGCTACAAAGTGAAGCCTGAGTATCAATCTGTTATCGAAGCGCATGCTAAGTATCTTCGTGACAACAAAGATAAAAAGGCAAATATTGTCATTCAGGGAAATACAGATGAGCGTGGCACTACTGAGTACAACTTAGCGCTAGGCCAAAAAAGATCTGAGGCTGTTAAAAAAGCGTTATCTTTGATGGGTGCTGATCAATCTCAGTTGGAGTCAGTCAGCTTTGGCAAAGAAAAGCCAAAGGCTAAAGGCTCAAGTGAAGAATCTTGGAAAGAAAATCGTAGAGCAGATATTGTTTACAAGTAAGTAGTCAATAAAAAACCACCTGCGGGTGGTTTTTTATTATCTAAAAATTCTGAGTGGTTTTTAACTAATTTCGATAGCTTATTCAAAACCGAAATACTTGGGAACTGATCTGCTATCTAAAACCAATCCACCTTTTTGCGGAGAGAGGCCTAAAGAATGGAGTAGTTCCGACGATAAAGGTTGTAACTTGTCGTAATCATTAGAGCGGCTAAAAACACCATGTCTCCAGTTATAAACCTCTAATAATTTCTCGTGATAGAAATAATAGTGACCATTGTCATTATAAAAATCATCAAACTTAGCTCTACCCATATAAATTGAATTGGAACCTTCATACCCTGGCCTATCTGAGCTCTTTGGATCTGTATTAATAAAATATACCCAATCACCAGGAATAAAGTTGAGGGGAGCAATGTTATTTTTTACGCTTAACAATTTGCCGCTATTAGACTTAGTTTCAGGAGCTTCTTTTTTAATAAGCTGCCACATCGCATCTGGTTCAATATTAACCAACACCTCACCATCACTTCTAAGAATCTTCTTCACTTGACTAGCTTTTTCAGAGTCTTTCTTTATTCTTTGATAGTAGTCGAGTACACCCTGAATAATCACAATTTTAGTGGCTGTATAGCATCCGACTGAGCATTGATTGGGGTTGATGAAAAAGTCTGTCATCGCCTCCAATAAAGGTTTTCCTGGCTTTAAAGTGCCATCCTTCCAGTAAGACTCATTCCATTGAGCGCTACCTCCGTCAGGAAATTTCCACTGTAAATTTTCTGCCCATGCCACAATCATTTGGCGAACGTGAAGATGATCTTCGAGAGCTTCAAGATCACAAGATTTACCCGAGAAAACAGTTTTTCTTCCTGATTGCATCAGAGCTAATAGAATTTCTTTTTTTGAAACTGTGCTGACTTCTTTGAGACCTTTTTCAGAAGGAAGATAAACAATCTCATCTTGTATGTTGTATTTAGGGTTCCAGCGAATATATAAAGTGCTGGTATCAGGATGATTGTTTTTTAAACTAAATCGAATGGTATTTTTTTGAACGATTTTTTCAAAGAAATTTTCTTGAATATTTAATTGATTAAAGTATTGATGAAGCTTGGTATCAATCGTCTTAATTTTTGTTTCATCGCATTCAAATACCAATCCCTCAGAAAGACTATGCTGGGAAATTATTAAAGAAATAACAAAGAGAATTTTTTTCATCAACATTAAGCCTTCAGTCGATTGCTTTTTGAAGTTCTTTCATAAAAGTGAATAGACTTCGATTGAACCCAATCAATAAATTTCTTCATCTCCGCTCGCTCTTTAACGGCTTCTGCCGTATTCAATTCCTTTGCTAACTGAGTTTCTGTAAATAAAGCATGTATTTGCCGATGGCAAATACGATGCAAATACTCTGTTGTTTTACCACCTTTAGATTTGGGAATGAAATGATGCGCATCTTTTTGTGCATCTGGAATTGGGCGATCACAAATAGGACAGATCACTTCCTTCGGGGTAGTGAGCACTTCGAACTGATTGGCAATTTGTTTTTGACGAATTTTTCCCAACATGATGAGTCATATCTTAATAGTGCAACGACAAATTTGCTGAACTTGACAGAATCTATGTATACTGTATAAATATACAGTATTATATGAATCAGCTTATTTCACCTTCTAGTCATTCAGTGACCCTTCACCAAGAGCCACAAGCCTTGGCAAGGGATTTGGTGGCTTGTGAGGTGAGGTTCTTATCTCATCGAATTTCTGCTGGATTTCCCAGTCCTGCCGGGGATTATGTTGAAGATGGCTTAGATATCAATAACTACTTAGTACAGAATAAGCCAGCCACTTTCATGTTTACTGTGAGAGGTGAATCAATGATTGTGGCTGGCATCCACGATGGCGATAAGGTGGTAGTTGATAAAGCCTTAAAAGCCAAACACAAGGATATTGTTGTAGCCGTTGTTGATGGTGAATACACCATCAAAAGGCTCTACAAATACAAGGGGCGTATTGAATTACGTCCTGAAAATCCTGACTATCAAGCCATCACTTTCAGTGAAGGACGTGAGCTACAAATCTGGGGTGTTGTGGTGGGGGTGATACGTCGCTACGCTAGTCATTCAAGTAGGAGCTAACTATGTCATCGCCATTGTTTGCCTTGGTGGATGTTAATAACTTTTATGTTTCCTGTGAAAGAGTCTTTGCTCCGAAATTAGAGAATGTTCCGATGGTGGTTCTTTCTAATAACGATGGCTGTGCTGTCGCTCGTAGTGCAGAAGTCAAAGCTTTGGGTGTCAAGATGGGGACACCTTGGTTCCAGATGAAAGACTTAGCCAGGCAGCATGGGATCGAAGCCTACTCATCTAATTACACACTCTATGGTGATATGAGTAATCGGGTGGACGAAGTCTTACGGCAATTCACACCCAATCTAGAGGTCTACAGCATTGATGACAGCTTTTTAAGAATAGACTCTGTTCTGAAGCATTACGAAACACCGACTCATTTGGGAAGCGCCGTTAAAGAGCGAGTCAAAGACTGGACAGGTTTGCCTGTTTGCGTGGGCATTGCACCGACAAAAACTTTGGCCAAATTAGCCAATCATTTAGCTAAAAAAAATCAACAGTTCTCCGGTGTTTGCGATATCAGCACAATGCCCAAAAAAGAACTCCATCAATGGATGACTGAGGTTGCTGTAGGTGAGGTATGGGGCATAGGGCGTCAAATTGCTAAACGATTAGAAGCCATGGGGATCAAAACCATATTTGATTTGATGCAAATATCACCCCAAACTATGCGATTGCAATTCGGTGTTGTGATGGAACGTATTTGTTATGAGCTGAGAGGTGTTTCTTGTTTAAAGCTAGAAGAGGTGGCGCCACCTAAACAGCAAATTATTGCTTCTCGTAGTTTTGGCAAACTAGTTACTACGTTTAATGAATTATCTGAATCGGTGGCGACTCACACAGCAAGAGCTGCTGAAAAATTAAGAGACCAGCATTCTGTGACTGGAGCTATGACGGTATTCATTCAAACCAATCCTTTCATGAGATATGAAAATCAATATGCTCAAAGTATTGTTGTGCCATTGGCTGATCCAACGGATAACTCATTAGAGCTAACTGAAGCAGCTATGAAGGGCCTGAGAAAAATATTTAAAGCAGGATTTAGATATAAAAAAGCAGGAGTCATTTTAAATTTGCTAACCGATAAGCCAGTAGTTCAGCAATCATTGTTTGAAGATATGGAAGCTAAAGGAAAATCTGCTGAACTCATGAAAGCGATTGATGCTATTAATAATCGTTATGGCAGTACCTTGGTTAAATCGGCAGCAACTGGCACCAAGCAAAATTGGGCTATGCGGTCAGGCAATAAATCACCGAACTACACCACCCAGTGGAATCAGCTACCCATTGCTTATTAGCTCCTAGAAGCCATTTAAATTAAAAACACAAAAATAGATCAATTTCATATAATTGATCTGATTTATCAATCAATACGATTGCTACCTATTCATCCATAGCGGAAGGTATTTATGTCAGCGCTGCCATCACTGAGACAGCTCAAGTATTTAGTGGCTGTTGCTCAGCACTTGAATTTCACTAAGGCTGCAGAAGCATGCTTTGTTAGTCAATCGACTCTGAGTACAGGATTGAAAGAGCTCGAGCAAACCATGGGTGCTCATCTCATTGAGAGAGATCGTCAAAACGTATCCGTTACCCCGCTTGGTGAAGAAGTGGTGGCTCGTGCCATCAAATTATTAGCCGGGGCAGAGGATCTTGTTGAGTACACCCTCAATACGGGGCACTCCATGACGGGTACGATTAAGTTGGGCGTTATCCCAACGATTGCTCCCTTTGTCTTGCCTCAGGTATTACCGCAAATTCGACAGCAATACGCAGACCTCAAAATTACTCTGCGCGAAGACTTAACAGCTAACTTATTAAAAAGAGTTTTAGATCATCAACTTGATTTTGCATTGATTGCTTTGCCTTATGACACAGAAGGCTTATTAGTTAAAGAACTGTATGGCGATGAATTCTGGTTAACAGCTCATGCAGATGAACCCGCCTTAAAAGCGCCTGGAGTAAAAGTGGCAGCATCAATGACAGACCGACTCCTATTACTAGAAGAGGGCCATTGTTTACGTGAGCACAGTTTGCGTGCCTGCCGTCAAAAAGAAACCTCTAGTCCTGATGGTGTTGAAGCAACTAGCTTACTGACCTTGGTTCAAATGGTGGAAGCTGGTTTAGGTATTGCTTTATTGCCAGAGATGGCGATTAAAGGTGGAATTCTCAATAACACCAGCCTTATGGCTAGACCCCTTTCTGCTCCTGCCCCAAAGCGCGGCATTGCTTTGGTCGCACGTCAAACCACTGCACGTATTGAGGAGTTCATGGCGATTGCCAACATCATCGCTGAGCAACATCATCAATCTCACAAAAGCAC
>JACCDJ010082057.1_pt1 | contig 13252 bp, 14 predicted proteins | sample 7444481 | NCBI WGS metagenome assembly JACCDJ01 (sample SAMN15323435, study PRJNA562643) | freshwater metagenome | isolation source: river surface water | place: USA:Blue River Watershed | collected 2017-08-15 | reverse complement strand
TCATTGGTCTTTACAACGATGCGGTCTTCAAGTGGCTTAATGGCAACGGCCATGGTCTTACTCCTTTTGCTATTAGCAGTGTGGGGTCGAGAGTGCTAACGCTAAGACTAGGCTCGCATATTCCCGCTCGCAAATCGAGAGCTACAGGCTGACCGTCTCTACAGCCATCGAAGAGGTCGCATCAAAGGCCAACGGGCTCGCTGGGCGGCCGGCAGCGATCATCAGCGCCCCCAGGGAGGCCACCATCGCCCCGTTATCGGTGCAGAGGGCGGGTTCTGGGATCGCCAGCGCGATCTTGGCGCGCTCGCATCGCTCGGTGGCAAGATGGCGAAGGCGTGAATTAGCGGCTACTCCCCCTGCAATAACCAAGCGGTCGATGCCAGATTCTTGGCAGGCGCGTACCGCTTTCTGTAGCAATACATCAGCGACAGCTTCTTGGAAGGAAGCGGCAACATCAGCCTTTGCATACTGCGGCGTCGCTTCAATGTACCTAGCAACTGCTGTCTTAAGTCCTGAGAAAGAGAAATCGTAGGGACGAGTTCTCCAATCTTCAGATGTTGTCAGTCCACGAGGAAAATTAATTGAAGTTGGATTTCCATCGCGCGCAGTGCGATCGATTGCAGGGCCACCTGGAAAACCTAAATCCATAATCCGTGCAATTTTATCGAACGCCTCCCCTGCTGCATCATCCATCGTTGCACCAAGTTTGGTTATTGAATGTGTGATGTCATCAATTTTCAAAAGCGAAGAATGTCCGCCGCTCACAAGCAACGCAATCGTTGGTTCGACCGGATTGCCGTGCGTTAAGTAATCAACGCTGATATGCGCAGCTAAATGATTGACGGCATATATCGGGCGACCAAGACCAAGTGCTAACCCTGCAGCGGTTGATGTTCCTACTAAGAGTGCACCGATCAGTCCCGGGCCGGCAGTTACGGCAACCGCGTCAATATCCTTAAGTGTTAGCCCAGCATCCTTAAGTGCTTGTGCGAGTGCGGGTTGTATCGCTTCAAGGTGTGCCCGGCTTGCAATCTCAGGTACAACTCCACCAAATCGTGCATGTTCATCAACACTTGATGCAATAACGTTTGCAAGAAGTGTGCGCCCAGCGACGATTCCGATTGCAGTCTCATCGCACGAAGTCTCGATGCCAAGTACTAGCGGCCCTCTCATGTCAGTTCCTTTGACATCACTAGGGCATCAACACCTGCGCCATAATAATCTTTGCGCTCTGCGATAACTTCAAAACCTTCAGAGATATAAAGTGCCTGCGCTGCAAGATTTTTTGTTTCTACTTCAAGCAAAATCTTCGGCGAATTCTTTGAGTATGCCCAATCAATCAGAGAGGTCATCATGTGGCGAGCTATTCCACGAAGGCGGTAATCAGGGTCTACAGCAATCGTCAAAATGTCTGTATTTGATCCTTCTGCCGCGCACATTGCACCAGCCCACCCAATGATCTGATGGTTGCTGTCACAAGCAACGAGATAGTGGCGGGTAATTCCGTTGTTGGAGATCTCTTCTTTGAACTGCCCGATCGACCAGGGATCATCCTTAAAGATCTCTTTCTCAAGGGAGGCAACGACTGGAACGTCGAGTGGAATCATCGCGCGGTATGTAATTGTCATGTGCGATCCGCCGTCGCTACTGCATCAGGTCTGCGCAAATAGAAGGGTTCGGCATAGTTTGTCTGTCTCGATAGTTCAACCATGCGAGTGATATCTGGATATTGATCGATGATGTATCCATTCACATCCGCAGGAAAGTTAACCGCCGGTCCCTCAACACGTTTGCCTGATTTATATGTGGCCCAGTAAATCTCCTTACGGCGGGCATCGATTGCCACCGTGTACTCATCAAGGTCCACAACAATGGCATCAAGTGAACAGATCCCTACGGCTTCAATATTTCGCGCCACGGCAAATGCGCGTGCAAATGAGATTCCAACGCGCAACCCAGTAAATGGTCCTGGCCCCATACCGACAACAACGCGATCAGGGTTAACTCCCGCCACCAACGCTTGCTTAACCAAATCTGCAACCGCGTTACCGTGATCAGTTGCGCCGTCATGAAATGCCTGCCACACGATGTCACCATCACGAACAAGGCCCACGATCGTGCGCGCTGTAGCGGTATCAATAACTAACGATGTAGTCATAGCTGCACACCGTCCCAGCGAGAACCTACGGCCTTGATCGTGACCACTCGTTCATCATTGGTGCGATCTATATCAATCTCTAAACGATCATCACTGAGGCGCGCAGATTCTGCCCCGCCCCATTCGATAACAGTAAGGCCATCCTCGCGCGCAGTATCAAGATCTAAATCATCGAGATAGGCGGCAGCATTTCCTGCTTCCAATAAACGATAGACATCGACATGGATTAACGGGATTGAACCTTGATGAATTCGTGAAATAACAAAGGTGGGCGATGTGACATCACTTATTCCAAGTGCTCGTCCCACACCTTGAACAAAGACAGTTTTACCTGCACCTAACGGGCCATTGAGAAGAATGAGATCTCCGGGACGGCACTGGCCTGCAATCTTTTCGCCGAGGGCAGCCATCTGCGCAACATCAGCAGCGCGATAAGTCCCCATACTGGTCAAGGGTAGTAGATGACGAAAGGCCCTGGTTTCCCAGGGCCTTTCGTACTTACTGCTTAGAACAAGTTATCCGAGAGCCTTAAATGCAGGAACTTGGAACTTGTTGTCATATGACAAGCCAACTTTGCGAGCAGTTGTTGCAATCTTGCCGCCTAGTGGGAACTTGCCATCCTTGAGTGCTGCAAGCATGAGATCAGCTGCTGCCAACCACTGTGCTGAAGTCCAGAGACAGTGACCTGTTCCAGGACCTGCTTTTGCAGAGAGGTTTGGAGCACCTGTAGCGGTGAACGTGGAGTACTTAGCGCCAGTCTTTGCCCACAAAGTAACCAAGTTATTTTTAGGTGCGACATAGCTACGAGATTTCTTCGCCTCTGTCATCGCCTTCATCTTCTCTGCTGCATATTGTTCAACGTATGAATCGTTGTACCACTGAACAATTGATGCTGGCACGAATGGATCATTCTCTGCCTGGAAGATAACGGTTGGCTTTGCAATCTTGCCGCTGATTCCAATGAGGCCTGGAACCTTTGCTAGGGCTGCTGGATCTGCCGTCTCGCGTGGTGTTGCGTTAATTGCACCGATGATGGCAGCAACTGCAGCGTTTCCACTAAGTGCGAATGAGAATAGATCTGCATCTGCAGCAACACGTGCTGCATAGTCAGTAGCAGTGTTGTCGAAGACCTTACCGCCAGCAAGCAACTCACCATCTGCGATGAGGAATGTGCCGTAGTTAAGAATCTTGCCCATGTTCTGAAGAACTGCAAGTGCTGGTGCGATTGCAAGTGGGTAAGTCTCAGCTGTTGCTGCTGAAGGAGCAGAAATTCCATCAACATTTTCGCTTCGTGTTCCAGCTCCAGCCATAAGGCCCACTGTCAACAGAGCAGAACGTGCTGGAATACCGGCAGCCGCAAGTGCTTTACCTGCAGGGCTTGCTGTATCTGGCCAAGTGGCCGCAGCGTTGGTATTGGCTATCTCTGCACCCAACTTGCCTAGTACAACAAGGATCTTCTGGATGTTAAGAAGTTGTTCCTGTTGACGAAGAACTGGATCAGATGAGTAACCGCCGACCTGAATTGATGGATCAAAGAGAGCCTTGAAGCCATAGAGCGAATCTCCAAAGAATGCCATCAAAGCATTCTGAGGGTTTGCTGCAGGACAACCGAGGATCACACCATCGACAAGCTCTGGGTTCTTCTCAGCAAGATTCTGTGCATGCAAAGCGCCAAGTGATTGACCCCATGCAATGACAGTCTTTGTTGTTGGGAACTTAGTCTTAAAGGTTGCAATCAACTCTTTGTTGGCAGCAAGTGCTTCTACTGCGTTTACACCCTGGCGTGAAAAGCCAGAACCTGCAACGCCATAACCTGATCCAACGAGCTTGTTGATGACGCCGAGGTCACCTTCGGCTGCTCTTGGTGCAGGCTCAGCAGCATTAGTAACTGGAACTGCGCCACCGAAACCAAGTGGAACACCTAGAGTTGCTGGAATTGCGATTGCAGGACGAAGTCCATGTGAATATACGAAGACCGTTCCATTGAAGTTCGCAGGAGCGATGAATGTATATGGAGCGCCATCAGCACCCGCACCTACGCAAGTAGTAACGAAGTTAGCGGTTGCGCATTGTGGCGTTGCGTTAGCGGCAGTTGGTGCACCAACTACTACTGCTCCAGCAAGTGCTGCTACAGCAACTACTGAGACGATACGTGACTTAAGTGAGATTTTCATTATTAGAGTCCCTTCGCAGGCATAGCTGGACGCTTGTATGTTGACTCAACAACAGGGCCAGTTCCTGAATCTGTTGTGTAGACGGTGTATTTACCACCATCTGGTGTCAATGCACCTGTTGGTCCGTATGTTCCAACCCAGTAACCCTGAGCACCAACGTGTGATGTTTTTGAGTAACCAAGTGGTGATAGGAATGGATGAGCTAAGGTTGAACCCTTTGTCTCAATTGTTTGAATCAGGCCTTTACGTGTCAAGTTTGCACCGGTTGCCTTAAGCGCCTGTACAACTAGGAATGCGTTAGACATACCAGCAACAACGTTGTTGTCGAAAGTCTCCTTTGGCTGAGCCGCAGAATATATTGACTGGAACAACTTGATGTATTCATCAGATGTATCTGTTGGAGCTGGAGCAAACGAGAATCCCTTTGCGCCATTCAATAGAGGAACTAGTGCAGGGCTAGTGTTTGCAATTGTCGTTGCATCTCCACCGACTGAACCTAGAACGAATTGTGTCTTTCCGAACAATCCACCTCTGAATGCAGCGTTAAGGAGAGCTGTTGTTGCAGATGAGACACCAAACATCACTGTTACATCTGACTTAGCAGCAAGGATCTTCGATACCCAACCTGCTGCTGCAGAAGCCTGACTACCTGATGCATAAGGAAGGTAAGTGTCGAATGTTAGGCCAGCTGTCTTGAAGCCAGCGAGTGCGTCACGACCGAAGTCATCATCCTGATAGATAAGTGCAAGCTTCTTGCCATCGTACTTATCTTTGATGAACTTAGCCATGATCTTTGCTTCCATTTGATAGGAAGGAAGGATTGCAAATGTCGTCGAATATGCAAGAGGATTACCCTTGATTCCGCTCTGAGTTGGGTTAGCGAAGCCACTAAAACCCGTATTTACAAATAGTGAAGGAACCCCACGCTTTGAAAGTTGAGCACGCTCAGAAATCGCCTTAGTACTAGCTGTTCCGAGTGTTCCTACCAGAGCGAAGACCTTGTCACGAAGAATGAGTTTGTTCGCATTAGCTACTGCTGTTGCTGGGATGTATCGATCATCTTCGCTCACAAGTGTGATCTTGCGACCATTTACTCCACCGTTTGCATTGACGTAGTCGAAGTACGCCTTCATCGCGTCTGGAATCTTCTTGTAGCCTGGGGCTGCGATTCCATTCAACGGTGAAGTTATGCCCAACTTAATTGTTGTCGCAGTCACACCAGTGTCTGACGCCTTTGGGTTAAGTGCTTGTGCAGGTACAGTCGAAACCGTGAGGGCTGCAATTGCAAGCACCGCAGAAGTTGTTATCAACTTCCGACGATTGATTCTGATCATTTCATTCCTTCCATCGAGGGCCCTTGCGGGATTCTTTCTTGCTTCTTTGCTTCTTTACTACTTCTTCGTTGACCAAGTCTTGTGTCCAACACGAACTGAGATCTCTACAGCGCTATGTGAAGAATGTCCTTTCTTCGCACGCTTTGAGTGCATCTGCTCAACCGGTCCATTCGGAACGAAGAGAACAGTCAAGATCAGTAACGCGCTGACCAGTAAACCTGGCAAGTTCGTGGTGATCGTCTCTGAGCCATAGCGATCGGCTATCGCTAAGGCGATCTCAGGGATGGCCACCAGAGTCACTGCCCCAATCATGACGCCTCCAAGGGTGGTTACGCCAGAGAGAACTGCGCCTGTCGCGAGGGAAAACGAGAGTGCCAGAGAATAAACACCTGGGGAGACGATGAGCAGCATGCCCAGTAGGGCTCCGGCCAGGCCTGCTAAGCCCGCGCTGATCGTGAAGGCTAGAACTTTATTCCGACCTGCATGGATTCCGGCAAGTTCAGCAGCCACATCATTGCTTCGCACCGCGCGCCAGCCTCGGCCGTACCTGGAATTGAGAATGTTTCGTAACCAGTAGAGAGTAATGAGAGCAACTGTCCAACTGATCCAGAAGAACCATTTGTACTGCGTGAAATCTTCGCCCAACGAAGAAGGTGGTGGCCCGACATCAAAGATCAGTCCTTGCTCTCCACCAAGAATTAAGAATTGGTTGGCAATCGAGGGCAATCCAATTGCCAGCGCAAGAGTTGTTCCTGCCAAGTAAGGACCACTTAAACGCGCAGCCGCTAAACCGAGGAGTGCTCCACCGATTGCAGCAGCTAAAACAGCTACAACAAATGTTAACCAGACAGGTGAATCGTAATGAATTCGAGCAAGTGCTGCTGCATATCCACCGATGGCTAGAAGTGCTCCATGACCAAGTGATACTTGACCCGAGTATCCAATAAGGAGAATCAGAGATGCAATACCAATTGCGTAAACCGCAACTGTTGCACCTTGATAGACACGAAGTTCATCGAGTCGATTGCTGATAAGGAAAAGCACAAATCCAAAGAATAAGAAGGTAATGATTGGATGTTTCTTAAGCACGGCGACCTGCCTTAGAACCTAAGAAACCTTGTGGTCGCAAAATCAAAACTAAGAGCAAGAGCAAGAATGCAACAATGAAGACAAGAGACCCACTTATATAAATCTGAACCGCTGCGAGAACTAATCCAAGAATGAGCGCCCCTAGAACTGCTCCTGGTAAAGATTCAAGTCCGCCGATAACAGCTGCAATAAATCCAAAAACGAGGAGCAAGCTAAACTCGAGAGACTCGGGCGAGAGTGCGCCTGTTCCATTAACCGTCTGAAGGATTCCTGCAGCCGCCCCTGCAGCCCCTGCGATTGCCCAACCCAATGTACGGATGCCAGATACTCGAATACCAGCAAGTTGTGCGATCTCCGGTGCAAATGCCGATGCACGAAGTGCGAGTCCAATATTTGTTTTTTGGAAAATAATGCTCACGAAGATCATGAGAGCAATCACAAATAAAAGAACAAATAAACTCATTGGGCTCATGACAATTGTTGTTTCTCCGAATTTAAATCCAACATTAGAGAGTGGGGCTTGAATCTGCACATCTGCGTGACCCCAGATGAATCCAATCACTGCATGAATTACACCCAGAAGTCCAAGTGTTGCGATAATCGGTGCAATTGCTGCGATGGGACCCTGGTTACTGTGTTTTTGTAGAGTACGCATCAAAACAAACTCGATGAATGCGCTAAAGGCAGCGCCAAGGATCATCGCTAGTGGTAGAGCAATCCAGAAATTGCCAATTCGCCCAACTAATTCATAACCGAAGTAAGCAGACAAAAGAGCCATTCCCGCCTGTGCAAAGTTAACAACGCGAGTAGATCGCCATACCAAAACCATCGAAATAGCCATTAATGAATAGATTGAAGCCGCGCTAATTCCAATCAAGACCATATCCAGAAATTGCTTCATGGCGCGCCCCCCCTAGAATCCCAAGTAAGCAGTGCGAACTGCTGGGTCGGCGATGAGGTCAGAAGCTTTTCCGCTTGCGGCAACTCTTCCTAGATTAAGTACAACTCCAGTATCTGCAATCTTGAGCGCTCCCATTGCATTTTGCTCGACGAGAACCACAGTGACGCCCATTGAATCAACAATGTGGCGAATCGATTGGAAGATCTGTTCGATGACAAGTGGAGCTAGACCAAGTGAAGGTTCATCAAGTAGAAGAAGTGCGGGGCGTGACATATATGCACGGCCAATTGCAAGCATCTGTCGTTCGCCGCCAGAGAGCGTGTCAGCAAGTTGCTTGCGACGCTCTCCTAGTCGTGGGAAAAGGTTAAAGACTTCTTCTTTCGTTGCCTTAGCTTCATCGCGATTACGACGCCAGAGCGCACCAAGATCGAGATTTTCTTCAACAGTTAATTGCGCAATCACTGACTTTCCTTCAGAGACATGCGAAACGCCTTGGCGCACATGGTGTTCTGGTTTTCCGTGCAAGAGATTGTGATCTAACCAGGTAGCAGTACCGCTTTCGGCGCTCTTCAGCCCTGAAAGTGTGCGCATCAAAGTTGTTTTTCCAGCGCCATTAGATCCGATAACAGCGGCAAGTTGGCCTTTTTCAACCGAGAATGAAATGCCATCAATTGCCCGAATTGCACCATGGGCGACGGTTAAGTTATGAATCTTTAACATCATGCCACTCCGGTTCCGAGGTAGGCAGCGATCACTGCAGGATCACGACGTACGGTCTCTGAGCTGCCGCTTGCAATTACTTCACCAAAGTTAAGGACATAGAGTTGATCACAGACGCTCATCACAACATCCATGTGGTGTTCGACAATGAGAATAGACATGGCAGAGCGAAGATTACGAATTAAGTCATTCATCCAATCAATATCTTGCGCTCCTAAACCACCTGCTGGTTCATCAAGCATGAGGATTTTTGGGTCACTCACTAGTGCGCGAGCAATAGCAACGCGCTTGGTATCTGGATATGCAAGAGAATCTGCGCGCTTATCGGAAAGACTGCCGGCATACACCCGCTCAAGTGCCCAATGCGCGCGTTCGCGCAGTAAACGTTCATCTTTCTTGTTGCGTCCAAATCCCGCAGAGATCAGCCCGGTCCGTGCAAACTTTTGCGCACCAATCATCACATTCTCAGCAACTGTGAGGTCTGGGAAAAGTCCAACGCCTTGAAGCGTGCGAGATATTCCGAGTGAAGTTAAATCGTGAGTTGCTGGCCAATCATGAGCTTCGCCATTCAGTGTCAAAGCTCCAGAAGTTGGCTTTACGATTCCGCAGATTGCATTGAAGAGAGTTGTCTTACCGGCACCGTTTGGACCAATAAGGCCCACCACTTGATTGCTCTCGAGATTAAGAAAGACATCATCAAGTGCTCGCAGACCACCAAATTCAACGGTGAGGTTGGAGATAGAGAGCAGAGACTTCGAACTCACACCTTCTCCTACTCTGTCGCCGGCGAACTAGATCGGTAGATTCTAGGCACTCGAGGGCCAATTCGCGTAACTATCTCGTAATTTATTGAGCCGCTGGCGCTTCCCCACTCTTCTGCCGTGTAACCCCCTGCGATTCCATCACCAAAAACCTCAACCCATTCACCTGATACTGCTTGCGATTCTGGGCCTAGATCAACAACGAATTGATCCATAGAAACTCTTCCGATAATTGGAGCACGTTTGCCATGGACAAATATTCCAGCACCCTGTGCGATTCGCGGAATTCCATCGGCATATCCCATCGCAACAATTCCAAGTTTTGTATAACGATCTGTTACAGCGGTTGCGCCATATCCAACTGGTGAATTGGCGGGAACCTCTTTTACTAAATGTAACTTTGCGCGTAGTGACATCGCAGCCTTAATTCCGAGCGAGGCCGACGTACCAAGAGAATTTACATCCGGGGTCAATCCATAGATTGCAATACCGGTTCGGACCATGTTAAATCGTGAATTCTCATCCTTTAGTGTTGCTGCAGAGTTGGAAAGATGGCGAACAATATTTGTAAATCCGAATGACTCTAAAGTTGCAACCATCTCTTTAAAGCGTGTGCGTTGCAGATCATTCTGCTCTTCTCCTGGCTCATCTGCTCGAGCAAAGTGAGAGAAGATTCCGACAATATCTATATTAGAAACATGGTGAGCATCAAGCTTTCCCCACTCGCTTAAGAATCCACCTCGTGTCATACCGGTATCAACTTCAAGATGCACACGTGCACGATTGGAGGATTTCACTCCACCTATTTCTTCAAGTGCGATGATTGACGAAGCCGCTAACTCAATGTTGTGATCCACCGCTGACTTGTAATCTGATCCGGGAGGTACCAACCACGCCAAGATTGGCGCATTGATTCCAGATTTGCGCAAGGTGATTGCCTCTTCGAGGAGAGCCACACCTAAGGATGTTGCACCACCAGCAAGTGCTGCACGTGCCACAGGAATTAATCCATGACCATATGCATCAGCCTTAACAACTGCCATCAGATCCACACCGGCTAACGCTTTAAGGTGCTTCACATTCTCAGAGATGCGATCAAGATCAACGATTGCTTCTGCGCGGTTAAAGGTGCTCATCGTTCGAGAACCACCATCGCTGAAGCGATTCCGCCATCATGTGAAAGAGATAGGTGCACCTGTGCACCATCAATGAGTTCTGCGATTGCCCCGCGGAATAAAAATGCAGGTTTTCCATTTTCAAAGTTGATTACTTCAGCTTCGTGCCATGCCAAGCCATGGGCAGGACTTAATGCTTTATAAAGGGCTTCTTTGGCTGCAAAGCGTGCGGCAAGGGATGCGATTGGCTTGGTTGCTTCTGCAGGTGTGAAAAGTTTTTCACGTAAACCTGGAGTTCGATCAATACTCTCTTTAAAGCGTTCGATGTCGACAACGTCGATGCCGATTCCATCAATCATGGCCTTGAGTCTAGTGCAGTTGGCTTTTCGAGGGAACATACCTATCGACGGCGATTACCGCTACAAGAAGTGCGCTACCAACAAAGAGGCCACCTAAAAGATCGGTAAACCAATGTGTGTGACGAATCAAGGAAACTGTGCACACTGTCAAAGAAATAGCCACAACGCCAGCGGTTGCTAAGCGCCCTTGATATCTATCGACGTGGGCGTATCTATAAATCAAATAAGCCAGAATTCCCCAGGACAAGACTGCATTTGATGCATGGCCACTGGGATATGACATTCCACCTGCATGCAAGAGATCAATTCCAAGACGTGGTTTTGTTCGGCCTAGTAATAACTTGGCCGATCCCACAACGAGGTTAAGAAGGATGAGTGAGAGAAAAGCGAGGTTGAGTGGACGCCAAGTTTTAAATTTCCACGCAATAAATGCTGCAGCGATTAGTAAAACTGTTGCCGTTAATCCACGCAGACCAAGATCATCAAGTCGGCGAAGAATAAATCCACCCAAACCCTCAAATTGAGGTTTAGGTGAGCTGTTAATGCGCTTATCAAATACTGTCAGCGGTCCATATGTGTAGACCTGCTGCGTAACGATAAGAAAGCCAGTAAAAAGAATTGCTGACCACTTTAAGGCCCTATTTCGTTGCGCCTTACGAATATCTGCTGGCACGTATCTTTACTCCACCGTGACAGATTTAGCCAAGTTTCGAGGTTGGTCTACATCATTTCCACGCGTTACTGCCATTTCATATGCGAAGACCTGCAATGGAACTGTTGCCAAAATTGGTTGAAGAAGCGCTGGTCCTGAAGGGATACGGATGATGTGCTCTGCACCAACAACTGCATCGCCTTCTTGGGCGATGACAATCACTCGAGCACCGCGCGCTTTAACTTCTTGAATATTGCTCAACATCTTCTCATCGAGCGCGTTCTCATGTCCGGCTGGCAAAATCGCGATCACCGGCGTCTGCTTAACTGAATCAATGAGTGCGATCGGTCCATGCTTAAGTTCACCGCCAGCAAAGCCTTCTGCATGAATGTAAGCAAGCTCCTTTAACTTCAATGCGCCTTCAAGTGCAACGGGATATCCCACGTTGCGCCCTAAGAACAAGACAGTGTCTGATGATGCAAACTTACGGGTGAGCTCACGGAGTGGCTCGACAGTTTCAAGAATCTGTTCGATCTGAGCTGGAAGCTCGAGCATCTGGTGATAAATGGTTTTCACTTCAAGATCGCTGAGCTCTTTACGAACCTGAGCCAATTTAAGCCCAAGGAGATAGACAGCGACAATCTGGGTTAGTAGCGCCTTAGTTGATGCAACGGCAATCTCTGGGCCTGCATGAGTGTAGATCACCGCATCCGATTCGCGCGGAATAGTTGAGCTATTGGTATTGCAGATTGCTAGGACTCGCGCACCAGCAGCCTTTGCATGGCGCACCGCCATCAAAGTATCCATCGTCTCGCCCGATTGTGAAATTGCAACGACAAGTGTAGAACTATCAACGATCGGATCGCGGTATCGATACTCGCTAGCAATCTCAACTTCAACGCTGATCTTTGCCCACTTTTCGATGGCATACTTTGCAACCATTCCTGCGTGATAAGCGGTACCGCAGGCAATTACAACAATCTTTTTGAGCGCTGCAATTTCAGCATCAGTCATGTGGAGTTCATCAATAAGAATCTGATCGTTATCGCTTAAGCGACCAATCAAAGTATCTGCAACAGCCTTAGGCTGCTCGAAGATCTCCTTGAGCATGAAATGTGTAAAGCCACCCTTCTGTGCAGCAGCTGCATCCCAGGTAATTTCATATTCGCGCGCGACCACTGCCTTACCATCGAGATCAATAATCTCAATTGTTTCTGGAGTGATGGTGACGATCTCATCTTGGCCTAGTTCAATCGCTCGTTTTGTGTAATCGATAAAGGCGGCAACATCAGAGGCTAAGAAATTCTCGCCATCACCAATGCCTGCAACAAGCGGTGAATTACGACGAACACCAACAATGCGCTCTGGATCATCTGCGTGTACTGCCAACAAGGTAAAGGATCCACGCAGCAGCTTTACCGCAGCTCGCATCGCCTGAGTTAAATCTCCCCCATGCTCTTTGCGGAGATCTGAGAGTAGGTGTGCTACAGATTCAGTATCTGTATCGGAAGAAAAGGTATGTCCACGTGATTCCAGTTCAACCTTAAGTTCTGAGTAATTTTCGATAATGCCATTATGGATAACGGCTAACTTACCTTCGTTATCAACGTGAGGGTGTGCGTTGCGATCCGTTGGTCCACCATGGGTTGCCCAACGTGTATGGCTAATTCCTGAATGTACTGTTGGAATATTTGGCGAGAGTGCACTCTCTAAGTTGGCGAGTTTTCCAGCTCGCTTTTCAATAAATAGCGATGTTGGCGTGCCGAGTGCGATACCGGCTGAGTCATAACCGCGGTATTCAAGGCGGCGGAGCCCTTCAATAAGTGGATCAACTGCCGAACGTGCGCCTGTGTATCCCACAATGCCGCACATATTTTGATCTCCTTAGAGAGAAAGTTCGTTTCTTACGACATCTGCAAGCGTTGTCGCAACTTCAGAGGCAAGGTTATCACTCGAGGCTTCGACCATCACTCTTACAAGGTTTTCAGT
>JACCDJ010771373.1_pt1 | contig 13253 bp, 13 predicted proteins | sample 7444481 | NCBI WGS metagenome assembly JACCDJ01 (sample SAMN15323435, study PRJNA562643) | freshwater metagenome | isolation source: river surface water | place: USA:Blue River Watershed | collected 2017-08-15 | reverse complement strand
TTGTTTGACATAATAATTATTTTAATGAATCAAATTCGGGGCGAATATAGAATAAATATTCGCTCAACTTGTCCTCTTCAATTAATGATTTTTATTTCATTTCTGTAAGTTTCCTTTCGTTTCTTTGCGCATCATACTTAGGTAAATTGTATTCATATGTGGGGATCCATTGCTGGCTTTATTTTAAGAAATAGAATTTCATTGGGGATTGTGCTTGTACTCTTAACCGCTTGGATGGGATGGGAAGCAAGAAATGTTAGAATGAGCTACCAATTCTCCGGTGTCCTTCCTCATGACGACAGCACCTATGTTGCATATGAAAAGTTCACCAAACAATTTTCTGAAGATGGAAACGTCTTGGTTTTTGGATGCAATGATCCCGAGATTTGGGAACTACCTAATTTCAATGCTTGGAAGGCTCTTGGCGAGAGCATGAAGAAAATCAAAGTACCTGTACAGGTTGAAGAAAATGGCATCACTGTTACCAAAGAATTGCCCATTGTCGACAGTATTTTTTCTATTGCGCATGCATATGAGATGTATGCAGATACAATCATTTCTAAATCACTGATTCAATCGGAGAATGATCGAGCGGACACCTCTTACAAATTCAGCTTTAGAAAAATAGTACCCTCCACACCTAAATCACAAAATCAAGTCGATAGCATTTATAAGAAACTACATGCTCTTCCTTTTTACGAAGGTTTATTGTATAAATCTAAAAGTGACGCTACTGTTCTAATGGTTTTTATCAACCCCAAGATTTTTAATTCAAAAAACAGAGGCGATGCAGTAGACAGAATGGTAGCCATTGCGGACGAATTTAAAGACAAAACCAGAATTCCCGTTTATGTCAGTGGATTGCCTTTTGTGCGCAATACAATGATGACCAAGGTGAAAAAAGAATTACAATTCTTTACTATACTTTCATTGGTTGTTTCTGCCTTATCTATTCTAGTTTTTTTCCGCAGCATCAGAGCCGTTTTGATCTGCACACTCATTATTGGAATGGGGGTCATATTCTCCATGGGAACAATTGCGCTGTTTGATTACCCAATCACCATGTTAATGGGCTTAATTCCCCCATTGATGATTGTCATTGGGGTACCTAACTGCATCTATCTTTTAACTAAATACCATTCAGAATTTGTAATTCATGGCAACAAAATGAGAGCCATGGCGCGGGTGATTCAGAAAGTTGGTGAAGCTTCATTTATGATCAATGCAACAACCGCTGTCGGGTTCGCCACATTCATTTTTATAGATAGTGAGCTACTCAAACAATTTGGTGTCATATCGGCATTGAACTCAATGCTGATGTTCTTTATTTCATTAATCGCATTCCCTATTTTATTCTCCTACACATCAGCTCCAGGGCCACGTCACTTGAAGCATATGGACATGGATTGGCTATATAAACTTCTTGAAGGTCTAGTAAAAACCATAACTAGACAAAGACGATGGATTTATGGCGTTTCAATAGCTATTACAGGAATTAGCATTTATGGAATGACATTGATTGAAACCACGGGTAACATCGTGGATGATTTACCTGATCAAGATCGTGTGATTACAGATTTACGATGGTTTGAAAAACATTTCAATGGTGTTATGCCTTTTGAAATCATGATTCAAAGCAAGAAGAAAGGAGTTATAACTAAACCTCAGGTCATTGCTCGCTTGTCACAATTACAAGATACGCTCGCTACATATCCCCAACTCTCAAAAAGTTTGTCCATTGCTGACGCTTCCAAATTTGCACGTCAGGCATTTTACAACGGAGACCCTGAAAGGTATGATTTGATTCAGCGCAGCGAGCAAAGTTATATCGCTCCATTTTTTAGATTCGAATATGGAGCCAAAGGTTCTGAAAAAGCTTTCATAGATAGCACAAAATCACAAACGAGGGTAAGTGCTCACGTCGCAGACATTGGAACAAAAGAGATGGATGCATTCCTAAAAGACCTGCGCCCCAAAGTAGATAGTATCTTTCCCAAAGACAAATTTGACGTTTATTTTACTGGAACGGCAATTGTTTTTTTAGAAGGGACCAATTATTTGGTTGATAATTTGTTTAGCTCGATGCTCTTTGCCATTGTCGTAATCAGCATCATGATGGCTTGGATGTTCAAGTCACCTCGCATGGTTTTTATTTCTTTGATACCCAACATCATTCCTCAATTGATCACAGCAGGCTTGATGGGATATTTCGGAATACCATTAAAACCCTCTACTATCTTGGTTTTCAGTATCGCCTTCGGAATTACCGTTGACAACACAATCCACTTCTTAGCCAAATACAGACAGGAACTTTGGCTGAAAAAATACACCTTGTACGATTGTGTTTTAATTGCTGTTAAAGATACAGGAGCTTCAATCCTATATACTTCGGTTGTACTATTTTTCGGATTTGGCATGTTTGCATTTTCGCAATTTGATGGTTCGCGAGCGCTAGGGATATTAACCGCTTTAACTTTGTTAAGTGCATTGTTTACCAATCTTGTTTTACTACCCGCAATGCTTTTGAGTTTCCAGAAAACAGGAACCACGGAAGAATTTCAAACTCCTGAACCTGGCGATTTGGATGATGCTGAAATTAAAATTGAAAATGAATGAAATCACCAAGGCCCCATTTTGTAATCATTTTGGCGCTCATTTTTGTAAGCGCTTTGCTCCCTTCGTGCTCATCTAGAAAAGGATTTCCTACCTCCACTGAGCATCGCAAAAAAAGTTCAGCGATCATGAAGAAAAGTAAAGTAGAGAACAAAAAACGTTTTCAATTTCTAACCCGTGATAAAATTCAGTACAAGAAATATCAACCCAGTGTGCCATTTTAATTTCACCAAAATGATAAGGAAATTTCGATTGTATTCTGTATTAACTCTGATTTCTGTTCTCAGTTCAGTTTTCTTTTTATCAGGTTGTAGCTCTCAAAATAAATCCAAAGGATACAATTACGAGCAACACAGAAAAGAAAACAACGCCCGCGTTCAAGAGACTCGCAAACGAAATAAGAAGTCGAAAAATTTACTTGATCACAAAGGCAAATCCGTCAAAACGCCCAAACCAGAATATCCATAATGAAAGGAATCATTTTAGCTGGAGGATCCGGAACTCGTCTGTATCCATTAACCAAAGCGGTAAGTAAACAACTCATGCCTGTCTACGACAAACCCATGATTTATTACCCTTTAAGTACCTTGCTACTTGCCGGAATTCATGAAATACTCATCATATCAACCCCACAAGATCTACCCGATTTCAAAAGGCTTCTTGGTGATGGCAGTCAGATTGGTTGCCGTTTCGAATATATCGAACAAGTAATTCCCAATGGCCTTGCACAAGCCTTTGTTTTAGGTGAAGATTTTATCGGGAATGATAAAGTATCATTGGTACTTGGGGATAATATTTTTTATGGCCAAGGCATGGGAAAAATTCTTCGAAACCACAACAATATAGATGGTGGATTGGTCTTTGCCTATCATGTCAATGACCCAGAAAGATATGGTGTCGTAGAATTTGACGTAAATGACAAAGCAATTTCTATTGAAGAAAAACCTGTCTTACCTAAATCCAATTACGCCGTGCCCGGACTTTATTTCTATGATAATGAAGTTGTCCAAATTGCCAAAAATTTAGAACCAAGTTCTCGTGGCGAGTATGAAATTACAGATATCAATAAGAAATATCTAGAACTTGGAAAGCTGACTGTTCAAAAATTAGATCGCGGTACAGCTTGGCTCGATACAGGAACTTTTGCTTCTCTGATGCAGGCTGGGCAATATGTTCAGGTTATCGAAGAAAGGCAAGGTTTAAAAATAGGAGCAATCGAGGAGATAGCTTGGAGAATGGGCTACATCTCCGATGAACAACTTTCGGAACTTGCAAAACCTCTGATGAATAGTGGATATGGCAGATACTTGATACAACAATTGAAACATGGCAGACAATAACCTATATACCCTTTCCGATTTCCAAAGTTTTATCGCTGAGGATTTAAAGAATTACGCGCAATATAAAAATCAGGATCCCCTTTTTCAACCGATACATTATTTGTTACAAATTGGCGGTAAAAGAATGCGTCCCGCTTTGGTACTGCTCGCCAATCAAATGTTAGAGGGAAATTTAGAATTGGCCAGACCCGCCGCCTTGGCTGTTGAAGTCTTTCACAACTTCACTTTGATGCATGACGACATCATGGACCAAGCGCCGCTGAGGAGAGGCCATGAGACTGTGCATCAAAAATGGAACACCAACACCGCAATCTTGTCGGGTGATGCCATGATGATTGAATCTTATAGAATACTTAGTCAATCTCCTCAACAACACCTTCAATCGTTGTTGAACACTTTTAATGAGGTGGCACTTGGTGTTTGTAAAGGCCAAGATTTGGATATGTCCTTTGAATCAAGAAATGAGGTTCATCACGATGAATACATTGAGATGATTCGCCTAAAAACAGCCATCCTATTAGGAGGTGCGCTTCAAATGGGAGGAATAATCGCTGGAGCCGACCAAACAACACAAGATCATTTGTATAAGATTGGAGAAGAGTTGGGATTGGCCTTTCAATTAAGAGATGACTATCTCGATGCTTTTGGAGATCCTGAAAAATTTGGTAAAGTCGTTGGTGGAGATATCATTTCAGATAAGAAAACTTATTTGCGCATTCTGCTCAGTGAGCGAATGACAGAGGATGAAAAAAATCTTGCAAATTCCATATTTGATAGTGATGAGAAAAAGGTTCAGGTAATCAAATCCCTCATGATCAATCATGGAATTGATATGGAGGCCATTCAAATTGCGCAATCATACATAGACAGTGCGCTGAGTCATTTGGATTCCATCCCTGCAACACAACATCGCAAAGCAGAACTACAAAATATCATTTTGGCACTTGCAAAAAGAGAATCATAACATCGCCCTCGCTCAGCCGCAATGGATTGAAATCGTTCGTGATTTTTCTAAAGACATGATTTTGTTGGGATGGAAAGTGAACATTGAATTATTTCCTAATCAAGAATCACTTGTTGCTTTTATTCATGACATGTTTTTGAAAGATCGCAGTATGCTGGTTGAACTGCTTTACAGAATGAATATTTCTGAGAATGAGATGGGACAGGCTTTAACCAATGCCAATAAAGACAATTTCGCTGGAATTTATTGTCAAAAAATAATTGAGAGATCTGTGCAGAGAATCGAATTAAGAAAAAGATTTTCATCGTAAATTCGGAACAAAATATAATATTATGAGACAAGTCATTTTTTCAATCATCCTCTTTTTTTGCTCTATCGCAATGATCGGCCAATCGGCAGTCGGTAAATGGAAAACCATTGACGACAAAACCGGCCGAGTAAAAAGTGTAGTAGAAATTACAGAGCGCAACGGACTTCTTTATGGCAAAGTTGTTCAATTATTCCGATTACCTGAAGAGGATCAAAATCCAAAATGTTGGGACTGCGAAGATGATAGAAAAGGAAAATTGGTGATGGGTATGGAAATACTACGTGACATGAAATGGAATGGCTCCATGTACAAAGGTGGAACCATTTGCGATCCAAAAAATGGGTCCATTTACAGCTGTGAAATGTGGTTGAAACCAGGCGACAGCAATACGCTTGAAGTCCGAGGGTATTGGGGATGGGTATTTAGAACGCAAACCTGGACCAGAACTAAGTAAATTTATCAAATGAAAAAATTAATTCTCAGCCTGTTTTTAACAGGCTGTTTTTTTATCGGTATTTCACAGGACCCTTACGTTTATCCCAATGACACTATGGTTCAAAAAAAACTTGAATCATGGGTTGATTTAAAATTTGGTTTGCTGATGCATTGGGGGACATACTCGCAATGGGGGATTGTTGAAAGTTGGAGTCTATGCAATGAAGATGAGGACTGGTGCAAAAGAAGAGGACCATACGCCGAAGACTACAACCTATATAAATCTAAATACGAGGGTCTTCAAAAATCATTTGAACCTAAAAAATTCAATCCCCAAAAATGGGCTGATGCTGCCAAGAAGGCCGGGATGAAATACGTTGTTTTTACAACTAAACACCACGATGGTTTTTGTATGTTCGATACTCAACTTACAGATTATAAAATCACCTCACCCAATTGTCCTGCTGGCTTTGACCCAACTCGACAAATTGTTGATGAATTTAGAAAGAAAGACTTCTTCCTAGGTTTATACTTCTCCAAACCAGATTGGCACTGTCCAGATTACTGGTGGCCATATTTTGCTACGCCTGATAGAAATGTAAATTACAACCCCGAGAAATATCCAGAAAAATGGAAAGCCTATAAGAAATTTACTTATGGCCAAATCAATGAACTCACCAGCAATTATGGTCCCATTGACTTACTGTGGCTCGACGGAGGTTGGGTTAGACCCAAACAAGCGAAAAATCCAAGCTGGGTAAACAGCCCATACAACCAAGACATTGACATGAAATCTCTTGCCGCACTTGCAAGAAAAAATCAACCGGGAATTCTGATTGTCGATAGAAGTGTAGGTGGCGAATTTGAAAATTATTGGACTCCTGAACAACACATACCACCAGTTGACGAACCACTTCCCTACCCTTGGGAAACATGCATGACCATGGGCAATAGCTGGAGCTATGTCCCAAATGACGTATATAAATCCCCGCATGAGATTTTAAAAAATCTTTGCATGATCGTTTCTAGAGGTGGAAATTATTTACTCAATATTGCGCCAGATGCCAATGGCGAATGGGACAATCAGGCCTATGAAAATTTGAATTCAATTGGTCAATGGATGACCATTAATGGAGAAGCCATTTATGGAACCCGCAGGCACCCCGTTATCACTGAAACTTCACGTTACTTCTACACCTATAAAAATGGAGTTACTTATTGTATCTATTTCAAAGAAAAAGGCCAAAATTTCCCTAGCCTTTTCCCAATAGAATTTCCTCAAAAACCTGAAGGTGTCGTACACGTGCTCGGTGCCGATAACTTGGCAGTTAATTATGAATGGAAAAACGGAATGAACTGGTCTTTTGCGGTTCCCGAAAAACTAAAAAATCAAGAGGCCATTGTCTTTTATTTCAAATGACCCCTTGATGATTTATAGCTTCAGCCAGCGGTAGCTTTTACCATTGGATAATCGTATTTGATACACTCCACTTGACCAACTTTCCGTTGATATTTGGGCTTGTTTGGCATTAAATAATTGATCGATGAATAATCGCCCTGTGGCATCACAAACCTGAACACGACCTAATTCTTCGCTGCTCTGAATAACAACAAAATCCACTCCTGGATTGGGGAATACAAAATCAATTTCATTGTTATTTTCTACAACTTCAATATTGGGATCAAATTCATCAAATAGAATAAAGTCATCCATTGCTGCCTCAACCAAAGAACCACCGCTCAAATTAACTTCAGGACGTAAACTATCTGAAGCAATGAACCTGAACTTCATTTCAGATGTTGGCTCTAAGAAATCTTCAACTCTAAAAGCATTGGTTCTCCAACTCATATCACTTGTTGAAGTGTTTTCAATATAAACCCAGTTTGCACCATTGTCATTGGACATTTGCACTTGAAACCAATCTGCTCCGGGATTAGCACCGCCCGGAGGGCTATTGGTGTACCAACGGTTGTAAGCTATAATAGGATGTATTAAACTGGTCATATCAATCGTCGGAGATTGCAAAGTTGTTCTGCCGCCATCGACATCATTTACACCTATACCATCATTGGGAAGGGCATTTCCTGTGACAAAACAATACTCGCCATTAGGTGTGGTCTGTGAACCTGTCTGAACTATTGTACCCGGAGCAGCATCAACAGTTAAACTGCTAATCGGCTGAGCCAAATCCCAAATACCGGTGGTTGCATTATCGCCATTGATGCCCAATGACCAAGCGCCCCAATTCTCATTGTTATCACAATCTTGCAAAGCCATTTGACTGACCCCTACCAAAGTAACGTGAGGCAAATTGGGGTAAACTGAAAGGTGGGCGCCAAATGGACTTGCTGTTCCAATACTTCCATTAACATCTTGGGCCGTCATATAGTACCTGATAACAGTGGCGTTGGGATATTGACCCAAAGAAACAAAATATTGCTGCCCGCCCATATCAAACATTTCCGACTCTTGCCAAACTCCATTATTCACTTGATAATGCAACTTCACGCTCTGCAAATAATTCAGATATGGGAAAGTCAAATCCAGACCACTTTCAATGACTACTTCTGTATTACTATCCAAAAACATTTGGGGTGAATGAGCAAATTCAGCGTTTGAGATTAATGTAATCCCATGCATATAAAAGCCTTGTACAATGGCGTTGCCGTGAGGTGTTCCATTGGTGATATCACCATCATCATCATCTGCCAACAAGACATCAATCAATACATCAGTGTAGGCCTGTCCTTCATTGCCATTCATCGCTTGTGCCTGCAATCCTGCATAAGCCTCTACAAATAAAGGAATAGTAATGTTCCAATCCGCCCCCATCAATAAGTGAGTGTCCCACCATGCACCCATAAGTATTTCACCATCCTGATGAACCTCTCCAACCAAATCCATCGGGTATACTTTTGGATCTATGTCATATCGTCTAATAGGATCTTGATTATCGACATAAAATCCGGAGCCGAGTATGGGGTTATTACTCAAAGAAATTGCCCAAAAATCTGCGTAAGCCTCTCCGATAGCTCCATTGATAAATGTTCCACCTTGTGACTGATAATAATTGTCGTTTATTCCATGGCCGTACTCATGATAAGCAACATCTGGAATGTTAGATGACGCGTTGCATCCGTTAGCCAAATCATAAAAGTTAATGGATGTACCGTCATAAAAAGCATTACAATCGCCTCCAGTCACATCGATATTTGTCGGCAATTGAAAATCCATTCCTGTAAAATCAGGCATCCAAAACTTCATGTGATCATGAATATCCTGCACACTGCGGTAAGCTGTACGTTCTTTGATGTTCGAATTATTGTCAAAAGAAACAATATTACCCCCTTCCAATAGAGTTGCGGCAAAACTAGGAGTTGCAGTCCCAGTATATACCTTTGCCCATGGTCCCTCTAGGTAAATATTCGCACTCAACGGCCCCGCCTGCGGTATTACCACGTTACCGTCAGCATCCGTGTAATAATCTACACCACCTACACTTAATCGCAAATTGGGTAAAAACCCATTCACTGGTGTGTCCCAAGGAGAAGTCAAATAGTAAGTGCTTTGAAGTTGCGCGGATACGACCAAAGGTAAATTTTCACTTGGTTTATTTGGGCTGTGAGAATCAATATGAGCAATTTCATTTACCCGGTATAACACCTCTCCATTCTCACAATCTATATATACCTTATAGCGTTGTGGAATTCCAAATACATTGCGAGACTTAATAATGTATGACTTTACCCTTCTTAATTCAACCGAATTATTTTTCAAAAAAGGAAAATATTTTATACCCTCCACCTCAATAACTTCTTCAATAGAATTATCTATACCTGAAATTGAATTTTGATACAACGCAACCTCTGACATTTGATCAAAAAATGTAAGACGATCTGTTTGAAAAACATCCCATTCCCAAGATACGATTTGGTCATTGTAAACTACACAATTGACATCAGAAAACAAGACTTCAATATTCTCGATGATCTGCTTCCATCTGTATGTAGTTCTCTGTCCTTGCTGAAATATTCCCACAAATTCTAAACTGCCTTGCAAACCAAAAATATTTTTCAATTCCTGAATAAGCATTTCTGGTGTTTGGTTAATGCCTGCTCCGTATGCTCGATGTGGTGCTTGTGTGATTTCATTAAAATGCACAAACCAGCCTGGGTGCATTTGCAGATAATTCTTCCATTGAGATTGCTCACGCAATTGCTGCTGAATGGAGTTATTGACGGGTTTCCAAGATTCAGGAAGAATCTCATTCTTATCATAGGTTTGCTCAAGATTTGCTTGAGCGAAAGAGGCATTGACAACAATGCTCAAAAAAAAGAGGGATAAAAACTTTTTCATCCCTCTAACATAAATCATTTTTTGTTTCAACAACTACTTTTCGACCTGCTTTCTTTCACCTTCTTTATTGGTTGTAAAATATGAGAACAAACTTTGCATCACCTCCTCACGAGCTTCTAGCTCACGCTGCAATTTTGCATTTTGCTCCGCCAAAGCTTCCATGTCTCGTTTCAGCGTATCCAATTCTTTTGGTGATTGATTGCGAATATTATTCATAATTCAAATATACATTATTCATTAGTTCGACGGGCAATTTCATCTCTAAGTTGTGAAGCTCGCTCGTAATCCTCATTTTCTAGTGCTTCTTGGAGAGCTGTCTGCAATTCCTGTAGGCTCAATTCAAGTGGCTCATCCTCCAGATCTGCCACTTCCATATCATCTAAACGCATCATTTTTTCGTCTTGATGGGTAATTGCATTTTCACGAAGAATAAACTCTTGACAAAAAATAGGGCAATCAAAACGCAAAGCAATCGCTACTGCATCACTTGTTCTTGAGTCAATTTCCACTTGCCTACTATCTTGAATAGCAACAAGCTTAGCATGAAAGACACCTTCTTTGAAGTTGTAAATTTCAACCTCAAGTACCTCGATTGAAAATGATGTCGACAACGTTTTGATCAAATCATGTGTCAATGGACGCAAGGGTTCAATGCGTTCCATGGCAATTGCGATTGCCTGGGCTTCTGTACCACCAATAATTATTGGTAATCGCCAAATCCCCTCCAAATCTGAAAGCACCATCTGATAGGCCCCAGAAGTTGTTCCACTTGGACTTATATCAGACACATGCAATTCTATACGTCGTGACACTTCTACTACTTATTTATTAGCGTTAAATTGCTTTGCCGCTTCGATTAAACGTGGCAAAACTTCAAAAGCATCTCCTACAATACCATAATCCGCAGCTTTGAAAAATGGCGCCTCAGAATCCTTGTTGATGACAACAATAACCTTACTACCATTTACTCCAGCCAAATGCTGTATTGCTCCACTAATACCAATTGCTATGTACAAATTCGGACGAATAGCAATTCCAGTTTGTCCCACATGCTCGTGGTGAGGTCTCCACCCAATATCACTAACTGGGCGTGAGCATGCTGTTGCAGCCCCCAACAAAGACGCCAACTCTTCAACCATTCCCCAGTTTTCTGGACCTTTCATACCGCGACCTGCGCTCACCACCAAATCCGCCTCAGGCAATGGAATACCTGCATCCGCGTGGTTGCCTTTTATCTCAACAAGCTTTACCTCCGCAGCATCCAATTGACCATTCATGGCTACAACATTGGCCAAACCTCCAACTTTCTTCACACCAAATGAATTGGGCAAAACTGTGAGAATTGATACAGCAGATGCAGAAGAAACCTCAGCAATAGCCTTTCCCGAAAAAACATTGCGCTTAACCAAGCAACCATTGGCAACATTAGCCAACTCTGTAACTCCACTGATCAAGGAATATCCATTCATAACCGCTACCCTTGGCATTACTTCTTTTCCAAGATTATCTTGGCTGGCGATCAACAATTGATAATTTCCTTCAGATGCTTCAGCTGCAATTGCCTTAGCCAATGCTCGGCTATCGCTGTTTTCAGCCTGAACCTTCAATGTAGTCGCTCCACATTCGCCAACTCCACCATCGCCATCCACCTTACCAAACATTACTGCAGTTACATCAGCACCCAATGCCTTGGCATATGATACAGCTTCTAACCCAGCCTTGGTGGCTTTTCCGTTGTTATTTTCTACAAAAACAAGAACTTTCATAACACAATATTATTAAATGACTTTCGCCTCTTCATGAAGCATTTGAATCAAACTTGACGCATCTTCCGGTGCAATCATTTTACATCCTGATTTTGCAGGTGGCATGCTAAACTGCAACACATTCGTTTGAGCAGATGCACTAGCGCTTGCAACAATTGCTAGCGGCTTGGTACGTGCCGCCATTATCCCTCTCATGTTGGGGATTCTTTGCTCTGCCATGCCTTTTGCCGCAGAAACGACCATTGGCAATGAAGATTCGAAAACCTCAACACCCGTAGCGATTTCTCTTTCTAATTTCACAGTATTTCCATTCAACTCAAGCTTGGAAGCTCCAGCCACATATGGCAAGGATAACATTTCTGCAACTAATCCTGGGACAATTCCTCCATTATATTGGATGGTTTCTTTACCACACAGTATCAAGTCAAAAGATTCACCTTTGGCATAAGCTGCAATTTCTGAAGCAACTGAAAAAGCATCTGTCTCAGGCGCATCAATACGCACCCCTTCATCAGCACCTATAGCCAAAGCTTTGCGAATTATAGGCTCATAATCATTTCCACCAACTGATGCAACCACTACAGTACCACCAATGGCTTCCTTCAGCTCTAATGCTCTAACTAATGCATACCACTCATCATAAGGATTGATAATGAATGTTACTCCATTTTCATCATATGTGGTTGGATTTGAGAATGCGATTTTCGCAGTGGTGTCAGGCACTTTACTGACACAAACCAAGATCTTCATTTATCTTATTTTTTAGTTAGGCAAAGGTAGTAATTGAAAACAAAAAAGCCATCTTTCGATGGCCTTTTTTCATAGTATTTTTTGAATGATTATTCTGCTGCAGAATCATCTTTCTTTTTGCGTGGGGCGCGCTTTGCCTTTGGCTTTTCTTCTGTCTCTTCAGAAGTACCTTCAGCAGAAGCCTCAACAGTTCCTTCTACTTCTTTTTTCTTTGCACCACCGCGACGTGTTGTTTTCTTAGCTGCCGCTTTCTCAACATTATTACCATAAATGGTATTAAAGTCAACTAACTCAATCATACACATATCTGCATTATCACCAGGGCGATAACCCAAACGAATGATGCGCGTGTAACCTCCTGGGCGATCAGCGATTTTTGGAGAAACCTCGCGGAACAATTCTGTTACCGCTTCCTTGTTCTTCAAATAACTAAATACAATACGACGACTGTGTGTGCTATCTGTTTTTGATTTGGTCAAAAGTGGCTCAACATATTTCTTCAAAGCCTTGGCTTTTGCCAATGTGGTATTGATACGCTTGTGCTCGATCAAGGAGCAAGCCATGTTCATCAACAAAGCTTCGCGGTGCTCAGCCTTTCTACCTAAATGATTTACTGTCTTTCCGTGTCTCATTTCTTTACTCTATTTTGATCGATTAGTCGCGATCCAATTTGTATTTTGATACATTCATTCCAAATTGAAGGCCTTTATTTTCTACC
>JACCDJ011543120.1_pt1 | contig 13258 bp, 10 predicted proteins | sample 7444481 | NCBI WGS metagenome assembly JACCDJ01 (sample SAMN15323435, study PRJNA562643) | freshwater metagenome | isolation source: river surface water | place: USA:Blue River Watershed | collected 2017-08-15 | reverse complement strand
GCTCCCGCATGGTGACCGAGGGCATTGCGCGTGCGCTCAATCGTTCGATGTACTACGCCATGGGATACAAAGAAGAAGACTTTTCTAAACCAATGGTTGGCGTCGCAAACGGCCATTCAACCATTACGCCTTGCAATAGCGGCTTGCAAAAACTTGCCGATGCCGCGATTAATGCTCTGGAAAAAGCAGGAGCAAAAGCGCAAGTATTTGGTACACCCACAGTATCGGACGGAATTGGAATGGGTACTGAGGGAATGAAGTACTCACTCGTTTCACGCGAAGTGATTGCTGACAGTATTGAGGTTTGTGTGAACGGTCTTTGGCAAGATGGCGTTGTTGTGATTGGTGGTTGCGATAAAAATATGCCTGGCGGCATGATCGCTTTAGCTCGTACCAATGTCCCAGGAATTTATGTCTACGGCGGCACTATTAAAGCCGGTCACTACAAGGGCAAAGAGCTCAATATTGTTTCTGCTTTTGAAGCTGTTGGTGAATTTACATCTGGTCGTTTAAGCGAAGAGGATCTCAAGGGTGTTGAGCAAAACGCCTGCCCCAGTAGCGGATCGTGTGGTGGTATGTATACCGCTAATACCATGAGCTCCTCGTTTGAAGCCTTGGGAATGAGCTTGCCCTACTCTTCCACCATGGCCAACGTCGATCAAGAAAAGGTCGATAGCGCCGCAGAATCCGCTCGGGTATTGGTAGAGGCAATCAAGAAAAATATTCGTCCACGCGACATCATTACCAAGAAGTCAATTGAGAATGCGGTGAGCGTCATCATGGCAGTTGGCGGCTCGACGAATGCAGTTTTGCACTTTCTAGCGATTGCGAGTGCGGCTGAGATCGAATGGACGATTGATGATTTTGAGCGGATTCGCAAACGCGTTCCCGTAATCGCCGACATGAAACCCTCTGGCACTTACTTGGCGCCCGATCTTCATCAGGCAGGCGGTATTCCTCAGGTCATGAAAATCTTACTCGACGGTGGTCTCTTGCATGGTGATTGCATGACCATTACCGGTAAAACAATTGCTGAATTGCTAAAAGACATCCCCTCAAAACCAAGGGCCGATCAGAAGGTGATTCGTACTCTCGACAACCCCATTTATCCGCATGGCCACCTTGCCATTCTGAAAGGCAATATCTCTCCGGAAGGTTGTGTTGCAAAGATTACTGGATTAAAAAATCCCTCGATTACCGGCCCAGCTCGAGTCTTTGATTCTGAGGACGACGCAATGGCTGCGATCATGGCTCAAAAGATTAAGCATGGCGATGTGGTTGTGATTCGTTACGAAGGTCCCAAAGGGGGTCCTGGTATGCGCGAGATGTTAGCGCCTACTTCCGCTCTGGTTGGTCAAGGGCTTGGTGAAACAGTAGGCCTCATTACCGATGGGCGCTTCTCAGGTGGAACCTGGGGTATGGTGGTTGGGCACGTTGCTCCAGAAGCCTTTGTGGGGGGAGTCATTGCCCTAATTCAGGAGGGTGACTCCGTCACCATTGATGCCCATAAGCTTCTGATCCAGCTCAATGTTCCCGAAGAGGAAATTGCTAAACGGCGCGCTGCTTGGAAACAACCTAAGTCTCGCTATACCCGGGGTTTACTTGCAAAATATGCCCGCCTAGCAAGCTCGGCAAGCAAAGGTGCGGTTACCGACCGAAATCTAGATTAGTGATATAAATCAAAGGGTTAGCTCTACGGCTAACCCTTGAGTTCTTATCGCTTGGGGGATAAAATGACCAGTTCCCCAGTCACTAAACGCTGTTATGCAATTAATCTGGATTTCCGGTTCAACCGATCGCGTTCGCAAGATCAACATCACTGCCAAAGGCATTGCGAAGATTGCTGGCATTGTTTGCGGCGTCATGGTGTTACTCGGTATCGGAATCCATTTTCTGGGTCTACGCATTGCGGTGGAGGTCAGACCCGATCTAGCTCGAGCAATGGGTGGTGTGGTGACCGAAGCGCAGATGGTTGCAATTGAAGATGGTTATCGGCAACGTCTTGAAGCTTTGCAATCCCAGTTAACTTCAGTTAGCGAAAAACTCAATGAGCTGAAGTCGCTCAAAGATCGCTTTGCCGATATCGCAACGCCCGCACCTCTGAAGTCAAGATTGCAAGAGAGATCAGATGGTAAAGGTGGTCCCCTTAAACCAATTCATTTCAAGTTTGATAAACCATCTTCCTTAATTGATGAGCTTGACCATACTCTAAATACCGCTCAACTCCTCAATGATGGAATTCAGAAACTAGGGGTAACTTGGCAAACACAATATGCGTGGCTCAACAATCTGCCCATCGGCACGCCAATTGAAGATCGTCTCGGTCTGACAAGCAACTATGGTCCGCGCATTGATCCATTTACTAAAACCATGGCGTTTCATTCTGGAATTGATTTCTCAGCCCCGATTGGTACTGCCATCCTCGCCTCAGGAAATGGCAAAGTGACTAAGGTCAGTCGCGATCCAGCCTACGGGATCTATATCGAGATTGAACACGCGGATGGATTTGCTTCAAAGTATGCCCATGCCAGAAACAGTTCTGTTAAGGAAGGGCAAACAGTGATTCGGGGACAAAAAATCGGTGAAGTGGGATCAACAGGCCGCTCAACCAGCCCCCACCTTCATTATGAAATCTCGCGAAACGGAAATACGATTAACCCAATGCAAGTATTGGTCTATACCGATCGCGTTGCCAGTATTAAATAATCTTTTTGAGGATTATTCTTTAGTAATTCGTTGCCAGTCTTTCTGAAAGATTTGCGCACTATCTTGTAATTCTGGATTGGCATCCTTTGAGCGAAAGATCATCATTCCATTTAGCTTTGCACCGGGCTCGACGCCAATCTGACCATAGGTGATGTCGCCGGATACTTCCGCGCCATCATGGAGCTCAACCCGCTCCGAACAATAGATGTTCCCAGTTACTTTGCCAGCTACAAAAATTCGGTAGGCATAAATATCGCCTTGAACCAGGCCCGATTTTCCGATTGCAATGCTGACGTTGTTTTCTTGTGAGGCCTCAACATTGCCGATCACTTTGCCATCAATTCGTAGACTGGTTGACGAAACAACCCGACCATGAACCTCGGTAAATTCATCAATGATCGTGCCAAATGTTTCTTTTGAGGGTGCCAATGGTTTAGCACTCGATTTACTAAACATAATGCCTCCTTATTATTTGGGGTGTGTAAACAATGTAACACACCCCAATCATCAACTTAATGCTTTGAATGGCTAGAACCACCGCCTAACTCACGAACCGGTACTTTTATCTCAAGTTCACCAGCCTTTTGAAACTTCAATTTCACTGGGACAGACTCTCCAGCCTTCAGGGGCGCTTTGATATCCATAAACATTAAATGCAAACCACCCGGCTTTAGATCAACCGAGCCGTTCGCAGGAACATCAATTGCCTTAACCTCACGCATTTTCATGACATTCCCTTCCATGGACATGGTGTGGAGTTGCATTTCTGCAGCGATCGGTGAGCTTGCAGAAATTAATTGATCCGCAGCGCCTTTGTTTTCAATCTTCATAAAACCACCGGCAACTTTTTGGCCCGCAACGGTAGCTCGAGTGTATGGATTCTCGACTTTTATCTGCCCAACCCGAAACTCCGAATTCTTCTTATCACTACTCGCAAATGCAATGCTCGAGAAACTAATAAGTGCGATCGTACTAATAGTAGAAATTGTTTGTAAAAAATTGATTTTCATAATTACCCTCAAAATAAATAACGTATTTGTAATGACATTCGTCATTACCGCATTCCATCAAATACTAAATTGATGAGGGGGACCGTGGGATGGAAGCTTAATTAGAGAAAAGGATGTTTGTCGAAAGACGGGGTATGGATTGAAATAAGGTGCTTGAGAACGTGGTAGCGCAAATGCCAAACTTCCAAGTAAGCCCAAAGGGGGAAGCGATTGAGCAACACAATGAGGGCAGTCTTGTATAGACCCGCTGGTATCGGAATCAACATCAATAACTCGTTTGGATCCATCGGCAACGCAAATTTCCATTTTGAGCGCATTGCTAGAATCAACAGACGTGTAAGAATGTGCAATCGTCGGTGCTGTAACACTAAAGAGAAAAGTGCAGGCACAAAACCAATCAATTATTTTTCGAAAACGAATATGCATTTAGGTATTTTATGCGCAGTACCGCTTAGAGTGTGTATAAAACAAAGGGGGCTTGCGCCCCCTGTTGTTTACTCAAAGTTGTTTGCTCTAGATAACGTATTAAGCCATCTTTTGTTTTAGCTTTCCAATCAATGGCCAGAACAGCATGATGAGGGCCAAGGCGGTAATTGTTCCAACCAAATAGTTCGAGAAGAATATTCCGAGGCTTCCTTGCGAAACCAACATAGCCTGACGGAATGAGTCCTCGGCACGGTCGCCCAATACCAGAGCCAAGACCATTGGCGCCATTGGGTAATCCAGTTTCTTGAAGAGGTAACCAAGAACACCGAAACCAAGCATTAACCAAACATCAAACATCGCGTTGTTAACTGTGAATGCACCAACTGCGCAAATGACGATGATGACAGGCGCAATGATCGAGAATGGGATTCTTAAAATGGATGCAAAGATTGGAACGCAGGTTAAGACCACAAAGAGACCGGCGATATTACCCAAATACATACTAGCAATTAAGCCCCAAACGAAGTCTGGCTTCTCAACGAATAACAATGGTCCAGGTTGTAAACCCCAAATCAACAAACCCCCCAATAGAACAGCAGCGGTTGGTGAACCTGGGATACCCAAGGAGAGCATTGGTAACAGAGCAGCTGTACCAGCAGCATGGGCAGCGGTTTCAGGGGCAACAATACCTTCCATCTCGCCCTTACCAAACTTATCTTTGTTCTTAGAAACCTGCTTTGCAACGCCATAACTCATGAATGAGGCAGGGGTTGCACCACCAGGAGTAATACCCATCCAGCAACCAATTAAGCAGCTACGAAGTGAAGTCGCCCAATAGCGGGGCAATTTTGCCCAGGTTTCAAGAACCACTTTGGCACGGATCTTCGCACTCTTTCCAGAAAACTTCAGACCCTCTTCCATCGATTGCAAGATCTCACCAAAACCAAAAAGACCTATCACTGCAATTAAGAAGTCAAAGCCGCGCATTAACTCCGCAGAACCAAAAGTCAGACGCAACTGGCCAGTCACCGTATCCATACCCACAGCAGCAAGCGCAAAACCAAGCATCATGGCAGAGAGAACCTTAAACGGCGAACCCTTGTTCATGCCAACGAAGCTACAGAATGTTAGTAAGTAGACCGCAAAAAATTCAGGGGGGCCAAATTGCAACGCAAACTTAGCCACCAAGGGTGCTAAGAAGGTGATCATGACCACTGCAAACACGGCGCCAATGCATGAAGAAGTAAATGCAGCAGTGAGCGCCTCACCTGCTTTACCATCTTGCGCCATCGGATAACCATCAAAGGTGGTTGCTACAGACCAAGGCTCGCCCGGAATATTAAACAGAATCGATGTAATCGCGCCACCGAACAATGCGCCCCAATAAATACTGGAGAGCATGATGATTGCTGAGGTCGGCGACATGGTAAATGTGAGTGGTAACAAAATCGCAATACCATTCGCACCGCCAAGGCCGGGAAGCACTCCAATAATGACCCCCAGTATCACCCCGATCAACATTAATAGAATGTTGTAGGGCGATAGCGCAACGGCAAATCCTCCGAATAGCGCGTTAATTTCTTCCACGTTAGCTCCTTTTATTTAATCTTGTGTGTGGATATCTTGCTTACTTCAAACCAAATATGGCTAATGGGTTAAACAAAGTTCCATGTGGCAATGGAATTTGGAACCAGTACTCAAACATCATGTAAAGCAGAACGCCAACTACCAGACCCACTGGTAGTGCTTTCATTAACGAATACTTACCGAGCCAAACCATAAAAAATGCGATATACACAACCCCGGCAACATAAATGCCAATAAGCTGAACACCAAGCACAAAAAGAGCTGCCGGAATTAGAACGGCCATGACTTGTCTAAATGGCTCTCTTTCGACAAACGTCTCTTTAGCCTGCTCTTTAGCCTTGATCGACTGGATCAAGGTGATTGAACTGCAAATCAAAATAATGAGGCTAATGTAGAAAGGGAAGTAACCAGACTCTGGGCCATCACTACCCCACTTTGCACCGAGCTTCAAGCTTCCCACCATGACTACGATGCCAATCACGATAAACATTAATGCCGTAACAATTTCCATGGTACGAACACTAACCACTGAGTCTTGATTTGAATTCTCTGACATTCTGAACTCTTCTTTTAAACGTTTACTAAAAAAATAAGACCTCACCATGAGGTCTTATTCAGTCACAACAAATTATTTTGCAAGAAATCCGGCTTCTTTCATCAACTGAGCATGTTGTGCGTCAGCTTTTTCTAACCAGCCAACAAACTCTTTACCGGTCATAAAAGTCTGATTAAATGCACCATCCGCCATGAATTTCTTCCACTCAGGTGTCTCGCGAACTTTTTTGAACAAATCAATGTAAAAGTCAACTTGTGCTTGTGTCACACCGGGTGGCATAAAAATACCGCGCAACATCACGTAATCAGTGTTCACACCAACCTCACGGCAAGTGGGAACATCATTCCATGATTGAGTTGGGGTAATCTTCTCTTTGTATGGCATACGTTGGGTATCGAACACGCATTGAGCAACTAACTTACCTGCTCGCCATTGTGCAACCGCCTCAATCGGGTTATTCACTGTGGAATCAACGTGATTACCCACCAATTGAACTGCTACTGCACCACCACCCGCAAAAGGTACATACGTGAACTTGGTGCCTGTTGCCTTCTCAAGGGCCACAGTAATGATCTGATCTTCTTGTTTTGATCCAGTACCGCCCATCTTAAATTTACCTGGGCCTGCTGCTTTAGCAGCGTCAATGTACTGCTTGGCATTCTTATAGGGTTTCTCGGCATTGGTCCACAATACGAACTGATCCAAAGCAAGCATGGCCACTGGGGTCATATCTTGCCACTTAAAAGGCACTCCAGTTGCGCGAGGAGTTGTAAACAAGTTCGATAAAGTGATGATGATCTTATGGGGATCGCCCTTGGCTTCTTTAATCGCCAAATATCCCTCAGCACCAGCACCTGCTCCCTTGTTCACAGGGATCATCGATTGCTTCATCAAATTATTCTTCGAGATGATTCCCTGAATCATGCGAGCCATTTGATCAGCACCACCGCCTGGGCCAGCAGAAATAATGAACTCAACGGGTTTGGTTGGTTCCCATTTTGCCGGGGCTTGAGCTTGGGCAGTTGTGGAGGCAGCAAAGCCTGCCATCAACGCAACACTCAATAAAGTAGACTTAAATTTCAAACGCATAGCTGCTCCTCCAAAAGTTTTTAATGTATTGAATTTGTTATGTAGCAACGATATGACTGATTCTTCAATAAAAGAATTAGCCAGAAATTGACAGACATCAACAATCGAAAATTTTCACATAAGTAAAAACCTTACTGACTAGTGAAAACCCGTACTTAGAGCAATATTGCAGGGTGAATATGGTGCCGGAAATAGGAATCGAACCTACGACCTTCGCATTACGAATGCGCTGCTCTACCAACTGAGCTATTCCGGCCATCAAGGGAGGTAATGCCCCTCTTAGAATTGTTGATTTTATCTGACAGAGCTCACGAACTACTCCAGACTGCAGCTCTAAGTCTTTGCCTGCAAGGCCTTTGAAATCACCTCGCGTACATCGGGGGAAAGTTGCTGAACGGCTGCCACTGTTTGCAAGGCGCTCTTCATGTGCTTTTGATAATTGGGTGCAAATTTCCGCCAACGATCTAGGCCACGAGCCAGACGTGCCGCAACCTGAGGGTTGATTTCATCTAACGCAATGACCTGCTCTGCCCAAAATGGGTATGCACTACCATCCTGTAAATGAAATCCACCAGGGTTGTTCATACAAAACGCATGAATTAAGCTGCGGACTCGATTGGGGTTGTTCATCTTGAAAGCTGAGTGCCTCATCAGTTGCCGAACGTTTTCTAAAACTGAGTCCTTCTTCTGAATTGCTCTGGTTGCCTGTAATGCAAACCATTTATCGACCACCAATGGGTCTTCTGAGAAGCGATGATAAAAATCAGCGAGTGCATTTTTAGCTTGCGGAGCATTGACTGCTACCAAGGCTTGCAATGCGGCAAATCGATCGGTCATATTATTCGCCAACTCATACTGCTCTTCAGCCTCTTCAAACCATTGTGAGTCATTACTTTCCACTAGCATCATCAATGCAAAATTTTTGAGGGCTCGCTGACCCATACTTTTTGCGTCAGGACTATACGGTCTTTGCGAGGCATTGCTTCGATAAACGTTCTCCCACTCTGGTTTTAATGCATTCGCAACTGCCGTTTTAAATGCTCTTCGCGCCCAATGAATTTTTTGTGGATCAACGGATTCCACCTGCTCGTATAAATAACTCTCGGCTGGTAATACAAAAAGTAGTTCTTTGAAAGCTGGATCAAGATCAGCATTCGTTAATAAAGACCGATATGTATCCAATAATTTTTGGTTTGGCAAACGATGCGCCAAAATAAATTGTTGAGTAATTTTTTGTACCGCCTCCCAACGATTAAACGAGTCCGTTTCGCAGGCAATCATGATGAACAATTCGGCTTCGGTCTGATCGTGGTGGAGAATGATCGGCGCAGAAAAATTACGGTTTATTGACAACACCGGCTTTGCAGTGATGTTTTTAACCAGCCAACTCTGACTTTTTTCAGTCAGCTCAAGCAAAACCTCTTTTGCTAAACCTTGTTTGAGTTCAGGAGCAACCTTAGCGTGCTCATCAAACAACAAACTTGCTTTCAGTGGAATATGAAACGGCTCTTTTTTTTGCTGCCCTTGACTTGACAAGCATTCCTGAGTCAAGGTTAAACGATATTCTTGTTTACGAGTGTCGAGGTGTTCCTTGACATAGACCCGCGGAGTACCCGCTTGGCTATACCAATGTTTGAACTGACTTAAATCTCTCTCATTCGCATCAGCCATCGCGGCAATAAACTCATCGCAAGTGACAGCCATCCCGTCGTGGCGCTTAAAGTACAAATCCATCCCTTTACGAAAACCTTCACGACCAAACAAGGTTTGATACATGCGCACAACCTCTGCACCTTTTTCATAAACGGTGACGGTATAAAAATTATTAATTTCTTGGTACTCGTCGGGCCGAATGGGATGCGCCATCGGACCAGCATCCTCCGGAAACTGCATTTGCCGAAGCAAACGTACGTCTTCGATCCTCTTAACCGCACGTCCGGACTCAGTCCCCATTTGATCGGCAGAAAACTCTTGATCACGAAAAACCGTTAAGCCCTCTTTGAGAGATAACTGAAACCAATCGCGACAGGTCACTCGATTACCAGTCCAATTATGAAAATACTCATGCGCCACAACACTTTCAACATTGGCAAAATCGGCATCAGTTGCAGTTTGAGCGTCAGCCAAAACGAACTTGGTGTTAAAAATATTCAGGCCCTTATTCTCCATAGCGCCCATATTGAAGTCACTCACTGCCACAATCATGAAGCGCTCCAGATCTAACTCCAAACCATAACGCTCCTCATCCCATGCAATCGAGCGCTTGAGAGAATCCATGGCGTGTGCAGTTTTTTCGAGATCGCGTGGTTCAACCCAAATTTGCAACAGTTTTTGAACACCGCTTTTTGTCTGAATTGAGTCCTCAACACAAACTAGTTTTCCAGCAACCAGTGCAAACAAATACGAGGGCTTGGGAAATGGATCCTCCCAGATAGCGCTGTGCCAGCCATCGGCGAGCTCTTCGCTAGCAATTAAATTGCCATTGGATAACAGTACGGGGTAATCCTCCTTGCGAGCTCGCAATGTGACGCGATAGCGTGCCATCACATCGGGACGATCAAGGAAGTAAGTAATTTTGCGAAAGCCCTCAGCCTCACACTGAGTAAAGAAATTACCGCGCGAGACATACAAACCCATTAGCGACGTATTTTTATCGGGAGCGCAAGCGGTTTTAATCTCGATCACAAATGGTTCTTTACCCTCTTTTGGCAAACCATGAATCAACATTCGCTCGGGAGTAATTTCGAGATGACGATGTGACTCGCCATTTACTTTTAAGGAAATAAACTCCAGACCCTCGCCATCCAGAATCAACGGAATTTCTTTCTTTGCAGAAATCGTTTGAGCGCTGGGCAGAACCTCAATGCGGCTTTGCACCACAGTGCGGTGCGCTTGCAACTCAAAGTCGAGTTCGACCTGAGAAAATTGATAATCAGGAGTTTTGTATTGAAGACGTAAGAAACGTTTAGATGTATCGGATCGCATTGTGTAATTTTAAATTGTTGACCTAACGGGTGCGCTTACATTCCTAGGTCCAAAGTAGGGTCGCAATGCCTAATGCAATAAAAATCACTGCAGCAATCATGTGCACGATCTTGATGGGCAATCGCTTGGTAAATTGTTGTCCTAACCATACAGCTGGTGCATTAGCCAACATCATGCCTAAAGTGGTACCAATCGTTACCGAGAAAACACTGTCATACTTTGCTCCCAAAGCAACCGTAGCAATCTGAGTCTTGTCTCCCATTTCGGCTAAGAAAAATAATCCGGTCGTTAAAACAAAAATCTGCCAAGCGCCTTTGACCTGTTTTGTTTTTTCATCCTCGTCGAGCTTATCGGGGATCAACAACCAAATACCGATTACTAAAAAGCCCAAGCCTAAGATCCAGCGCAAGATATCTGGATTCAGAACCCCTGCCAACCAATGCCCCACCAAGGCAGCTAAGGCATGGTTCACCAGAGTCGCTAGCAGAATTCCCCAAATGATCGGCCAGCCATGTTTTGGGTAACGCGCAGCGAGCATGAGGGATAAAAGTTGAGTTTTATCGCCAATTTCAGCCAGTGCTACCACCCCTGTTGAAATGACGATTGCAGAAAAATCCATATAAATCAGTTATTTAAATAAAATCTATCAATATTTTTAATTAATACAATTTGGCTATCATAGGAAAAAACCCTAAACTGCGTCCATCTAAATTTTTCACAAAAAAGGTAAAAGCATGACTTTACGCGAAGGCAATCTCGAGGCTCCAACTCGGCACCCCCTCGATTGGACGAACCCCGATTTTTACAACACCGAAAAATTGGAAGCAGAGATGGAGCGCGTCTTTGATCTTTGCCACGGTTGCCGCCGTTGCGTCAATCTGTGCGGCTCGTTTCCAACGCCGTTTGATTTAGTCGATGCCACCGAAGAAGGTGAAGTTGAGGGTGTTGCTAAAGCCGATTACCAAAAGGTGGTGGATCAATGCTACCTCTGCGATGTGTGCTACATGACCAAATGCCCTTACACACCTCCGCATCCTTGGAACATTGACTTTCCCCATTTGATGTTGCGTGCCAAGGCCGTGGCATTTAAGCAAGGCAAAGCCAGCTTTAGAGACAAGCTGCTGTCCTCCACCGATCAATTAGGTCACTTTGCAGGTATTCCCATTGTTACTCAAGCGGTTAATGCGGTAAACAACATTGGCGTCACTCGTTTGGCGATGGAAGGTGCATTGGGCGTTGACAAAAAAGCATGGATTCCTGAGTACGCCCCCAAAACCTTTCCTCAACTAGCTAAGCCTTCTAAACCTTATGCGGTGAAGGATGGCGAGCGCACACCTGGAAAGGTTGCAATTTATGCAACCTGCTACATCAACTACAACGAGCCAGGAATTGGTCAGGATTTAATCAAGATCCTCAATCACAATGAAATTCCATATGCCTTAGTCGATAAAGAAGCATGTTGCGGCATGCCCAAATTGGAATTGGGTGATCTTGAGTCCGTTAAAGAAAACAAAGAAAAGAACATTCCAAAATTAGCTAAATTGGCACGCGAGGGCTATGCGATTGTGACCCCAATCCCATCATGCACGCTCATGTTCAAGCAAGAGCTGCCTCTCATGTTCCCAGACGATGCAGACGTGCAGGCTGTGAAAGAAGCGATGTGGGATCCATTTGAGTACTTCATTGCGCGTAGTAAAGATGGTCTTCTCAAGCAAGACTTCAAAGAAGAATTGGGTCATGTGAGTTATCACGTTGCTTGCCACTCACGCGTGCAAAACGTTGGACAAAAAACCGCTGAAGCGCTCAAGTTAATCCCCGGAACCGCAGTGAATGTGGTCGAGCGTTGCTCTGGTCACTCGGGAACTTGGGGGGTTAAGAAAGAGTTTCATGCAATGGCCATGAAGATCGGTCGTCCAGTATTTAGAAGCATGGCTGAAGAAACACCCAATTACATCAGCTCAGATTGCCAACTAGCCGGTCATCATATTGCTCAAGGCATGGAAGAACTTGGCTTACCTAAAACAGCAATGGCTCATCCTCTAACACTAATGGCCAAAGCATACGGACTTTAATTAATCAACGGAAAATTTATGGATACAGGATCAATTAGTATGGGAAAAATTACACGCGATAGTCTATTAAGCCTCGAGGCTTACCACAAAGCTCGTCCAGAAATTCGGCAACGAGCGATTGCTGAGCGCAAGCTGCGCACTGTTCACCTTGGCGAACACCTCACTCTAATTTTTGAGAATGAGTTTTTGATGCGCTATCAAATCCAAGAAATGTTGCGGGTTGAAAAGACCTTTGAAGAGGAAGGCATTCAAGACGAACTTGATGCATATAACCCAATGGTTCCGGGTGGCTCTGATTTCAAGGTAACGATGATGATCGAATACTCGAACGAAGCTGATCGTAAAGTTGCTTTGGCTAAATTAGTAGGCATCGAAGACCAAATCTTTATTGAAGTTGAAGGACAGCCTCGTGTTTATGCAATCGCCGATGAAGACTTAGATCGGGCAACTACTGAAAAAACTTCTGCTGTTCATTTCTTGCGCATTCCCGTGACTCCGGCAATGAAAGAAGCACTAAGAGCGGGGGCGCAAATGATGGTAGGTTGCGACCACAAAGGTTACCCCATGCATGTCGAAACCTTACCACCCGAGACGCTTGCCTCACTAATTACAGACCTCGACTAAAGCAGAGCTGAGTAAAGCATCGTCTGCTGAAACAAACGGTCGCTTCTGCGCTTTTGCCACAGGTGCAGAAGTTAAGTTCCCACGACACACACTCAATCCATTCTTTAGATGAGGATTGAGCTGCATCGCTTTAATGGCTCCATGTTGTGCAATCTCCTCAATCAATGGAAAGGTTGCATTAGTAAGCCCTATGGTTGAGGTGC
>JACCDJ011751834.1_pt1 | contig 13262 bp, 16 predicted proteins | sample 7444481 | NCBI WGS metagenome assembly JACCDJ01 (sample SAMN15323435, study PRJNA562643) | freshwater metagenome | isolation source: river surface water | place: USA:Blue River Watershed | collected 2017-08-15 | reverse complement strand
ATGCATGAAGCCGATTTTAATATTTTTTATGCTATTTCATCTTGCTCTATATATATAAAAGCAAAAGCCATTACGAAACCAGGAAATATAATACCAATAATAGGTACAAGGATAGAAGGCAGATAAGCAGCTGTCATAATTTTACAAACCTCCGAATAGAGAGAATATATTAAAAAAGTTATATTATTTTTACTATAGCATTTAGTATTACAGTCTAGTGTATTATAACTAGCAAATAATGTGGTATAAAAATAAGTAAGTATATTTTAAGAAAAGGCTCCTAGAAGGAAAAATAAAACATTGAAAAAGTAAACAAAAAAATCATTAATAATATAAAAGCATGGATAATGACACACCAAAAAGTTTACAAGCAATGCAGAAGTTTGCTGAAACATATGCACAAAGAACAAACACATTTTTTTGCTCAGATCTTAGTGTTACTTCAATAGTTATTGAAGGACTTGCAAGGCATAAAGACGAATACGGAGCTCCACTCTGCCCATGTAGACATTATGATGATAAAACTGCAGAAGTTTCAATTGCATACTGGAATTGCCCTTGTGTACCGATGAGAGAAAGAAAAGAATGCCACTGCATGCTTTTCTTAACTCCCGATAATGAATTTTCTGGAGATGCTCAGAAGATTAATTTAGAATATCTGATTGATCAAATCCGGAAATAATCTGTTTTTTGTAAGTTATTGTACTTAAGATTTCTTAATACATATAACTTATAAGAAAGGACGTAAAGAACAATCACTACTATAAGTTACCACGTCTTAAGGCAATAAGAACAATGATAGCTGGCCCTGCTGTTATTACAAGAAAAAGAGATATAAGTTGTGCTACAGTCTGTAGATTAGGCATAAATAGATAACCTCATTTATTTAATGAAATATTAAGTGTTTTGCAGTGTCTCAGAAACACTAACGATAAGAAATTATAAGTTAGTCTTACTTTAACTGATGCAATTATCTTCTAACACTAATGATAGTAGATTAATTCAACAGGGGAAATTAATTTCTGGAAAATATTGATCTTCATTTTAAATATTAAGTTACAAAAAAGATAATCTCTAGAAAAAAATATCGAATATTTGTATGGAAAATAGTTTAGCTAGAAAGACTTGTCTTTGTTAAAGAAATATGATATTCCTATGTTTAGAAATACATAGGACTGCTAACTCAATGGTAGAGTACTCGGCTTTTAACCGATTTGTTCCGGGTTCGAATCCCGGGCAGTCCATTAACGGATGAAAAAAAAGCTATGAAGCTGAGAGATAAAAAGTTTTGTAAATAAATAAAAAAAATATATATATATTATTACCCCCAGGGGAATTCGAATCCCCGTTACCTCCGTGAAAGGGAGGTGTCCTAGGCCTCTAGACGATGGGGGCGAAGATAAATTTACGCCCTATAATCAAGAAGATAGCTAATATTTATACAGATGTCAAGTTTTTTTTACAGATTAAAAGTATAGAGAAAGTAAGATGATAAAGCTTATACTAAAGATAAATTAAGAAGAATAACAAGAAAGCGTATGGATAATATAGTTCCTTTATTGTATTTGTCTATTTTGTTACTAGCGCTAGCGACACTAAGTGTTTTCATCGGAGGGCAAATAGTAGAAAGAAAAAAGATAGAAGATAACCTATCAAAATTACAAAACAAGATTAGAAACAACAATGCTGAGGCAGACGATTATTATGAGTTAGGATCTATTTATCTATCAAAAAAGTTATTTGACCAAGCCATAATGCAATTCAGATATGCTTTACAGATATGGAAAAGCGAAGATTTTGAAGGAATTTCGAGTGTTTATAACACTATAGGATTCACATATGCAGAAACAGAACAATTTGAATTAGCAGTATACTACTATAAAGAAGCATTAAAAAATAATACAGAATACACGATCGCGCTAAATAATTTAGGATATGCTTACGAAAAACAAAAGATGTTAAAGGAAGCTTTTACAGCATATAAGAAGGTTATAGAAAAGGAGCCAAGTAACGAGATAGCTCTGTCTAGAATACAAGTTCTAAGAAGAAGAATTCCAAAGTCGGGATGACAGGATTCGAACCTGCGACATCCTGCTCCCAAAGCAGGCGCGCTACCAAACTGCGCTACATCCCGTTAAACTATTTTACTATATTCAATTTATCATACGATTACAGATATGTCTAGAAGATTTTATTTATTTAAATAGGTTATTTATATGAGAGTTTCTTTACAAAATAAATCCAATAAATCAAAAAAATGATACAGTATTTACAAATTTGAAATGGAGTAAAATATCGTGAAGAAATGGATTTCAACATTGCTAATATGTTTATTCGTAGCACTTCCTTTGTCAGCAAACGCAGATGTAGCAGGTTTGGTTCCGTGTAAAAGTTCTAAAGAATTTGCAAAACGTTTAGATGGAAGTGTTAAAAAACTTGAAGGTAGATTAAAAAAATATGAAACAGGTACTCCACCTGCATTAGCATTAGAAAAACAAATCGAAAAAACAAAAACTCGTTTTGCACAATATGGCGACGCAGGTTTATTATGCGGTACAGATGGACTACCTCATTTAATTACTGATGGTAGATGGAACCATTCTGGAGAATTTACAATTCCAGGAATATTCTTCCTTTACATAGCTGGTTGGATTGGTTGGGTAGGTAGAAGTTATGTTCAGTATGCTAGAGGTACTGATAAACCTACTGAAAAAGAAATTATTATTGATGTTCCAGTAGCACTAAGTTTTGTGACAACAGGTTTTGTTTGGCCAGTAGCTGCTTTTAAAGAATTTACGAGTGGTAAACTAATAGCACCTGAAAACGAAATTACAGTTTCTCCTCGATAATAAAAATAAAAAAAATATAGAGACATATGGATAGTAACTTTCTAAAATATCTTTCAACAGCTCCAGTACTATTAACAGTATGGTTATCATTAACATGCGGCTTAGTTATCGAAGCAAATCGTTTCATTCCAGATATGCTTTATTTCCCGATGTAATAATATAAATTACAGTCTTGTTGAATGAATGTGAACAACATGTTAATATGTTGATATATCTGGATGTATATGGTGTATGCTTTTAAATTTGCCAGGCCTGGAAGGGAGCAACAAAAGAGTAACTATATCATTGATACACTCCAGGTATATTTTGAAACTTAGATTTTTCTTTTTTTCTCGTAAAAATACTTATTATTAATGTATTTATAACAAAATTAGATGGTAAATTATTATATAGGAACTTTCATAAAAATATAGAAAGTAGCAGCGATAAAAAATATAGAGGATTAATATGACTCCATCTTTAGCAGCTTTTATTAATAGCTTACTTTTAGGGTTATTTATCGTAGTTATTCCGATCGGGACAGCTGTATTCTTAGTTAGTCAGTCTGACAGAGTAACACGTAACTAAATAGTTAATAAAGAAGTATAGGTGAGTATAGTAAGGTAGTAACAGCTATATTCACTTATATTTCTTTTTATAAAATAAAACAAGGAAAATTAATGATACTATTAAATATAGCTTCACAAAATGAAAGATATTGAGTCTTAGGGACTAGAATTATCTTATAAAGAACAGATCTATAAGATCTTCTCAGATAAAAAAGCATTTATCAATGTAATAAAATATGCTAAAAAGATTTGGTTTCATAATGACAGGTGTAATTTGTGCAACATTATTTTCATCTACAGCTTATGCAATGGATTTAGATGAGAATACAAGAAGCGTTCCGTTAGATCAATCAGGAACGACTGTCGTGCTAACACCTGAGCAGGTTAAACGTGGAAAAAGATTATTTAACAACTCTTGCGGTTCATGTCACGTAGGAGGCATTACAAAGACAAACCCTAACCTTGGATTAGAGCCAGATGCATTAAGTCTTGCTACTCCACCACGTGATAATATAAACTCTCTTGTAGATTACATGAAGAATCCTACAAGCTATGATGGATTAGAATCAATCGCAGAAGTTCATCCTAGTATTAAAAGTGCTGATATCTTCCCTAAGATGAGAAGTCTTAACGATGAAGACTTATTCGCAATCGGTGGACATATTTTACTTCAACCTAAGTTGTCATCTGAGAAATGGGGTGGAGGAAAGATATACTACTAAACTAATATTAGTTATGTAGTATTGTTTTTACCTTTTGTTAATAAATTATAATTTTTTTGCAAGAGGTAAAAATTAAATAATTTTTTTCTTTTTTACCAATGGAATCATAATATCTAACCAAGCTGAATATGAAAATAAATCAATATATAATCATAGAGAGAAAAAAAAAATCGCTATTTTATATAGCACTAAAAATCTAGAACAAATATTAAGCATTAACTCAACCTACAACGTGGGTGACATATATTTAGGTAAAGTGATTAATATTTTAGAGAATATTAATGTAGCATTTATTAGACTAGATAAACGGAAGCAAAATGGTTTTATGATGTTAAAAGATGACTCTTATTTCAACAAAAATATTCGTTTAGGTGAAGATATTGTTGTGCAAGTTATAAAGGAAGAAATCAGTAAAAAAGGTCCCACTGTCACACAAAAAATATTTTTTGAGGACGAAAAGATAAAAGTATATCCATATAACAAAAATGATTCAATTTTTGAAAGAAAATTCAATTTCAGTCAAAGGCAATACTTACAAATAGTGACAAAATTAATAAAACCTAAAGATAGTAGTATTGAATTTAAGGAAAAAGACAATAAAATAAATATTTGGGAAATGGTTCGACGCTTAAAAGGATTAGAAAAACAATCACTCATAATAGAGAGAAAAATTAAGAATGTTCTTCATTCATCTTGTTTAATAAGCAATAAACAAGAAATTTTAGAAATTCTTTTAAAAAAGAATTTAATCCAAAAAGATGCAGTAATAATTACTAAGTCAAAAGCCGAAGGGGTGAAAATAAGAAAGAATTTGAACCTTTTATCGGTAAAAAAAAAAAATTTTTACATAGAGTATTGCAACGAAAAAATCGCCAGGAATTATAAATATTACATTGAATACCTGATAAAAGAGTTATTGAAACCCAATATTAAATTAAATACGGGTGGTCATATCACGATACAGAAAACAGAGGCATTAACTTCCATTGATGTAAATTCTGGAGGATTTAATAAACTAAAATCGACAAGAGAAACAATTTTATGGGTAAACTTATCAGCGACAAAAGAAATTATTAATCAGATAAAACTCAAAAATATAAGCGGAATTATAGTTATTGATTTCATAGACATGATTAATCAAGATGATCAATTATCACTTATAGAGTACCTAAGTAAAGAACTCCGATTAAGCTTTTTAAATGAAACCAAAATTATCCAGATTTCTGAGATAGGTTTGGTAGAAATAACAAGACAAAGAGGAGAGAAAAATATATATGATATGTTTACTAAACAATGTTTAATATGCCAAGGCTTAGGGTGTAAAAGAAGTGAAAAAGTACAGAATAAATTATCAAGCTATTTTATAGAACTTACTTCTATATTTGGATAAAATGGTCGCTTAAGAAGCTATAAATAATATGTTATAATCATTCTGTTATAAAGGCGTGTAACTCAGTGGATAGAGTGTCAGATTCCGGACCTGATGGTCGTGGGTTCAATTCCCGCCATGCCTACTACATAAAAAAAATATCAATAAAAATTGTTAATCTATAATTTTTATTATGGTATAAATAGATTCAGAAAGATTGGGGCTGTAATGGTATCGACACTTTAGAAGATACAATAATGTGATACAAGCCAAGATTAGGTAGTTCTTGTAAAAAATACCTAAAAAATAAATGCAAACAACATAGTAAAATTCTCTAAAACTTACGCATTCGCATAAGAAATTTAGAAAAATTAACTAAAAAATAAACGTAAATTAAACAGGAATTATTGAAATTCCAAGCTGAATTTAAAGAAAAGGATAAAATTGTCAGTTTCAGATTTTGCATGAAACTAAGCTTGTGAATGAATATATTGTATAATTTATAGTGGACGTGGGTTCAAATCCCACCAGCTCCAAAATTAAATAAAAATAATAGCATCTGTGGCCGAGTGGTCGATGGCACCGGACTCATAATCCGTTTCTTGAAAAAGACACCGCTGGTTCAAACCCAGCCGGATGCAATAAAAGTAAAGCAGGTAAAATGTAAAAAGTATTGTTAGAGAAGATAATGAGAACTAAGATATTATGAATATTCAACATAATAGAATTTGAAAGAAATATGAAACATACTTTATCTGTTTTAGTAGAGGATGAGTCAGGGGTTTTAACGCGTATAGCTGGATTATTTGCACGAAGAGGGTTTAACATAGATAGCTTAGCTGTTGGACCTGCTGAAGCTGTCGGTATCTCGCGTATAACAATGGTAGTTCCTTCTGATGAAAGAACTATAGAACAATTAACTAAGCAGTTATATAAATTAGTGAATATATTAAGAGTTGAAGATATAACTAATCTGCCATGCATAGAGAGAGAATTAATGTTAATTAAAATCAAAACTCAACTTAGTGAAAGATCTGAAATTCTAGAGATAGCTCAAATATTTAGAGCTCATGTAGTAGATCTATCGGAAGATACAATTATTATCGAAGTCACAGGAGACCCAGGAAAAACTGCTGCTATAGAGCAATTATTGTCAAAATTCACAATTCAGGAAATTGCACGTACAGGTAAAATCTCTCTAATTAGAGGATCGAAAATTAGTACTAACTACTTAAAGTCAAAATAAAAATCTAATGGGGGTGGAGGGACTTGAACCCTCACGACCGTAAAGTCAACAGATTTTAAGTCTGTTGTGTCTACCATTCCACCACACCCCCTGTACAAAAATAGAATTAATTGATGAATTAGGCGGCACCCAGATTTGAACTGGGGATAAAGGATTTGCAATCCCTTGCCTTACCACTTGGCTATACCGCCACTGTTTTAATCTGAAATATAATAATATAGTAATATAATTTTTTGCTATCGTACATAAGTAGAAAATGTTTTTCAAAAAAGAAATATTTTCCTAATAAATTAATGATTAATTAATCATTAATTTATTAGGAAAATAGAATTAATCTTTGAAAAGACGACTTCTTAAGATATCTTCAGGTTTAATAGTAACAAGATCTGACTTGATTAATACCTTATTTCCAGCTGTAAACATTCTATTAGCCTGTCTCATTCTAGCTCGATCAATTGCGTTTCTGACACTTCGAGCATTAGCAAAATGAGGTTGAGTCATTCTTAACTTAATGTAATCCAGTAAAACATTTTCTGATTCTTCTGTTAATCGATACTGTTGCTCTTCAAGCATTATTTTACCAATTATTAATAGTTCTTCAGGAGTATAATCTGGGAAATCTACGTGATTTGCGACCCTAGAAGATAAACCTGGATTGGATTCATAGAAAGAATCCATTCTTTCTTTATAACCTGCAAATATTATAACTAGATCATCACGTTGGTTTTCCATCACCTGTAACAAAATTTCTATAGCTTCTGCGCCATAATCTCTCTCATTGTCAGGCTTATAAAGATAATAAGCTTCATCAATGAATAGAACACCTCCCATCGCACGCTTTAATACTTCTTTTGTTTTTGGTGCTGTATGACCAATATATTGACCTACTAAATCATCTCGAGTAACTGTGATTAAGTGACCTTTCCTAATGTAACCAAGTCTAAACAGAATATCTGCCATTTTAAGAGCTACAGCTGTTTTACCAGTACCTGGACTACCAGTGAAAGACATATGCAAGTTTGGATTGGCAGAAGTCAGACCAACCAGTTTTCTAAGACGATGAACGAGTAATAAAGCAGCGATTTCCTTAATTCTATCTTTTACAGGTCGTAAACCAACTAAATCTCTCTCTAATTCATCAAGTACTTCTTGAATTTGTCTATTTTTATATTCCTCTTGTAAATTAACGAGAGTGTTATCTGTAAATGCAGTCATAATAAATAATTTTAAAAATATAAAAAAAGATAACTCAAACATATGGAGTTTTTATCACATAATGTATGAATTATCTATGAAATAAGCTTATTACTCTCTAATTAGTAACGCTCACCTTCTGGGCGAGTGCTAGCGTAACTTTGGATAGTATATCTGATAGTTCTTGACTTATCTTCTTGACGTTGTAGTTGGAAACCAGGCTCGTTAGAAGTTGGTCTTTGAACGATGAAAGAAAGACAGCAGCTCTCAACACCACGTGAGTTATCGAAAGCATTAACCTTTACGTAGAAAGATGGCTTAGCTTTACGGCATGAGTTGATCTCAAACATAACAGCTGCTGGATCCTTAACACCAAATAGAGGAAGACCCCAAAGATCCCAGTAAGAGTTACGAGGGTGTGGATCATCTGTAAATTCTACGTTAAGTGCCCAACCTTTACTGATAGCATATTGAATTTGCTTAACGATTTGCTCGTCAGTTAAGTCTGGAAGGAAAGAAAATGCGCCTTGTGTTAATCTCATGTTAAGTACTCCTTTAGATTGTTTTATGTAGCTATGATACTCGTAAATACGAGTATCACATATCTTGTATTAGATTATATTCTAAGTTTTTAAAATATTATCTGTTAGAAGTAGCTGTCTCAATAAAGTCAGCTGTATCTGTAGAAGCGTAGTTAAATGTAATATCCTTCCATAGATCTAAAGCTGTTTGAAGAGGACCACAGCTCTTAGCTGCAGTACGAAGAATGTCTGGACCTTGTGATAGGTAGTCACGACCTTCGTTACGAGCTACAACCATACTCTCAAGAGCTACACGGTTAGCTGTTGCACCAGCTTGGATACCATCAGGGTGACCAATTGTACCACCACCAAATTGAAGTACCACGTCATCACCTAGATAGTGAATTAATTGGTGCATTTGACCACAGTGAATACCACCTGAAGCTACAGGTAGACACTTGTTAAGAGCTGCCCAATCTTGAGCGAAGAATAAACCTTGAGGAAGGTTGATTTCTGATTGAGTAGAAAGAAGAGTTGTGTAGAAACCTTTAACCATTAGAGGGTCACCTTCAAGCTTACCTACAACAGTACCAGCGTGAATGTGGTCAACACCAGCCATACGCATCCACTTACAGATAACACGGAAATTCATACCGTGAGTCTTTTGACGTGCATATGTAGAGTTACCTGCACGGTGTAGGTGAAGAATCATACTGTTTGCACGAGACCACTTAGCAATACTTTGGATAGCTGTATAACCCATTACAAGGTCGATCATGATGATCACAGATCCTAGTTCTTTACCAAATTCAGCACGCTCGTAAACGTCTTCCATTGTACCAGCAGTAACGTTGAAGTAATGACCTTTAACTTCACCAGTAGCTGCAGATGCACGGTTAACACCTTCCATACCGAATAAGAAACGCTCTCTCCATCTCATGAATGGTTGAGAGTTGATGTTCTCGTCATCCTTAAGGAAGTCTAGACCACCTTTAAGACCTTCGTATACCACACGACCGTAGTTCTTACCAGAAAGACCTAACTTAGGTTTAACAGTTGCACCTAGTAGAGGACGACCGAACTTATCTAGTCTTTCACGCTCTACAATTACACCTGTAGCAGGACCTTGGTAAGTCTTAAGATATGCAACTGGCATACGCATATCTTCTAGACGTAAAGCATTAACGGCCTTGAAACCGAATACGTTACCGATGATAGAAGCTGTTAAGTTAGAAAGAGAACCTTCTTCGAATAGGTCTAGCTCGTAAGCGATATAAGCGAAGTATTGGTCTTGTGCACCTGGAACAGGGTCAACTCTGTAAGCTTTAGCTCTGTAAAGGTCACAAGCTGTTAGAAGGTCTGTCCATACAACAGTCCAAGTAGCTGTAGAAGATTCACCAGCAATAGCTGCAGCACATTCTACAGGGTCAACACCTTTTTGAGGTGTCATACGGAACATAGCTAGTACGTCAGTATCTTTGATAACGTAGTCAGCATCCCAGTAACCCATTTTAGCGTAAGGGATAACACCTGATTCGTAACGTTCGTTCTTGATTCGAGTCCGTGATTCTACGGATTGAGACATAAACTCCTCCTTTAACGTGTATTTTAAATAATGAAATTAGCCTGTGTAATACTAGTAATTTAGAAAATCACACAATTGGCAGTTAATAATTAATGTTTTAACTCATTAACTTATACCTTGATATTAATAGTATCAGGAAATGAGATGTAAATGACAATGTCTTTTTTATATAATAGATAATTTTTTCTTATGTAAAAGAACTTGCATCTAGATAAAATAATAAAGATAAAAAGAATTGTCGAAATAAGTCAAAGTATAATATCAAAAATTAACATCATAACTGATAAAAAAAATACTCACTTTAATGAAAAATTTATGAATAAGACAAAATTACGATTTGAAGTAAGAAAGTTTATGAAAAAAGATTCTTGCTACTGGCCGAAAATAACATTACTTTAAAACCCAAAAGATTGTTAAAAACATTTGCTCTCATCAAGATACAAATTGACATATGTAGATTTTGGTTTTATTAGTAAATATAAAAAAATAAGAAATTATCATTCCATCCTGATAAAAATTAAAATTTGTCATTATTTTAGTAAAAGATTTAAAAAGCCAAGCATGTTAAAATTATCAAAAATAAAAAAAGTATGGATCATCTTTTAGATTATTTCAATGATTTATCAAATACAAATAACGGAAAAAAGAATTACGTTTTCTATTCTTTACACAATATTCAAGTACAAGATCCTTTATCAAAATTAATAAATTGGCTTAATACAGAAAGAGGAGCTGGAATAAAAATAAAAAGTGAAGAGGATCTCTTAATAGAAGATTTTCTACCCAAGAATAAAAGTAAGATTATTCAATTGAATTTAGATGATAAAAAAAATATTCCTAAGGAGAAAATATCAATTTTTAATAGCAACCGGAGAAACCCTGATTTTCCGACAGGACAACAAAAAGCAATCTTAGAAGAACTTAAAAAAGTTCCGGTCTATACAGTTGTGAATGGGAATAATGAGATAATTCTCGCTTCACCTAGGCAAGAAATTAGCCAAACCTCTATCCAATGGTTGTATAACCAATATTATAATTGGTTTATATGGAAAGAAGATGAAGGGGCTGTGACTGTAGGACTTTTTTTCTCAAATAAAGAGGATGCGGAATCTTATTTGCATGAAATATGTTTAAAAGATCCACGTGGAGCACAAAATCTAGGACTTAGCGTGAAAAGCACTGGTCTGGATACATTTTACTATTTAAACAGAACATCTAGCCCTAGAGTGCAAGTCAGAATGATTAGTAATTTAAAAGAATTGGATTTAGTAATCACTACAAATATTAAAAAAAGATTCTCGTTTGTTAATCCAAAACAAAAATATGGACAAAATTGGTTTAAAGGGACACCTATATACATACTAAGGTCAGACAATATCACTAGTAAAAAAGACAAAATTACTAAAAAACTTATATTTTTTAGTAACAGAGACCTAGAAAAAGCATTAGAAGGATTAAAAAATAGTGGAACAAAATTGAATATTAAAGAACCAACTATAGAAATTTATAATCTAGAAAGTTATTTGCTGGACTTGGAGAAATCGTCAACCGACTCGATACAAAAGATAAATTTTTTTCCACCATATTCTTTATGTGAACAGAATGTTGAAAACATAGAGGATTTTAAAATTGAAGTTTTAGAAAATAAAAAAATTAAGAAAATAGTAAATGAAAAAGTTAAATCCGTTCAACGTTTTTGTAAAGGTGTCATGTGGTTAATAACTTCAGACACCTTACCAAGTGAAGAGAATTCGTGGTAAAAATTATTAAAAGAGCAATGAAATAATGTATTACTCTAAAAAGTATTCTAACCTTTACGTGAGTAATACTCTACTATAAGTAATTCATTTAATTGTAAAGCCACCCAATCTCTTTCAATGATTCCGTTAATTTTACCTTTTAAATTATTCTTATCAAACTCAAGGTGACTAGGAATATTTGCTAATCCAGGGAAAGCTAGATAAGATTCTACCAGTTGCTTCGATCTAGGATTAGGTCGTATACTTATAGTTTCACCTGCTTGACATTGATAACTAGGAATAGAAACTCTCTTACCTTCTACACAAATATGACCATGGCTAACAAGTTGTCGAGCTGCAGGAATTGTAGGTGCAATTCCTAATCGAAAAACAATATTATCTAACCTCATTTCAAGAAGTTGAAGTAGAGCTTCACCAGTAGAACCTTTAATTCTTCTTGCATCTCTTACGTATCGTAAAAGTTGTTTTTCTGTCACACCATAGTTAAATCGTAACTTTTGCTTTTCTTCTAGGCGGATAGCATACTGAGATGGTTTTCTAGGTTGATCTCCATGCTGACCAGGTCTAGAGCTTCTTTTTGTTGTTTTCCTTGTAAGACCTGGAAGTTCTCCTAGACGACGAGTAATTCTTAAAACGGCTCCTCTATAACGAGACATACTATTATTTCTCCGTATATTTGTTTATTTTTTTTTACAGTGCCTTTAGCCTATAAGCAATTATATTAATCTATCTATAGAAAAGAACAATAAGATTAATATAATTGAATTATCTCATAGATTTAATAGGACCAAAATAAATTTATAAAATAAAAAAATAAAATAAAGTACTTTACTAAGAAAATAAAAGTACTGTACAATAATAGTTGAGTTAAATAAAGAAAAGTATTTAAATAGCTGGTGTAGCTCAATTGGTAGAGCAACTGATTTGTAATCAGTAGGTTGCGGGTTCAAGTCCCTTCACCAGCTTAAGTGATAATAGTTTACCGAAAAAATTAATAGGTAAGTGTCATGTCAAAAAATAACTTTATTCTTTTGTACAAATAACTTATAACGTTTAGTATTAATTTATAAGTTGGCAAGGCTTTCTTAACAATAAATATGGCAATCGTTTGTGTATCTTCATAAGAAATGACTTTGTGAGATTTAATAAAAACTTGTCCATTGGCGGTTATTTCTGTCCCATTGCCAACTACAAGGGCCTTATTATAAGCCATATAAATCAATGAAAGGGTAGAAGTAAACTTGAGAACATCGGTTTCTAAAAATATTCATTCTTAATAAATTAGAAGAAAAAAAATGAAAAAAAATACTTTACTAAAAAATAGAAAGAATGTATAATAATAACTTAGTTAGCCTCAATAAACTATCTAGTAAGCTAACTCAATAAACTATCTAGTAAGCTAACTCAATAAACTATCTAGTAAGCTAACTCAATAAACTATCTAGTAAGCTAACTCAATAAACTATCT
>JACCDJ011616331.1_pt1 | contig 13266 bp, 13 predicted proteins | sample 7444481 | NCBI WGS metagenome assembly JACCDJ01 (sample SAMN15323435, study PRJNA562643) | freshwater metagenome | isolation source: river surface water | place: USA:Blue River Watershed | collected 2017-08-15 | reverse complement strand
GGTAGTAGACGCGTAGCATGGCTTAAATTACAACTTCGGGGTTCGCCTTCCATTAGAAAAGTTGCGCAAATATAGTTGAATATATGGCTAGTATGAACCCATGCCGTTGAAAAACTCAAAATTCGAATTTCATCCCACCGGTAGGGGAAATAGCCAATCCATCAAAAGAAGAGGTACATTCTACAGTAAGTTTCCTGAATCCGAATCGAATTGTATTCTAAGTTGTGGGTACTATTTTAATTTCCAAAATTCGGTAGTTTTCGAATGCTTTTGATTTTGCAAAATGGGGGAAATGGATCGAAAGTAGCTTTTTATTTGGGATTCAATGGCTTGTGTATGGGTTGTTTTTCTATTGTCGAGATGCACGTAATACAATGAATCTTTGGAAGTTAACCCGAAGCTGTCTAGGCTCCTTTTGGTTTTTAAAATATAGACCTGGTCTTGTATTAATTGTTGGGCCATGTGGTGGTAGATGGAATCGGCTCGCCATTCGTTGAATTTTTTAGGATTGGTGTAATAGAGCCATTGAAATGCGGCATGATCGGGTTCTAGAATAACGGCTGTCCCATTTGACTTCATGAATTTTACTATCGGTACAACATCTATGTTCTGATTTACTGTATGTTTCCTTCCTGAATATTCAACCACAAGGATAATAGAACTCAGGAATAAGCATGCTTTACTTACGAGGGTGTTATGTTTGGAGCGATACAAGGAATAAGGCAGAATTAGGGCAAGCGATGGAATTACAAAACTGGCGTACCGTTCGTTGAACATGGGTATGCTGATGGGTGATGGTAAGCTGATCAACCACATGGCAATAAATGGAAACGCAAAGGATAGAAATACGTAAATAAATTTGTAAGTTTCGTTTTCGGATTTTTTAAAGATGTAATAGAGACAAATACCTAATAAAAGTAGGGTTGGAATAACCGCCAAGGGTAGATTGGCGAATTTCCATAAGGTAAAATAAGGGGCACTCCAGGGGGCTGATTCCATCCATGTTCCTGAGGTAGCGGAATCCATGAAACGTACTGCTAATACCCGCAGGTAGGGTAAGTAAAAACCAAGAATTATTAGCCAAGGCCAAAAGGAAATTAACGACCTATTGGTTTTTCTATTTCGGAAGTAGTTGAAACCATCAAAAAATCCTTGAATCGCCAAAACCCAAATGCCAAAAAAGTGTGTGTACAGTAAGGCGGTTGCAAAGATGCTCCACAAGATTTTTTGGAATACGGTTTTATTGGGTATCAGCCATAACCCTTGAACAACGATGGTCAAAAGTAAGAACAATCCGTACGCTCGAGTTTCCTGTGCGAACAAAAAGACGGTGTTACTTCCAATAAAGAACAAGCCAATCCCGGTTGCGATGGATCGGGATTTATATAGATTATAACCCAGATACCAAAGGCATCCACTGCCGATAGAAACTAGAATTAAGGATAGACTTCTTGCGGATATTTCGGAGTTTCCAAACCACTGAATCCAAAAATGAAGGAGTGTTTCGAACAGAGGAGGGTTATTCCCCTTGCTTAATTCTCTCCAAATGATGGAAATTGGAAATTGAGCGTGGTAAAGCGAGAAACATTCATCTGAGGTTAGGGGAAAGGGATTGGGGTAAAATCCGAATACAAGCAAACTAAACAACCCAAAAAATAATGCGAGTGAGGAGGGTTTAGGCTTGAAGTTGCAGAGTTTCATCCAATCAACAGTAATTTGGACTATTAAATCTGTCCGAAAATACTCTTTAATTTTAGTTCGATGACACCAAACAAGGCTTCTCTAAAAATTTTAGTGCTCATTTTGGAGGTTCCGGCAGTACGATCTGTAAAGATGATGGGATGTTCAACAATGGAAAATCCTTTTTTATTAGATCGGAATTTCATTTCGATTTGAAATGCGTAACCTCTAAATTTTATTTTGTCTATGTTGATGTGTTCCAACACGGATCGTTTGTAGCATACAAACCCAGCAGTGGTGTCAGCAATTTTTAATCCCGTAATGAATTGTACATATTTGGAGGCGTAGTAACTCATCAATACTCGGCCCATCGGCCAGTTTACTACATTTACTACTCCACCTACGTACCGCGAGCCAACACAAACATCGGCGCCTGTCTCACACTTAGCGATGAGATTAGGCAACTGATCCACGGGATGAGAAAAGTCGCAATCCATTTCGCATATATACTCGTAACCTCGCTCAAGAGCCCAATGAAATCCTGCGATGTAGGCTGTTCCAAGCCCATTTTTTCCTTGTCTTTTAAGTATGTTTAATCGTAGGTCTCCGTTTGCACTGGCATTGAATTCGGCCATCAAATTCTCAACTACCTGGGCTGTGCCGTCGGGCGAATTATCATCAACTACTAACAGATCAATGGTTCGTGGTAACGCAAAAACGGTACGAACCATCTTTTCGATGTTCTCGATTTCGTTGTAGGTAGGTATTATGACCAAGGGATTTTTCGCCATGGTTAACGGTATTGTTTGCGAAAATACGGTATTTTGCATGGAAATATGGAGGGTGAATTGTCTGATTTGTATAAAAAAGCATTATTTCTCGACCGAGACGGCATCATAAATCATGATCCCGGCGATTATACCAAATCGCTGTCTGAGTTTGAGGTATTACCGGGTGTAATTGAAACGCTTCACTCTTGGTTTCAACACGGGTATCAACTGATTGTTATTACTAATCAAGGAGGATTGGATAAAAAATTATACTCTGCGGACGAGGTGCGAGCTATGCATCAATATCTACAAGGGTTGTGTATCGCTCGTGGATTTAAGATTGCAGATTTTTATTTTTGTCCTCATCATCCCGATTACTCCGGTAAGTGTTTGTGCAGAAAACCGGGAAGTTTGATGGTAGAAAAAGCATTGCATCGGCATAGAATTAACCCGCAAAAATCACTAATGATTGGAGACAGAGGAAGAGACATAGAAGCAGCGCAGGGAGCGGGGGTAAAAGGAATACAAATTTCTACCAATTCTCCAATTCCACGCATGCAAGATTTACCGGAATTATTTTTTAGCTAATCCCGCAATGATTTGCTCCAATTCTTCTTCTGCACCGGGCATGTAGCCTTGGTGGGAATGAATGAGCTTCCCATTTTGGTCGTACACGAAAGTCATGGGAGGGTTGTTTACATTCATCGCTCTGGCTAGATCCATATTCTCGTCTAACAAGATTTCGTACTGCCAATTTTCGGCCAACACTTTGGGCTTAACTTTTCTTGAATTTCTTGCGTCGTCTATGCTTACTGCGATCAACTTGCAATTGTATTTTTCCTGCCATTCGGCATAATGTTCGTCAATGGCTTGGAGTTCTTTGATGCAGGGACCGCACCAAGTTGCCCAAAAAGATACAATGGTGATTTTCCCTTTTTCAACGGAATTGCTAAAATTAACGGAGCCACCATCGATGTTTTTTACTTGAACGGATGGGGCTTCGCTAGGGGTCACTGCATCTTGTGCTAAAACTGCAGATATGGGAAATAATACGGCAGCAAAAAGGGCAATTGCAAATTTTTTCATAACGGCAAAGTTAATTCCAAATAGTATGCCAAAACGGGTTGAATTTTTGCAATTTTCGCAACAAATTCTCCAAACTACTGTACGAAGAGTAAATTTGCAGCATGGAAAAACCAGGATTGCCTTCGGGTACCCGTGATTTCGGTCCCGAAACCATGAAACAACGCAAATATATTCTGTCGGTAATGCAACAGGTATTTGAATCTCATGGTTTTGGAGCATTAGAAACCCCTGCTTTAGAGAATTTAAAGACGTTGCAGGGTAAGTACGGGGATGAAGGCGATCAGCTGTTGTTTAAAGTATTGAATTCCGGTGATTTTTTATCGAAGGTAGAGGATTCATTGTTGCACGAAAGAAATTCAAAAGCAGTGGTATCTTCCATTGCAGACCGGGGTTTGCGGTATGATTTAACCGTGCCTTTAGCTCGTTTTGTAGTCATGAATCGGGATAAAATCAATTTTCCGTTCAAGCGATACCAAATGCAACCCGTTTGGCGTGCAGACAGACCTCAAAAAGGCAGATACCGTGAATTTTGGCAGTGCGATATTGATGTAGTTGGAGCCAATTCTATCGTCTCCGAGGCAGAATTGATTGAAATGTATCAGGAGGTTTTTGAGGCGTTACATCTGGGGGTTGCCATTCGAATAAACCATCGCGGTATTTTGGATGCGTTTGTCCCAATGGCGGGATCGCTAGAAGCGTGGCAACAATTTATGGTAGTCATCGATAAGGCCGATAAAATTGGAAGCGCAGGTGTTGTAAAGGAATTGGAAGAGCGAGGATTGCTGGCTACGGTGGAAGCATGGAACTTTTTAGAATCTACCCAAGCGCTAGGGAGTAATATGGAGAAGATTGAAGCGTTGGAAATGTTTGCTAAGGGAGTTGAAAATCTAGAATATAGAGCCCGTTTGGAGCAGGGGATTAAAGACATTCAACGAATATTAGCGTTGGTTAGTAATTCCAACAATGTTTGGTTGGATGTAAGTTTGGCCCGGGGACTTAGTTACTATACGGGCACGGTGATGGAAGTAGTGGTAGCCGATGAACAGGTGGCATCGGACTTCAAAATAGGCAGTATAGGAGGTGGAGGCAGGTACGATAATTTGACAGGTATGTTTGGTTTAAAAGATGTTTCTGGGGTGGGGGTTTCCTTTGGATTGGATCGGATTTTTGATGTAATGCACGTCGCCAATTTGTTGCCATCGGCGCACAAAGACCAATTGGAATCTTATTTAATTTGCGCCATGGATGAAAATTCGTTGAATTACGCCTATTCGCTTTGCAATGTACTGAGAAAGCAGGGGAAGCAAATCGAATTATACCCAGGTACTCCTAAGTTAAAAAAACAATTGGATTATGCGAATCAGCGAAATTTTGGGTTTGCTATTATTGTAGGCGAATCCGAAGTTCAGCAGAATTCCTACGTAGTTAAAAACCTTGTAACTGGGGATCAAGAAACCCATAAATACCCTAATTCATGAAACAATTTTATACCTTAGAGGAAGCGATGGTTGCGGTGCGGAACCCCGTTGAATTGACGGAGGAATTACGTGCACAGATGAATGGAAGCGTTGATTTTTTGAAGCGTTTTTTGGAGGAGGCTACAGCTCCTGTTTATGGGGTGAATACGGGATTTGGGTCGTTGCAAAATGTGGTAATTTCTGAAAGTAGATTAAGTGATTTGCAGGAAAATCTTCTCATTACGCACGCCTCTGGAGTTGGAGAAATGTTGCCTCGCAGCCGGGTAAAGACCATGTTGTGGTTGAAATTGCTAAACATGAGCAAGGGGTATTCCGCGGTTCGACCACTTGTATTTGAACGTTTGGCCGCCATGTACAACGAAGATGCGTTGCCCTTGGTGTATGAACAGGGGTCGTTGGGGGCATCCGGGGATTTAGCTCCTTTGTCTCAGATGGTACTTCCTATCATTGGCAAAGGACTGGTGGAACTGCCCGGTGGGCCCGTATTGAGTGGTGCGGATTGGCTAGCTTCTAAGGGTTGGGATACATTGGCTTTGGGACCTAAGGAAGCCTTGGCGTTGATCAATGGTACTCAATTTATGCTGTCACACGCCTTGCAGGCATATGATTCTATTTCAAGAATTCAGCGATTGTTGCCCTGGATATCGGCTTTGAGTTTGGACGCATTTGACTGTAGGATAGAGCCATTTTTACCGCCCATACATCGCGTGAGAAATCAACGCGGACAGCAAGTAGCAGCAGCTGAAATTTTGACTGTTTTGGATCAATCGCCTAATGCAAAGAAGGCAAAAAAGCAGGTGCAAGATCAGTATAGTTTTCGATGCATTCCTCAAGTTCACGGGGCTTCGTACGATGCATTCGCTCATTGTTATGATATTTGGGAGCGGGAATTGAACGCTGTGACCGACAATCCCAATGTGTTTGAGGAAGAGAATATGGTATTAAGCGGCGGGAATTTTCATGGTCAGCCTTTGGCTTTAACTTTGGACTATGCGGCCATAGCTTTATCGGAGTTGGGAAGTATTAGTGAACGGAGAATATTTTTGCTGGTGAGTGGTCAGCGAGATTTACCTCCTTATTTGGCGGAAGATGCGGGAATAGATAGCGGGTACATGATAGCGCAGTATACAGCAGCGGCATTGGCGAGTCAGAACAAACAATTGTGCACGCCAGCCTCGGTAGATTCCATTGTGAGCAGCAATGGGCAAGAGGATCACGTGAGTATGGGTGCTAACGCCGCACTTAAATTGATGAAAGTGATTGCCAATGTAGAACAAATTTTAGCCATCGAATGGTTGTGCGCAGCTCGGGCGGCAAATTGCAGGCAATTAATTACAGCGCCTGATTTGCAATCCGAATTGCATGCTTTTAACGAAAGTGCTCATTGGGACCATACCCAGGTACCTATGCACGAGTTGATTTCGGCTTCCCATAAGTGGTTGTTTGACCACTAGAAACCATCGGCAATATCTCCACCCGGATTGTTAAGCATTGCTTTGGTGATGGTTTGCCAAATTTCGTTTTTACCAATCTTGTCTTCGCTACTGCTTACGATGAAGGGGGGGAGGGTATACCAATGTTCGGATAAGGCGGTTTTGTATTTTTCTACGGCATCTGCAATGGCTCCGGCTTTTAATTTATCGGCCTTGGTGCCTACAATATTCAAAGGGATGCCCCATTCACCGCATTTGTTTATGAATTCTATATCAATCGCTTGGGGTGAGATTCGTAAATCTACTAAAATAAATAAACAGTATAAATTGGGTCGGTCTTTTAAATAAAATTCAATCATTTTCGAAAAAGCTTGTCTCGTAGCTTTTCCCACTTTGGCGTAACCGTAACCGGGTAAGTCACAAAATTGAAAGGATTGTTCGAGTAAAAACAGATTTAACGATTGTGTTTTTCCCGGAGTTGAACTTGTCTTGGCCAATCCTTTGTGGTTGGTGAGCATGTTAATCAAACTGCTTTTGCCAACATTGGATCTGCCAATGAATGCAAATTCTGGCAATTCTGTGTGGGGCATTTGGTCGTTTCTTTGCCAACTTCCTAAATACTTTGCTTGCTTGATTTCCATGGGGTTATTCTTACTTGAAATGGTTGTTTCGGCTTTAACGGAATGGGTGGAAAGTGGTATATTTGCAACTTATTGTGCCGTCACCCATCGTAAAACCCAATCCCGCCTCCGAGGCTTCAAAAAAACAACAAGTTGAGCAAATGTTTGATAACATTTCTCCTCGGTATGACTTTTTGAATCATTTTCTTTCCCTTGGGGTTGATTATTCTTGGAGAATTAAGGTGCGAAAAACCATTGCTAAATTTAAGCCTGTTAAGGTGTTGGATGTGGCTACGGGTACTGCCGATTTGGCTATCGAACTGATCAAAATAAAAAATGTGAATGTCGTGGGTATTGATATATCCCAGGGTATGTTGGATTTTGGGGATGTGAAATTGATAAAACGCGGCTTGAACGATAGAATTACCTTGAAGCAAGCGGATTCAGAGAATTTGCCGTTTGAAGATTCGGCTTTTGATGCAGTTACGGTTAGTTTTGGAGTTCGGAATTTTGAGAACTTAGACAAAGGATTGCAAGAGATGGGTAGGGTATTGAAACCAGGCGGACCTTTGGTTGTGCTGGAGTTTTCCAAACCTACAAATCCTTTTTTTAGCCGATTGTATTGGTTCTATTTCAAATATATTCTTCCTCCATTGGGGAAGTTATTTAGTAAGGATGCAACGGCCTACACCTACCTTCCTCAGAGCGTTGCTGCCTTTCCAGAGGGTGAAGAATTTGTTACACGGGCAAAATCTGCAGGCTTTTCAAACGTTACCTATAAACCGCTTACCTTTGGAATCTGCACCATGTATACATGCGTAAAGTGATATTTCACATACCGCTAAAAAAAATCATCATTAGTGCACTGTTGTTGGGCGTTGGCAATTCGTATGCGCAATTGTCATCGGATACCCCTATGATGGATACGTTTTTGACTACCATCGTTCCAAAAGTTAATCTTTTAAGCATTACGCACGCCGATACGTTGGAATACGCTAGGGTAATTCATTCTTCTCCTGAGAATGAGTCTGTATTTGTAAATTCATCGTTAACCAAATTGTCGATACCGACTCGGGATTTTGGTTTTTTAGATTATGCTACTCCCCGAGATCCCATGCGGATTTTTAGAAAACGATTTTTTTGGGGCATTGCTTTTGCGGGCACGCAAGCGAAGATGAAAATGGTTTTGGATCCCGTGTTCTGGCAGCGTACCGATTCCATTCAATCGATTCGGCCGGGCGGGCAATTGGGAGGTGGTTTTGGCGGTTCCGTTGCCATGCGAATTGGTAGATTTTGGGAATTAAAAATGCTCACCATGTTGCAGCTTCATGAGCGAACATTAGACTACACTTGGCAGCATACACCGGGCCCAAATTTAAAAATTGAGACCATCTCTTTGGATATCCCACTGACGATTAAGTACCGTTCAACCATGCCTAACAATACAGGCATGTACCTCATTGGGGGTGTTCGTTGGTCGCATGATTTTCAAAGCAACGAAGATGTTCCCATCGGGGATACCAAGCCGTTGGTGGCGATAAAGAAAAATACCTATTACTATGAAATGGGGGCTGGGTTTGAATTTCGTTTGGATTTTGTTGATTTATCGCTTGAATTTAAGCTGTCCAACGGTTTAAACAATGCATTGGTTCGCATCCCCAACAGTTATTACTCAGGCTCCTTGAGTGCAATATATCCGCGACTGTTCAGCATTTCGCTAATGGCGCAAGATTAATTTTTTTTTGATTTGAACTACGTTTTACAACACAAAGATCCATTTACCAAAGCGAGAGCGGGTTTGTTGCAAACGGCGCATGGAAATATACCTACGCCTATATTCATGCCTGTGGGCACGGCGGCAACCGTAAAGGGCGTTCATCGGGATTTTCTTTTGAACGATATCAATGCTTCCATAATTTTAGGCAATACATACCATTTGTACTTGCGTCCGGGGATGGATGTGATGCAACAGGCGGGTGGGATTCACGGATTTTCCAATTGGCACCGGCCGGTGCTAACGGATTCAGGAGGATACCAAGTGTATTCGCTCAGTGGAAACCGTAAACTTACCGAAGAAGGGGTTAAATTCAATTCGCATATCGATGGAAGTAAACATTTGTTTTCGCCGGAGAAGGCTATCGATATACAGCGTGTAATTGGTGCCGATATTATCATGGCGTTTGATGAATGTACGCCCTATCCTTGCGATTATTCGTATGCCAAAGACTCCATGCATCGCACGCACCGTTGGTTAGATCGATGTTTTCAACGCATGTCGGAAACGGAACCTTTGTACGGGCACGAACAGGCCTTGTTTCCCATCGTTCAAGGAAGTGTATACGACGATTTGCGTAAAGAAAGTGCCGAATACGTCCTAAAACACGAAGCTCATGGGTACGCAATTGGTGGTCTTAGTGTGGGCGAACCTCACGAAGATATGTATCGAATAACCAACCAGATGACCGATATTCTGCCCGCAGATAAACCAAGGTATTTGATGGGGGTAGGGACTCCAGAAAATATCCTAGAATGTATTTCTTTGGGAGTGGATATGTTTGATTGTGTAATGCCAACCCGAAATGGTAGGAACGGAACTGTATTTACTACGGAAGGTCAAATTAATATTCGCAACAAGCAATGGGCAACGGATTTTTCTCCCTTTGATAGTTGGCTTACTCCGGAATATTCCAAAGCCTATGTTCGACATTTATTCCAATCCGAGGAAATGCTTGGTCCCATCATCGCAAGTATTCAAAACCTGCGGTTCTATTTGTGGTTGGTGAGACAAGCCCGAGAACGCATTTTACAAGGCGATTTTCATAGTTGGAAAAATAGCATTTTGAAAACGGTTGGTAGGAAGTTAAGTTGATGTAAATCAATGGAATTAGTGGTACGTAATTAACAAATCGAATGAGATTCACCAAACTGGACCGGTATATAGCATCAACGTTTTTGAAGACGTTTTTTGTAACGGTTGCTTTGTTTGTGATTATCATCATGGTATTTGATTTCGCCGAGAAGTTGGATGATTTCATGGAAAAAAATGCGCCCATTGATCAGATTTTTTCGGTGTATTACTTGAATTTCATTCCCACGTTACTGAACACATATTCGCCCATTTTTATTTTTATTTCGGTCCTGTATTTCACATCGAGATTGGCTTCACGTACTGAAATTATTGCCATGTTAAGTGGGGGGTGGTCGTTGAAGCGAATCCTCATGCCTTATATGGCAACGGCTGCTTTGCTAGCGTTTCTGAGTTACGTGTTGAATGCTTGGATTATTCCAATTACGGATAAAAAGCGGGTGAAATTTGAAAATACCTACATGCGCGATTATTATTCGCAAGCCAAATCAACCATTTTTAGACAGCTTAAACCCGGGGTGAACATGTACATGGAATACTTCAACAACAACGACAGTTCCGGTATTGGTATTACCTTGGAGGAATATTCGGGTAAAACATTAAAAAGCACTTTGTTTGGTAGGTTTATTCGTTGGTCGCCCGAAGCAAAAAAATGGCAATTGGAAATGGTGCAACAGCGGGTGTTTTTGAAAAACGGAAACCAATTGGTGAAAAACATGAATTCCTTGGATACGTTGATAGATTTTAATCCAGAGGATTTCTTTTTCCGATTGGAAGATGTTCAGAGTTTAAACCAAAACGAAATGCGAAGGATGATTGCCAAGGAAAAGTTGCGCGGATCCAGCAATGTGGATTTATTGGCAACGGAATTGAATAGACGGTACGCTTCGCCATTTAGTACTTTTATTTTGGTGGTCATTGCGGTAAGTGTAGCAGGCAGAAAAACTCGAAACGGCTTGGGATACTCTTTAGGTATTGGGATTTTTGTGATATTGTTCTTTTTGTTTTTTAGCAAGTATTTTATATCCTATGGCAATACTGGCGTGGTATGGCCGTGGTTAGCAGTTTGGTTGCCGAATGTGTTGTTTGTCCCAATCGCTTGGTTGTTTTATCGAAACGCACAACAATAATTCAAAGCATTATTTGTAATATAGCGGGAGGTGTTTGGATATCTGCCTAAAATTTTGTATATTATTGTGTTAGCAATGAGATTTAGTAAAAACAAATTTATCGGAATTATTGCGGTTTGTTTGATGTTTTTTCCAAGAGGCGTTTCTGGAGTTAGTGATAAACTATTGGAGGAGGGATTCGTCAATTCTCCATCGGATACGGTAGTTGTGTATGATACAGTGTTTAAGTTTTCACCGCATTCTCGATTTCCAAGGTCTTGGGTTGCTGCCGCTTCTTGGATGCCACAAAGTGGTGAAAGTAGTTATGGGCTTGTTGGGGCACTTTCCACAGAGGTTTTGAATACCAATCGATTGAGTTTTGGTAGGCAAATATCCTTGGATGCAAAATCGGCTTTGCGGTATCGATGGTTAAAAGCGGATGCCCATGTTGGTGTTGGATTACGAGAGATTTATATCACCAGCATTTTTACGTGGCAGAAATATTCAGATCAATATATTGGGGGTCAATTTCATGTGTATGAATACGGAGGTACTTCAAAACATTGGGCTAATTATTATACCTTGGGACCGGAATTAGAACTACACGTACAATTGGGTAATTTCAAAAAGAATCAACCGAGATTCATATTAGAATTGAACGGTGGAGCTTATGCTTATACCGCATTTTCTTCTACCTACCGAGCCATAATTGACAATTATTCAATCGATTGGATATATTATGATAACGGGGTGAGGGAAGAAGTGAATTATTATTATGGTTCTTGGGTTTCTTCCAACCAAATTTACACGGGATCGGATGTGCAACTGCACCTCAATGTTCGGGGTAAGGTATATGTAACATCGGGTATTTCACTGTTTGGCGGTTACGGTGGTACGGTATTGTTGAAAAATGATATCGTCGCAAATTTCACTACCTTGGGGTTGGAGTATAAATTTGGTGCCGTATTCGGACCGAAGGAGTAGGAAAGCGAGGGGAGTTGTATGGACTTGTTAATCAGACTGAAATTCTGTAAATTTTGAAAATATCAATGGGGATTAAGAACAATATAAAACAAGTTATTTGGTTGGTAATATCTGGTTTAATGCAGGTTTCTCTGTCTGGGTTGGACCTGTCAGATTCTAGGTTAAAACGAGCGGCTCCAACCGATACTGTGGTTGTGTATGATACGGTGTTTGAGTTTGTACCTCTGCGAAGATTTCCTAGATCGTATGTGATTTCGGCTATATATATGCCGCAAAATGTAGAAGAACGATACGGCACATGGAGAGCCACCTGGGGGTATGAATTGTACGAAATGAATTCGTATCGATTGGACGCGAACCGTCGATTTGCCTTGGATGCAAAATCCATGTTGAGGTATCGTTTTTTGCGGGCTGACCTAGAGATGGGCTTGGGGTTGCATTACTATCAGTTGAAGTTTCATCATAACTATTACGACTATTATCGGGATGAGTACATTTCGAACATTAGGCATGTATTTGAAAATGGAGGTATCATAGACCAATCGGGTGAATTTTTAACCGTGGGACCTCAATTAAATGTGCACCTTGAATTGGGTAATTTCAAAAAAGTGAAGTCTCGGTTGACCGTAGAAGCAAATGCAGGATTGTATGCGTATGCTTCAATTTTAAGCAATGAAAGCTTTAGTTATGCCGTGTACGATAGGCATTGGATTTGGTACGATAACGGTGTTCGAGAGATTGTTTCGGAAACTATGAATTTTCCTAGGGTCTTACAAGAGAGTGGATTTAATTCCAACGATATTAATTACCATGTAGATGTTCGATTAAAATACAGAGTGATGAATGAGTGGTACGTGTTGGCAGGTTTGGGTTATAACGGATTAACCTACAATCCATTTTCAAATAGCAATACAACTCTTGGACTGCAGTACAGGTTTGGAACTAAATACAATAAATGATTTTTACATTATAAAGGATACTCAAATGCATACAGGTTTTTTTTGGATTTTTAGGATTGGATTGTTGGGGGTGTTTTTGGGTGCAGGATTTAGTGAACTGCGGGCAGATATTTTTTCTATGGTGGTGCAAAGGCCACCGATTAAAATAAAGCGTATATCAAAGCATATTAGTTATCCAGGAGTTCAAGGTTCTCCTATTGTGCAGGATTTTTATTTGTGGGTAGAAGTTTCTAAGAAAATGAAGCGTTCCATGAAGAGACAGGTATGGGGAATTGATTTTG
>JACCDJ011035443.1_pt1 | contig 13267 bp, 7 predicted proteins | sample 7444481 | NCBI WGS metagenome assembly JACCDJ01 (sample SAMN15323435, study PRJNA562643) | freshwater metagenome | isolation source: river surface water | place: USA:Blue River Watershed | collected 2017-08-15 | reverse complement strand
TTTTCTGGCACATGGACCAAGCCATATGTAATTTCGATGGCGTCACAAATTGGACTTGATGAAACGAAATTTGCGGCGTGCCTTAACACAGATAAGTACCGTAAGTGGCTGACTAACGTCTCTGCCGCTGGAAGCGCTGCAGATATCAACGGAACACCAACTGTTGTGATCAATGGAAAAGTCATGGAGAGCGATCGCGAAGGTATTAATTACTACACCGCCGAAGGCTTTAACGCACAACTCGTAGCAAACGGAATTAATTAACACTTCTATGAAGTGGGCGTATCTCCCTTCGCCTTCGATTAGCGTTATTGAACTGGGGCCACTGACCATTCATTTCTATGCGCTCACGATCATCCTTGGCATTGTTGTTGCGGTCTGGCTGGGCGAGCGACGATTTATTGCGCGCGGCGGCGCTCCAGGAGTAGTAACGGATGTCGCGTATTGGGCGGTGCCTGCGGGAATTATTGGTGGTCGCCTCTATCACCTGGCCACTTCGTGGAGTAGCGAACGAACCTTCTTCGATGCCATTGCCATTTGGCGTGGCGGATTAGGGATTTGGGGTGCAATCAGCCTCGGCGCGCTGGGAGCGTATCTGCGTTATCGAATCCTGGTGAAGAGAAGCTCTGCTGGTGAAAGTGCTCCGCCATCTTTTGCCACGTTTATGGATGCGCTAGCGCCAGGAATTGTTATCGCGCAGGCGATAGGACGTTGGGGTAATTGGTTCAACATCGAATTGTTCGGAAGGCCCTCAATCGTGCCGTGGGCGCTTGAAGTTCCAGCGGGAAAACGACCAGCAGGCTTTCAAAGTTTTGAAACTTTTCACCCAACTTTCCTTTACGAATCACTCTGGTGTCTTCTCGTCGCGCTCCTACTCTTGTGGATTTCTAAACAACGGGTGTTGCAAACAGGTGGAATCTTTCTCCTTTACGTTGCCACTTACTCTTTCGGTCGCTTTTGGATAGAGCAGTTACGAATCGATGAGAGTGAAGAGATTTTTGGTCTGCGATTTAATATCTGGGTGAGCTTGCTGCTCTGCATAGCGGCCGCTATCGCGACTATCAATCGCCGAGAGCGCAATCGCGGTATGGCGCGGAATGGCGACTGAGTAACCGCCCCCACATCGCGCTAATCTTCTTCCTATGTCCCTTGAAGAGGTATATCAGCGGAATCTAGAACACCGAGCACACCGTTCGGGCTGGCTCCGCGCCGCCATCTTGGGCGTTAACGATGGTTTGGTTTCAAATGCGAGTTTGATGTTGGGCTTCGTCGCGGCGCAAACAAGTCGGGAGACTGTTATCACCGCCGGCTTGGCGGGAATCGCTGCCGGCGCGCTTTCGATGGCTGTGGGTGAGTATGTCTCGGTTAGCTCACAAACTGACATCGACAGCGCTGATCGCGAAATTGAACGTGCCCACCTTGCTTTAGATCCAGAGGGGGAGCTTCAGGAATTAGCGAAGATTTACGAGGGTCGTGGCGTTCCTGAGAAGTTGGCGCGTGAAGTGGCTCAGGCGATGCATGAGCACAACGCCCTTGAAGCGCACCTTCGTGACGAGTTAGGGCAACACGATTTCACAAAAGCTCGACCCATTCAGGCAGCGATTGCCTCGGCAACGGCCTTCACCGCTGGTGGTCTGATCCCCATGATTGGTATTTTCGCGCCAGCGATCTTTGATAAAGGGTTGAGCATTGTCTTGGTCACCCTTATCGGCCTGGCCTTGGCTGGAATCATTGGAGCTCTCATCTCTGGGACTAAGCCCATCCGCCCTACGCTTCGAATACTTATCGGAGGGTCATTGGCGATGGCTGTCACATCGGGGATCGGGGCTCTAGTTCACATGAGCGGGCTTTAATCGCTAGTATTTCCCTAGTTAGAGCTGGGCCAACGTCGTCCCAATCCAATTATCTGCTGAAATCACTCGCCTCATTGGCGAAGGTTTTGGGCATTACTTTTATGGGGGGCGTTCGTGGCGATTCATCATTTCTCGGCAATGCCAAGTGCACAGGGCCTTTATGATCCTAATTTAGAGAAAGATGCTTGCGGGGGTGCAATGGTCGCTACCCTCACTGGGCAAGCGCGTCACGACATCGTTTCTCTTGGTTTAACTGCGCTAAGAAATATGGAACATCGCGGCGCTTCTGGTGCAGAACCAGATAGCGGAGATGGCGCAGGAATACTCATTCGCATTCCCGATGCGTTTTTGCGAGAGGTCGCAACTTTTTCGCTACCTGAATTTGGAAGTTATGGCGTAGGTATCGCCTTCTTGCCGGCCTCCGAAGAGAAGGCAACTCAGGTAATGACAAACTTGGGATCGCTAGCTCGAGAAGAGGGGCTAAAAGTACTTGGCTGGCGCGAGCTGCCCATCAACTCAACAAAGCTTGGCGTAACGGCGAAATCTGTTATGCCTATGTTCAAGCAACTCTTTCTTGCTGGCGAGCAAGGCGAGAGCGGTTTAGAGCTTGATCGACTTCTTTTCTGTTTTCGCAAGCGCGCAGAACATTCCTCCGAAGTTTATTTTCCTTCGCTCTCCACACAAACTCTCGTATATAAAGGGATGCTCACAACAGGTCAATTGGAAGAATTTTTCCCAGATCTCTCCGATGAGCGCGTAACCTCTCCTCTGGCCTTAGTGCACTCCCGATTCTCTACAAACACTTTCCCTTCATGGCCATTGGCCCACCCCTATCGATATATCGCACACAATGGCGAGATTAATACAGTCAAGGGCAATCGAAATTGGATGCGCGCACGAGAAGCGCTCTTGGAAAGCGATCTAATTCCGGGGGATATCAAACGCATTTTCCCAATCGTCTCTGAGGGTGGTAGTGATTCAGCCTCATTCGATGAGGTACTCGAACTGCTCTATCTCGGTGGAAGATCTTTACCGCATGCCATGTTGATGATGATTCCTGAGGCATGGGAGAACAACTCCACGATGGATAAATCTCGTCGTGATTTCTACGCCTTCCATTCTTCATTGATGGAGCCTTGGGATGGCCCAGCATGTGTGACTTTTACCGATGGCCATCAAGTTGGTGCGGTTCTTGATCGCAACGGCCTTCGCCCATCACGATTCTGGGTAACTGACGAAGGACTCGTCGTTCTCGCCAGCGAAGTCGGAGTGCTCGACATTCCGCAAACTTCAGTAGTTCGTAAAGGTCGTTTGCAGCCAGGAAAGATGTTCCTTGTCGATCTTAAAGAGGGTCGAATCATCGAAGATGAAGAGATCAAATCGACGCTCGCAAAGAGCGCAAATTTCGGTGAGTGGGTAGCAGAGGGAATTGTCAGACTTGAAGATCTTCCTGCCCGCGAACATATTGTCTATCCACACGCATCGGTAATTCGTCGACAACGCGCCTTTGGTTATACCGAGGAAGAGCTACGAATTCTCCTTACACCAATGGCCCGCTCTGGTTTAGAACCACTCGGTTCCATGGGAACAGATTCTCCAATTGCAGCGCTATCTAATAAACCGCGCTTGCTCTTTGATTACTTCACGCAGTTATTTGCGCAAGTTACCAACCCACCATTGGATGCAATTCGTGAAGAGTTAGTTACGAGCTTAACGGCAACGATTGGTCCGGAGCATAATATTTTGGAGCCTGGCCCCAAATCGTGCCAGCAGATACTTCTGCCTTTTCCGGTAATCGACAATGATGAACTTGCAAAAATCATCCACGTTAATGCGGATAAAACACAGAGTGGATTTGCGCCACATGTTGTTCGCGGTCTCTTCTCTGTTGCTGAAGGCGGTGCAGGCCTAGCGTCGAGAATCAAGGAGTTGCAGGTCGAGGTCAGTCGAGCGATTGAAAATGGCGCCCGAGTAATTGTCCTCTCTGATCGTGATGGCGATGCCGATAACGCCCCAATACCTTCGCTTCTTCTTACCGCCGCCATTCATCATCACCTCATCCGCGAGCAGCGACGGACTCAGGTCGGCTTAGTTGTAGAGGCTGGCGATGTTCGCGAGGTGCACCATGTTGCGCTCTTACTTGGATATGGCGCTGCTGCAGTCAATCCCTATCTTGCTATGGAGAGCGTCGAGGATCTTGTCCATCAAGGTGTTATCACCAATATCTCTCCTGAGAAAGCTGTCCGCAATTTAATTAAAGCCCTCGGTAAAGGCGTCTTGAAAGTTATGTCCAAGATGGGAATCTCCACAATCGCTTCCTACACAGGCGCTCAAGTATTTGAAGCAATTGGACTCTCTCAACAGGTAGTCGATGAGTACTTCACGGGTACCACATCCCGTTTAGGTGGCATTGGAATCGATGTGATTGCTAGCGAAGCAATTGCGCGCCACCAGATTGCTTATCCACCTGGGGGCGAGATTCCTGGCACAAAGAAATTGCCAACCGGCGGGGAGTACCAATGGCGCCGTGATGGTGAACCGCATCTCTTCGACCCAGAGACCGTCTTTTTACTGCAGCATTCAACGCGTAATCGGAAATTTGAGATTTTCAAGAAGTACACCGACATGGTCAATAATCGTTCAAAAGATTTAATGACATTACGTGGCCTCTTCGAATTTAAGTCAGATCGAAAGGCGTTACCGATCGAGGAAGTTGAGCCGGTAAGTGAAATCGTTAAGCGATTCTCGACCGGAGCGATGTCTTATGGATCCATCTCTCAAGAGGCCCACGAGACGCTTGCAGTTGCTATGAATCGTTTAGGTGGTAAATCCAATACAGGTGAGGGTGGAGAAGATCCCGAGCGGTACCTCCCACTTGCCAATGGTGATTCAAAACGCTCTGCAATCAAGCAAGTTGCGAGCGGACGGTTTGGCGTTACGAGCGAATATCTCGTTAATGCAGATGACCTACAAATCAAAATGGCACAGGGAGCTAAACCTGGTGAAGGTGGGCAGCTTCCTGGTCAGAAGGTTTATCCGTGGGTTGCTAAAACTCGTCACTCCACTCCGGGAGTGGGGTTGATTTCACCACCGCCGCACCACGATATCTACTCGATTGAGGATCTTGCCCAACTTATTCATGACTTAAAAAATTCGAATAAAGATGCGCGAATCCATGTCAAGTTGGTTGCTGAGGTGGGCGTTGGAACAGTTGCCGCCGGCGTGAGCAAAGCGCACGCAGATGTTGTTCTCATCTCGGGCCACGATGGTGGCACTGGCGCCTCTCCGCTGACCTCGCTAAAACATGCGGGAGCGCCTTGGGAGCTTGGCCTTGCAGAGACGCAACAGACGTTGATGCTCAACCGCCTTCGCGATCGAATCGTTGTTCAAACAGATGGACAATTAAAGACCGGTCGTGACGTCATCATCGCCGCGCTTCTTGGCGCAGAGGAATTTGGTTTTGCCACGGCGCCACTTGTGGTCTCTGGTTGCATCATGATGCGCGTCTGTCATTTAGATACCTGTCCAGTGGGGGTAGCAACTCAAAACCCAGCGCTTCGTGAAAAGTTCTCTGGGAAGCCTGAGTTTGTCGAAACGTTCTTTGAATACATCGCCGAAGAAGTTCGAGAGCTCCTGGCATCTCTTGGCTTCAGAAGTATCGAAGAAGCTGTCGGTCAAGTTGAAGTACTTGATACTAAGAGAGCGGTAGATCACTGGAAGGCTTCTGGCTTAAACCTTGCTCCACTCCTGGTTGCTCCCGCCTCTGGCGTTCGATATGCAATTAATAAACAGGATCATGGTCTGGATAAGGCTCTTGATAACGAGTTGATTGAATTATCAAAGAGCGCACTACTCGATGCGCAGCCGGTCCGGGCGAGCCTTGAGGTGCATAACGTCAATCGAACGGTTGGCACGATGCTCGGCGCTGAAGTAACGCGAAAGTACGGCGGCGCTGGGTTACCTCCAGGAACGATTGACTTAACTTTCCATGGTTCAGCAGGACAATCCTTTGGAGCTTTCATTCCTCGCGGATTAACTCTTCGCCTCTATGGAGATGCCAATGATTATGTCGGGAAGGGAATTTCTGGTGGCACCATTGTTGTGCAACCCGATGAACGGTCGACTTTTGCCGCACATGAGAATGTCATTGCGGGAAATGTCATTGGCTACGGAGGGACATCTGGGGAGATATTTATTCGCGGAATAGTTGGTGAACGTTTCTGCGTTCGCAACTCTGGCGCTACGGCTGTTGTCGAAGGTGTGGGCGATCATGGCTGCGAATATATGACTGGCGGAGTGGTTGTTGTCCTAGGTCGTACCGGTAGAAATTTTGCTGCCGGAATGTCAGGTGGTCGAGCATTCATTCTCGATATCAATCCAGCGAACGTGAATGGTGAAATGGTCGATGTTCTGATTCCTACCGAAACTGATAGAAAGACGCTCCATTCGATTCTCTCTCGCTATAGCGCAGAGAGCGGCTCTACTATTGCAGCAGATCTCTTAAGTGATTGGGAGTCAGCAATTGAGAGATTCTCGCTAGTGATGCCTCGCGATTACGCTCGAGTACTCGCAGCAATGGAACGCGCTGAAAAAGAGGGACTCCCACGTGAAACCTATGTAATGGAGGCAACCCATGGCTGATCCAACTGGCTTTATGAAAACACCTCGTGAAACTCCTACTCGACGTCCGGTAGATATCCGAATTCGAGATTGGCGCGAGGTCTATGAAGAGCAGCCATTTGCAGAGCTACAAAAGCAAGCAGGTCGTTGCATGGATTGCGGCATCCCGTTCTGTCATCAGGGTTGTCCACTTGGCAATTTAATTCCGGAGTGGAATGACCACATCTGGAGAGGTGAAGTGGGCGAGGCTATCGATCGACTACATGCGACAAATAACTTCCCGGAATTCACCGGACGGTTATGTCCAGCGCCTTGCGAGACAGCTTGCGTTGTTGGTATCAATCGGGAAGCGGTAACAATCAAACAAGTGGAACTTCGCACCATTGAAGAGGCATTCGCATCAGGTGGTGTCACGCCGCTGATTCCTGATCGATTAACCGGCAAAACAGTGGCAGTTATCGGTTCCGGTCCAGCAGGACTCGCTGCAGCCCAACAACTTACGCGTGCAGGCCATACCGTTGCCGTCTATGAACGAGCCGAGAAGATCGGTGGTTTATTGCGGTACGGCATTCCGGAATTCAAAATGGAGAAGTCGATTCTTGATCGCAGACTTGCTCAAATGAAAGCAGAGGGCACGCGCTTTCGCCCAGGAGTGAACGTTGGCGAAGAGATCACCGGTGATCAACTGCGTACACGTTACGACGCAGTCGTGCTGGCAGTAGGTGCGACGCAATGGCGCGATCTTCCAGTGCCAGGGCGCGATCTCTATGGGGTATTTCAAGCAATGGAATATCTGCCATGGGGTAACAAGCTTGGTTTAGGTGAGGTCACTCAATCTCCTATTGATGTTCGCGGAAAGCACGTTGTCATACTTGGCGGCGGCGACACTGGTGCGGACTGTTTAGGAACGGCAACTCGTCAGGGCGCTGCCTCTATCACTCAGTTAGAAATCATGCCAAGACCAAGCGATGAGCGTCCTTCGTCAGCGCCGTGGCCGACCTATCCAATGATCTATCGCGTTTCAAGTGCGCATGAAGAGGCGGGCGATCGAATCTACTCAGTATCTACTGAGGAATTCCTCGGCGACGAAAAGGGGAACTTGCGCGCCCTGCGAATAGTTGAATCGGAATTTGTTAACGGGAAATTCGAAAAAGTTCCAGGGAGTGAACGCGAGATTCCTGCCGACTTTGTATTCCTCGCCATGGGCTTTACTGGAATTGAAAAATCACCATTGATAGCGCAGCTTGGCGTCGACTTGGATGCACGCGGTAACGTCGCTCGCAATGGCGATTATGAAAGCTCTGTTCCTGGAGTCTTTGTCGCAGGCGATGCTGGCCGTGGCCAATCATTAATCGTGTGGGCAATAGCCGAAGGGCGCTCAGCTGCAGCTGCAGTGGATAAATTCTTGATGGGGCGCACTCAATTACCAGCGCCTATCGAGCCCACAGCCAGACCTTTGATGGTTTAGCCGAGCTGCGATTATTCCATGGTCCTGCAACGGCGTGCGAAGATTGTCTGCACATTAGGACCGGCAACCGCGAGCGCTGAACGTATCGGAGCGCTCATCGATGCAGGAATGAACGTTGCACGAATTAACCTCTCGCATGGAAATCGTCGCGAACATGAAGAGCTCCTTCACCATGTGCGCACTGAATCGATCAAACGGGGTTTGCATGTAGCGCTCCTAGCGGATTTACAGGGACCAAAAATTCGACTCGGAAAATTTGTCGAAGGGACCCACGAATTAGCGCAGGGTTCCAACTTTGTCATCACTATGGACGAGATTATTGGCAATAATCTGCGCGCTTCTACCACGTATAAAGGACTTGCTCGTGATTGCACCGCAGGCGACATCTTACTTATTGACGATGGCAAGGTTCGGCTTCAAGTTTCAAAAATAGAGGGTAACGATATTCATACGGTGGTACGTACCGGTGGATTAATTAGTAATAACAAAGGGATTAATGCACCAGGCTCTTCACTCTCTGTGCCTGCGCTCTCTGAAAAGGATGTTGCTGACCTCGAATGGGCGCTTGGCGCTGGCGTTGATGTCATCGCGCTCTCATTCGTAAGAACTGCTGACGATATTCGTGGAGTCCATGCAGTGATGGATCGCCTTAACGTTCGAATTCCGGTGATTGCAAAAATCGAGAAGCCCCAAGCGGTCTCTAATCTTGACGAAATCGTTGGAGCATTTGATGGATTAATGGTGGCGCGCGGAGATTTAGGTGTGGAGCTTCCCATCGAAGAGGTTCCTCTGGTTCAGAAAAAGTGCATCATTGCGGCGCGGGAGAATGCCAAGCCGGTCATCGTTGCGACTCAAATGCTGGAATCGATGATTTCGCTACCGACTCCAACACGTGCGGAGGCGACAGATTGTGCTAACGCCATATTGGATGGAGCCGATGCTTTGATGCTCTCGGGGGAGACCAGCGTTGGGAGGTATCCAATCGAAGCCGTTGCGATGATGTCGCGCATCATCGCAAAAATCGAAGAGGAGGCGTTGGCTCAAGTTGCCCCGCTTCGCCATACGCCGCACAGCAAGTCCGGTGCAATAACCAAGGCTGCGGCAGAGGTCGGCGCAGTTGTTGGCGCACGGTTTCTCGTTGCATTTACGCAAAGTGGAGATTCAGCGCGACGAATGGCGAGATTACGCTCTGAAATTCCCATACTTGCGCTAACCCCGGAGATCGGTACCGCGCACCAATTGGCCTTGTCATGGGGAGTGGAGCCGATGGTCATCCCTTCTGCGAAACATACTGACGAGATGGTTAAACAGATTGATTCAGCTCTTCTTGATACTGCCCGAGCCGCTATCGGCGATTACATCGTCATAGTTGCAGGGAGTCCGCCAGGAATCCCGGGATCAACCAATGCGATGCGAGTTCATCGGATTGGAGATGCTGTGGGAGGTGTTGCCCCCGCCTACCGCTAAACTGGGGCGAACAACTCAAGCGCCTCGGTACTCCAACGGTAGAGAGGGCAGTCTCAAACACTGCATAGTGTCGGTTCGAATCCGACTCGGGGCACGTGAATCCGCCAACGCAAACTACCGGACCGCTCCGGATAGTTGTTGCTGAAGATGAAGCGCTTATTCGGATGGACCTCGTGGAAATGTTAGAGCGCGAGGGCTATGACGTTGTTGGCGAAGCGGCAAATGGCAGCGAAGCAATCACAAAAGTTCGTGAGCAAAAACCAGATATTGCTCTCTTTGATGTCAAGATGCCTATCAAGGATGGAATAACTGCAGCGCAAGAGTTGCGCGGCGAAGTTCCCATTGTGATGTTGACGGCTTTTAGCCAACGCGAGTTGATTGAACGAGCAAATAACGCTGGCGTGATGGCTTATCTCATCAAACCTTTCACGATTGCCGATTTAATTCCGGCGATTGAAGTTGCGCGCACTCGTTTTTTTGAGCGACAGATACTTGAAGGGGAGATTGAGAATTTATCGGCACGCTTGGAGGCCAGGAAACTTCTTGAGCGTGCGAAGGGGCTCCTCATGCGAGATCGCGCAATGAGTGAACCAGAGGCATTTACTTGGCTCCAGCGGAGCGCTATGGATCGACGAATATCGATGGCTGAGGTGGCGCGCTCTCTGGTGGCCGACCTCCCGGAAGAGAAATCCAGAGAAAGAGGAAATTAAGGGTTAACCGAGAGGGTAGAGCGCTGATTTGGGCGGTTTCCCCAGAAAAACTCGATGGAGGTCGCCAATTTAGCGGGTTCTCCGACTTACAACTTTGCCTCACATTTGGCATACTCAGGCAGTAATTCGCCCAGAATATTCTCAATTTCATCACGTTCTGGGAGGAAAGACGAAGTACTTCGAAAAATCATCGAAAGGGAAATAATGCAAAAGTCATACAAGTGGAAGGTCGTAACCGCCTTCGCTGTAGCGACGCTCGTTCTTGCAGGCTGCTCGTCATCTGACACAGCTTCAGAAGAGACCGCTACCGACACTGCATCAGAAGAGGCAGCTCCTGCCTCAACTGGTCCATTGAAGATCGGTTCACTACTTCCAGAAACAGGTAACCTCGCATTCCTCGGGCCACCAGAGTTCGCAGGCGTAGATCTCGCTGTTCAAGAGATCAACGAAGCAGGTGGCGTTCTTGGTCAACCAGTAGAGCACATTCGTGGCGACTCTGGAGATACCAGCACTGATATCGCACAACAGACTGCTGATTCACATATCGCAGCTGGCGTCGGTGCAATCGTGGGTGCAGCATCATCTGGTGTATCACTCACTGTTATCGACAAGATCACAGGTGCAGGAATCGTTCACTTCTCACCAGCGAACACCTCCCCAGATCTCACTACCTATGCAGATAACGGTCTCTACTTCCGTACTGCTCCACCAGACACCTTCCAGGGTGCAGTTCTTGGCCAATTGATGGCAAAGAATGGCGCAACCAATGCGGTCTTCTTGAACCTCGATGACGCATACGGAAATGGTCTTGCTAAGTACGGCATTGCTGCTTTCTCCGGAACCTCAACACAGGTTGTTTACAACCCACAAGCTGCTGAGTTCTCCGCTGATGTTGCAAAGGCAAAGGCTGCAAAGCCAGATGCAATTGCAATCATCGGATTCGATGAGACCACCAAGGTCCTCACTGAGTTGATCAAGCAGGGAATTGGTCCAAACAAGGTAAAGACTTACCTCGTTGATGGAAACCTCTCCAGCCAGGCTTACAAGGATCTACCAAAGAACATCATGAAGGGCGTTAAGGCAACACTTCCTGGCGTTCTCACCAGCGATGCTCTTAAGGCAAAGCTCCTTGCAGTAGATCCAAAGCTCACTGACTTCTCCTACGCTCCAGAGTCCTACGATGCAGTAATGCTTATCGCACTCGCTGCTGAGCAGGGCAAGGGCACCGATGGCAAGACCATCGCAGCAAACTTGAAGTCAGTCTCTTCCGGTGGAACCAAGTGCACTAGCTACAAAGAGTGCTTGGACTTGATCAAGGCAGGCACCGACATTGATTATGACGGTGTTTCTGGTCCAGTTGAATTCGACGACAATGGCGACCCATCAGTGGCGACCATGGGCGTTTACGAGTACACAACTAACGACAAGTTCGCACCAGCGGCAGATCAATTCATCACCGGCGCAGTTCCTGCACAACAGTAATCGCGTCTAGATAAGTAATTAGGGCCGGTCTCGAAAGAGACCGGCCCTAATTCTTTTTTAACTTTTAATTATTTTTTGCGAGGGTACCCAAATATAACTCGATGACTTTGGGGTCATTGGCAAGTGAACGACCGGTTCCGGTATATGCATTACGACCTTGATCGAGAACATATCCGCGATCAACAATCTGCAAACAGCGACGAGCATTTTGCTCGACCATAATTACGGTGACGCCAGTCTTATTAATTTCACGAACCCGGACGAATACTTCATCTTGGAGAGCAGGGGAGAGACCTGCGCTTGGTTCGTCGAGCAAGAGCACGCTCGGTGCCATCATGAGCGCTCGACCCATGGCAACCATTTGACGTTCGCCACCTGAGAGAGAGCCGGCGCGTTGCTTCCGTCGAGTACCAAGGGTTGGGAAGAGGTTGGTTACAAAGTCAAAGCGCTCAGCAAAGCTCTCCGGGCGTTGATAGGCGCCCATTTGGAGATTCTCTTCGATAGTAAGCGAAGGAAAGACATTATTGGTCTGGGGGACAAAACCAATTCCGGCGCGGACGAGTTGGTCTGCACGTTGATTGGTGACATCTTCACCCTTGAGTCGAACAATGCCATCACGAACTTTCACCAAACCAAAGAGCGATTTGAGAAGGGTGGATTTACCTGCGCCATTAGGGCCAATGATTCCGACCAACTCTCCTTCCTTGGCGTAGAGGTCGCATCCATTGAGAATGTTTACTCCGGGGAGATAGCCAGCGATAATTCCAGCGGCCTCAACCAGTGGCGTGCCCGTTGTCTGTAAAGAATTCATAATAATTACCGCCCCTCTTCAAGGGAGAGGTCGTGGTGGGCACCAAGGTAGGCATCAATAACCGCTTGATTGCCCATAACAGAATCGGGTGCACCCTCAGCGACTATTTTTCCTTCAGCCATCACAATGACCCAATCGCTAATATCGCGGACCATATCCATATCGTGCTCTACGAAGAGAACTGTCATTCCCTCATCGCGAAGATCTTTGATGTGGCCAAGGAGCGATTGCTTGAGCGCTGGGTTTACTCCAGCCATCGGTTCATCGAGCATCACAATCTCTGGTTTAACCATCAATGCTCGCGCCATCTCGAGAAGCTTCCGCTGTCCACCAGAGAGCGCTGCGGCGAAATCATTTTTCTTATCAATTAATTTGAAACGAGTGAGCAGCTCTTCTGCTTGCGCAGTAATCTCCGCCTCTTGTCGCTTCCAGATCGCTGGGAAAAGACCTCTGATGAAAGACTCTCCACGCTGATGTGCTGCTGCCAATCTCATGTTGTCGAGCACGGTTAGACGAAAGAGCGCTTTGGTGAGTTGGAAGGTTCGCACCATTCCTTTACGCGCAACTTTATGTGGCGGCGTTCCCGAGATCTGTTCACCATTGAGAGTCCAGGTGCCTTCATTGACCGAATCAAAACCAGTGAGCAAATTAAAGAATGTTGTCTTGCCTGCACCATTTGGGCCGATGAGTGCGGTGATGGAACCGCGTTGAATTTCTACATGTTCAACATTGACCGCTGTTAATCCACCAAATTGCCGAAGTACATTGTTGGCAATGATGATGGGATCAGGCTTTGCAACTCCTGGCGTCGCTGAAATTGAGGCAAAAGCAGCCTGGGCGCGCTCTTTGTACGGAG
>JACCDJ010212159.1_pt1 | contig 13267 bp, 12 predicted proteins | sample 7444481 | NCBI WGS metagenome assembly JACCDJ01 (sample SAMN15323435, study PRJNA562643) | freshwater metagenome | isolation source: river surface water | place: USA:Blue River Watershed | collected 2017-08-15 | reverse complement strand
TGAACTTCCTTGGAGATTCATCGCACTTTCGCACCGGTGTTGGTGTCGATGCACATGCATTTGGCGAGGGACGCGAACTCTGGCTTGCAGGGTTGCTATGGCCAGGTGAGACAGGTGTTGATGGCCATTCTGATGGAGATGTTGCAGCGCATGCAATCTGCGATGCCTTGTTTGCTGCATCCGGCACTGGAGATTTAGGAAGCAACTTTGGAACTTCTCGCCCTGAATATGCAGGGGCTTCGGGGACTCAATTACTTCAAGAGACTCTCAACATTGTGACTCGCGCGGGTTACTCAATCACAAATGTGACAGTGCAGATCATCGGCAATCGTCCGCGTATTGGTGCCCGCCGCCCCGAAGCAATTGCGGCGATTTCAGCAGCGCTTGGCGGTGCTCCCGTATCAATTCTTGCAACAACTACAGATGGAATGGGATTAACGGGTGAGGGCAAGGGCATTGCAGCCATTGCAACCGCGCTCATTTCTTCGTAAGAGCCTTGCGGGTTAGAATTGCCCAATGAGTTCGCTGCATTTATACGATACCCAATCGCGAACCACCTCCCCATTTATCCCGATAAAAGAGGGTGAAGTCGGTATCTATCTCTGTGGAGCAACAGTTCAAGCTCCTCCTCACATCGGACATGTCCGTTCAGGAGTGAACTTCGACATCTTGCGCCGATGGCTTACAAAGAGTGGCTATAACGTCACCTTTATCCGTAACGTCACAGATATCGATGACAAGATTTTGCATAAGGCTGTTCATGAAGAGATGCCATGGTGGGCAGTTGCAATGAAGTATGAGCGAGCATTTACAGATGCATATGCTGCTTTAAATGTTTTGCCTCCCACATATGAACCACGCGCAACTGGTCATATCACTCAGATGATTGAGTTAATGCAGTTATTGATTGACCGCGGAATGGCATATGCGCCAGGAAATGGCGATGTTTATTTAGAGGTGCGCAAACTCGAATCGTATTTAACACTCTCACGTCAAAAGCTCGATGACCTACAACCGGCTGCAGATGCCGATGAGACATATAAGCGAGACGTTCGTGACTTCGCTCTTTGGAAAGCTGCAAAGGCGGGAGATCCTGCATGGCCAACACCATGGGGTGCAGGTCGTCCTGGATGGCACCTCGAGTGCTCTGCTATGGCGCATGCATATCTCGGTGAGAGCTTTGATATTCACGGTGGCGGATTAGATTTGATCTTCCCTCATCATGAGAACGAGATTGCACAATCTGAGGCAGCCGGTTACGGCTTTGCAAAGCGTTGGCTTCACAATGCATGGGTAACCGCATCTGGTGAGAAGATGTCTAAGTCTCTTGGTAATTCACTTCAAGTACACGAGCTGCTCAAGACTGTTCGTGGAATCGAACTACGTTGGTACCTAGGATCTGCTCATTACCGTTCAATGCTCGAGTTCTCTCACGAAGCACTCGCTGAATCTGCAACAGCATTCCGTCGCATTGAAGCATTCTTGCATCGCTCTGTGGAGATTCTGGGAAATGAGCCAACACCAGCGCTAGGTAATGCTTTTATCGATGCGATGAATGATGATTTAGCTGTCCCTGCAGCACTTGCATCTATCTCTGAGGCTCTACGTGTCGGAAACTCAGCAATTACCTCAGGGGATAAAGCAGCAATTGCATCTTCTGCCAATGAGATTCGTGGAGCGCTAGAAGTTCTTGGTTGCGATCCATTTGATCCGGCATTTGCAGGTTCAGGAACAACAACAGAGATCACTGAAGCACTCGATGGCACAATCAAGTTAGCGCTCTCTCAGCGAGAAGCTGCGCGTGCACGTAAAGATTTTGAAAGCTCCGATGCAATTCGCGATGGACTTAGCGCTCTCGGAATTGTTATTGAAGATACAGCGCAAGGACCACGATGGTCGATCTCACGTAAGACTGAAGGAAGTGGTTCATAATGGCCGGAAATGCAAAGCCTCGTGGCGCAGTACGTAAATCAAAGAAGGGGCCAACTGTAGGCTCTGGCGGAAATCGCAAGCGTGGACTCGAAGGTAAGGGTCCAACACCTAAGGCTGAAGACCGTCCATATCACGCAGCGCATAAGGCGAAGAAGCGCGCAGAAAAATCTGCAGAGAAGCGTCCTGCTGCAGCTCGACTTCCAAAGTCAGAGATGCCTAAGGGTGAAATCGTTTCAGGTCGTAACGCCGTTCTTGAGGCCCTTCGCGAGAACGTTCCTGCAACAGAGGTAATGGTTGCACGCGGTGTTGATATCGATGATCGCATTGCAGAGTCACTTCAGCTCGCACTGAACCATGGTCTACAGATCAAGGAAGTTCACCGCGCCCAGCTTGAGACAATTGCTCCCAATAGCCAAGGAATCATTCTTGGAATCAAGCCATTCCAGTATTCAAGTTATGAAGAAATCTGCGATCGCGCAAAGGGTGCAAAGCTAATCGTCGCACTCGATGGCGTTACAGATCCGCGTAACCTCGGCGCTGTCACTCGAAGCGCAGCTGCCTTTGGAGCCTCTGGAATCATTATTCCTGAGCGTAGAGCAGCAGCTGTTACAGCCTCTGCATGGAAGACCTCTGCAGGTGCTGCAGCTCGCCTACCTATCGCACAGGTAACAAACCTTGCTCGCACAATCGATGATGCGAAGAAGCGTGGCATGTTTGTGATCGGCCTTGATGGTGATTCAGATGTCACTCTCTCAGAGATGAAGGTTGCTAAAGAAGATCTGATGATCATCGTCGGATCTGAAGGTAAGGGACTTGCTCGCCTTACTCGTGAAAAGTGCGATTTGATTGTCTCTATTCCAATTAGCTCTTCAACTGAATCGCTCAATGCATCAGTTGCAACATCAATCTCATTGTTCTGGATTGACGAGCAACGTCGTAAAGGATAATTATGTATAACCGTCTCATAGTCTGTGGTGACTCATATAGCGAAGGCATGACCGACGTTGTAGTAAATGGCCAATATGTTGGCTGGGCAGATCGAATCGCAGATGAGATGGCAAAGCACAGTGATCACTTCACATATGCAAACCTTGCGATACGTGGAAAGACTGTGAAGCAGGTAGTTGAAGATCAAGTACCTATTGCAAAGACTTATGTGACCGGAAAAGATACTTTGATCTCTTTCCATGCCGGTGCCAATGATGCAATCCGTCCGGGTTATGACGCAGCGGCAACAATTGCACGCTATCAAGGCGCTGTTCGTGAACTCGCACTGACTGGTGCAAGCCTTCTCCTCTTTACGGTTCTTGAAGATACCGGCAATAAAGGCAAAGGTTCTAAGATTTGGAAAGAGCGCTTTCATGAATTTAATAAAGCGATTTGGGAAGTTGGTCGTGAAGTAGGGGCAACGATCTCTGATGCAAATGATCTCGACTTCTTTAAGGACAATCGCTTTTTAGCATTCGACCGACTTCACCTCAATGAAGAAGGCCATTGGCGTGTGTCGCAAGGAGTCCTCGAAGTTTTGGGATATCCATATGATGCAGCTTGGCGCACACCATTGCCTCCAGCTAAGAAGACACCATGGCTCAAGGCCCGTCTTATAGGCATTTTATGGTTCTTCGTCTTCGTTATTCCTTGGGTTATTCGCCGTTTGCAGGGCAAATCATCGGGAGATAATCGAAGTGCAAAGTACCCAGAGCCAATCTCTTGGCCAATCGTTTAGTTTTCATGATGACTATTTTTTATCAGTCGCTCAATGCAATCATTAGGATTAGTGGAATAAGAATCACAGAAGAGATAATTACTACAACTTTTAAAATATAGATTTGATCTCCCCTTGAGGGGTTCTCTAGTCGCTCGAGAGTTTTAACTGACTTCATCTGTGAAAACTTTGGATGAGATTTCAAATATCCAAAAATTCCCATCATGGCTGTGATGCCGAGAACGAATGCAACGGGTCTTAGGTGATTGAGTAGCTCTGTATCCATGGGTAAATCGTAGGATGATTTACTTTCAGCAGGCTCGGTCTAACCAGTCACATCTTAAAAACTCCGACTTCCCTAATTAAGGAAGAGTTAGAAAGCGCGAACAGTCCACCCAAAGGTGTAGGTACCGCCACCCACTAGATACTGAGGCAGAGTATCTGGACCACATGAAGCTGTTCCGACACCGCGATGTGCAGCATCGATATGAACAACAACATTGCCAGAAGGCTTAACTTCGACATTGTGAGTTGCATCAGCAAGATCTACTGCGCGGTTTGGTGTGATGGATACCTGAAGTGGCTTATCGAGATCGATACGCAGACCGCTGCCATCGTTACCTGAAAGCTCGAACCAGCGTACTGCTGCATGGCCGCCATTTTCCTGTGGGCGCACATAAGGAATGTACTGTGCTGCAACTGTGGATGCCCAGCGGTTAATGCGACCAATCTTGCGATCAGGATATGACTCGTGTGGGCCATTTCCAAACCAGACTAGATTTTCGAGTGCTCCACTGAGTTCGAGGTTGATTCCAACGCGAGCAAGATCCTCAAGCTGCTTTGGTACAACTATGCTCTCCTTGACGGTAAAACCACCAACAACTGGTGTGATGACCTGAGTCTGCTTGATTGAGAATCCAGTAGATGTCTCCCAGATGCTAACTACCTTGCGCGACTTTGCTGTCTCGGTAATGGTGCAATCGGTGCGAGTAAGATTACGTACTCCGTATCGCTCCCACTTAGTTGCAATATGTCCGATGCGATCATTATCGGTAGGTGCACGCCAGAGAGATAGCTCAGGTGCAAATGTTCCGTAAGGAAGTTGAATCTCTCCGGCATCATTGAGTGAACCTTCGAAGAGAGCATTGCTCTTCTCGGCAAAGATTGTCTCGGCCTTAGATGGAAGCGGGAATTGGTTCCACGCGATCTCAGCAGAAGTTGGCGCCCACGCCGTGCTGCTCTTTCGGTGGACGGTAAAGGTGATTGAACGCTCACCCTTGCCGTCGGCCTTGAGAAGTGCGGCAGATTTGAGCGTGAAACGACCAGTTTTACGTGGCGCCACAGTTGGAGCCTTTACCCGGCCACCATCTACAACGATGCCATCTCGAGTGATAGACCAGAGAATGTCGAAATCAGATGTATCGGTGAAGAACTGCTTGTTAAAGAGTGTGAACTGACCTGTGGAAGCCTTTGTGGTTCCAATAACGACAGGAGCAGCGATTGCTTTGAACTCATGCATCGCAGGCTTTGCCGTGCGATCAGGAAAGACCATTCCATCGCAGCAGAAGTTTCCGTCGTGCTTGGTCTCTCCATAGTCTCCACCGTAGGCAGAGCGAGTTGTTCCATCAGCCATAAGCTGATCAGGGCCGTGATCCCAGAACTCCCAAATGAATCCACCTTGTAGACCAGGTGTTGATTCAATGACCTTCCAATACTCAGCAAGAGTTCCATTGGAGTTACCCATTGCATGCGAGTACTCACACATAATTAATGGTCGATCTTGTTTGCCAGACTTTGCATAGCTAGCAATCGCATTAATTGATGGATACATCGGACAGATGACATCAGTAAGTGAATGTCCTCCACGCCAGTCACCACGAATTGCACCTTCGTAGTGCAATGGACGTGATGGATCGAGTGAACGAGCATATGCAGCAGCCGCTTCGTGATTGAGTCCCTTACCGGATTCATTTCCGAGTGACCAGAGAACTACTGCTGGATGGTGGATATCACGTTCGACCATGCGACCAACGCGCTCGACAAATGCACCAAGGTAGCGAGGGTCATTACAGATTGAGTCATAGAAGGCGTGTGACTCAATGTTTGCTTCGCCAACTACATAGAAACCAAGTTCATCGCAGAGATCAAGGAAAGCGGCATCATTGGGATAGTGCGATGTGCGCACAGCATTGAAATTCCAACGCTTGAGCTCAAGCAAATCTTGACGCATATCATCGCGTGTCAGTGCGCGACCGGTAAAGCGGTTGAAGTCGTGACGGTTGATGCCATAGAACATGACCGGTTGACCATTGACCAAGAGGTCGCGCCCCTTTATAACAACGCTACGGAATCCAATCTTCTGGCTAGAAATCTGAATAACGTTTCCAGCAGGATCAAGAAGCTCAAGTGCAAGTGTGTATAGAACAGGGTTTTCAGCACTCCAAGGCGTGACCTTAGGGATTGTTGTCTCAAAGAGGATGCGCCCCGGAGTTGGAGGCTCAATCTTTGCAAGGGCGTCAGTAACTGACTTTGGCATATTGCCATTCCAGTATTCGCCAACAAAGTAATCACGGCTTGCGTTGCGAAGCTCCTCAGGGATCTCTGTCCAAATCGGCGGCACCACAGTTGAGAGCGTGCCTTCAACTGAAGCTCCCTTTGACTTTGCAAGCTCTTCAACACGAGCACGAAGTGTGTAACCGGCTGTTGGCTTGCTATTGAGTGAACCGATGAATGCTTCAACTTTGAGAGTTCCAGTTGAATTATCTTTTGCAAGACCAGCAGTTGTGTAGAGGCGTTCGATGTAAACATCATTTGTTGCATAAAGCTTCACAGAGCGAGTGATTCCGCCATGCCACCACTGATCTTGATCTTCAATATAAGTTGCATCAGACCACTTGGTCACATCAATGCGAAGTGTGTTCTTGCCACCCTTAATAAATGTGGTGATATCAAACTCTGCTGCAAGGCGTGAGTCCTTGCTCATTCCGACTGCCTGTCCATTTACCCAGACAAGAGCTACGGATTCATATCCGCCGAGATGTAAAACTATGCGCTTGTTCTCCCATGAACCAGGAATTTCGAAGTCGCGCTCATAAACGCCCATTGGATTCTCATCGGGAACGTTTGGCGGAGATTGGTCGAAAGGCATCTGCACATTTGTGTAGATCGGCTTGTCAAAGAAGACATCACTTGGTTGCTGCATCGTCCATAGACCTGGCACAGGAATCTTTGACCAACGCTTGCGAACCGAATCGGTTGGCTTGCGTAATAACTGAAAACGCCAGATCCCATCGAGTGAGAGCTTCTCGTAATGCTCGATATTGAGCATCGGTAGGCGATTGATTGCAGTGGTCTCAGGGCTGGTCCAGTAATTAGGTAGCATGTTGGAATCCTCCCATGGCTAGGGTCCTTGCGATAGGTAGTTCGGCAGTTACTTGCCCTAAACGGGGTGTATTTATGCGGTGAAATTGCGATTTTTACAATTTAACAATCGGTGCCATAATTACGCCGTTCAAAAGCAGTACGCCTCCTTAGCTCAGTGGTAGAGCAGCTCACTTGTAATGAGCAGGTCATCCGTTCAAATCGGATAGGGGGCTCCATTCTTTTCTGGAGCTCATCTCCTTCACCTTCACAGATACCAACTTTCCGTTCTCATCCCATTGGTATCTCTTTGAAATCTCTTCCACTTCAACGCTGTCGCCCTTTCGTGTGGTGCGACGAATCGTAATTGCGCGCTCCTTAAGCATCAGAGCCTTCCTTCTTGCGAAGGCTCAAACCAATTGCAGTCGACATTACGAGAACAATGATTGCAAGTGATACTGATGTTGGAATCTTGAACCAAGCATGGCTGACGATCATCTTGATACCTACCCAGACAAGAACAACTGATAGACCTTCCTTGAGGTAGATGAACTTATCCATCATGTTAGCAATGAGGAAGTACATAGAGCGAAGACCAAGAATTGCAAGTGCGTTACTTGCAAAGACCAAGAATGGCTCATCTGTTACCGCAAAGATTGCTGGGATTGAGTCAACTGCAAAGACGAGGTCAAAGAATTCAACCATAATCAAAACAAGGAAGAGTGGAGTGAAGTATCGAACTCCATCACGACGAATTGAGAACTTCTCTCCGTGAAGCTCAGTAGTCATACGTAGCTTACGCTTGAGAAGGTTGTAGACCTTTGAGGTCTCCAAATCGAAGTGCTCACCGCGGCGAACAAACATTTTGTAACCTGTGTAGATCAAGAATGCGCCGAAGATGTAGAGAGTCCAGCTGAACTCCTTAATAAGTGCAGCTCCTGCAAAAATCATTGCAGCACGCATAACAAGGGCACCAACAACTCCGTAGAAGAGCACGCGGTGCTGATATCGCTGAGGGATTGCTAGGGCGCTAAAGAGAAGCCCCCAGACAAAGACGTTATCGATTGCCAGTGATTTCTCGATCAGGTAACCGCTGTAATACTCGAGGGCGAATTGAGATCCGCTGTAGAACCAGATGACCCCACCGACTGCTAGACCACAGATGACCCAGATTGATGACCAGAAGGCCGCTTCTTTAAATGAGATTTCTGTATGACCGCGGTGGAGGAATAGATCGATTATGAGCATTGCCGCGACAAAAGCTAGCAGCGCTATCCATGCATAAGACGATACGTTCATTGCTTCTCCTTGTGTGTGGCTCAAATGAGCTGTTGACACAAAGTCTCCGCCACCGAAATTTTCGGCCTAGGCACCGGTTGCTTTCACAACGTATTGACGGCACCTAGTGAGTGGGTACTCCCTCTGATGGCGCCAATGATGACGGAAAGAGATGGGTAACGCAACTTGAGAGACACGGCCAGTAGGATGAGTTTATGGGTAAATTTCCAGCCGATGTCTTTAAAGACCTGACTGATTCCAACGCCCAATACATCAAAGACTTTAAGTACTCCGAGCTCACAGGTGTGGCCCAGAAGGGTCTTGCGATTGTGACCTGTATGGATTCTCGAATCAACCCACTCTCTGTGGTGGGAATGCGATCTGGAGATGCGAAGATTCTGCGCAATGCAGGAGCGCGTGTAACCGAGGATGTACTTCGAACCTTGGTTCTTGCTACCTATCTATTAGGAGTCAACCGGATACTCATAATGCCTCATACGCAATGCCGTATGGCTGAAAGCACTGAAGAAGAGATCCACGCAAAGATTGATGCTGAATTTGGCGTAAACACCTCTTCACTTGAATTTCGAACAACAAATGACCTTTACGGCGCCCTTGCTATAGATGTTAATCGTGTTCGCTCTTACCCACTTCTGAACACGGGAGTTACTGTGGGTGGAGCGATTTATGATGTGAAGACCGGAGAAATCACTCCGATTGATTGTTGATAGCCACTCTGCGCACAGGCATTTTGGTCTGCGGATAGCTTAAATCATTTAAGAAACTCGAAACGAGTAGCTGAAATAGCTCAGGCTTCTCTTTATTGGCGCTATGTGAAGTTCCTGGCATAACAGCCAGTTGTCCTTGAGGCAGAGCTTCATACATTTCAATTGTGTGATGGTGAGAGATAACATCATCATCACCTACTAATACAAGAACAGGACATTGAATCTTCGCCACATCTTCGACGGTGAACTCAGGCTCGGAGTACCAAATAGAGAACATCTTTCGAATCTTCGCCTCTTGAGTTTCAGGGGCATCAGGTGAAGTTGCTGCATATTCTGCACGATCTTCCTCTGAGATATTTCCGTCGAATTCCGGCATAGGTAGAGTGCCGCTGAAATGGAAGACGCCACCGAATGCAATAACTGACTTCACCAAATCTGGACGCTTCATAGCAACCATGAGAGAGATGATGGCGCCATCGCTATGCCCCACAAGATGGGCAGGTTCTTTTACAACATCTTCAAGAAATGCAATTGCCTCAGCAGTTTGGAATTCAAAGTGCATGCTGCCATCTTGATCTCCGGTATATCCGTGGCCAGTGCGGTCATATGCAAAGGGATGAAAGTTATTCTCCACCGCTGGAAGCACGTTGTAATCCCAATGATCTGTCTGGCTAAGGCCACCATGCATTAAGAGAAGAGCTTCACCATTATTTGCCCACTCGTATGCGTGCACTTGGTGGCCACGAAGATCGATATAGCGTCCCATTTAGTCGAGGTTATCCATAATGTGGCGGTTTCCACGGTCGAAGGTGAGGTAGTTCCAGGTCCAGTCGGCAATTGTTCCCACTTTGTTGCGCCCACCTAGAAGGTAGAAAAGGTGCAAGAAGAGCCATGCAAACCAGGCTGGAGCTCCCACCATTCTGAAGTTACGAACTTCAACAACTGCTTTGTGGCGACCAATGGTTGCCATAGAGCCTTTATCTTTATATTTAAACTCCTTCAAAGCCTTACCGGCTGTTAATCGCAAGATTTGCTCTGCTACAAACTTTCCTTGTTGCATCGCAACAGGTGCCACCATTGGGTAGAAGCGGCCATTGGGATCGAGTGCCCCTGAGACATCTCCTACGCTCCAGATATGTGGATAGTTCTCTACCTGTAACGTTTTATCGGATGCAATACGTGAACCCACAATAGGAAGTTTGAGGATTGAAGAAGTTGGTTCTCCCTTAACTCCAGCTGCCCAAATCGTGACTTCAGCAGGGATCGGCTCACCGACTTTGAGAAGTATCTGACGTGACTTGATTTCTCTTACGGCTGTGTCGGTGCGTACAAAAACACCGAGCTTTTGTAGATCACGTGTTGCGCGGTTAGAGAGCTTCTCTGAAAACATTGGCAGGATTCGCGGCCCTGCTTCAATCAGATAGATATCAATATTGTCTGCGGCGTGCTCTAAATCATTATGTAGGGGACCGCGCTTGAGCTCTGCAAGAGCTCCTGCCATCTCCACACCTGTAGGTCCACCACCTACAACTGCAATGGATAACTTTGTCTCATCTTCGAAACGAGCTAGATCTTCGAAGCGACGCATCACCTCAGCGCGGATGGTCAATGCTTCATTGACGCTCTTCATTCCAAGGCCATGCTCTGAAACACCTGGAACTCCAAAGTCTGCTGTGACCGAACCGAGAGCAACAATCAGATGATCGAAATCGAGAACCTCAGAAGAATCTAGCTTTACCGTGTTATTCTTGTGATCGATTGAGATGGGAGAGCCCATTCGAAACTTCACACCGGTCTTGCGCAGTGCTCCACGAACTGGGTGCACAACGTGATCTGCAGCAAGGCCTGCTGTGGCCACCTGATAGAGAAGCGGCAGGAACGTCTGAAAGTTATGGCGATCGACCACGGTTACATCGGCCTTACCTGCCAGTGCGCGAGCAGCGTTGAGTCCACCGAAGCCTGCGCCAAGAATGACAACTCTTGGCTTCATTAAGGTGTTTCGGGTAGAAGTGCTCATGGGCACAGTCTAGGCTCACATATATGAAGAATCAGAATCGCGACAGTATTTATCTTGTTACAGGCGCATCTGGTTATGTCGGTGGGCGCCTTGTTCGCGACCTATTGAGCGATAAGAAGAAGGTCCGTGTTTTTGTCCGCGATGCCAAGAAGATTGCAGGTCAAAGTTGGGCAGATAGCGTTGAAATCGTCGAAGGCAATGCAAATAGCGTGCCCGATTTACTGCGCGCACTCGATGGAGTTCACACCGCTTACTACTTACTGCATTCAATCAATGTCTCAACAAACTTCGGAGATATCGAATCTGCGATGGCACAAGGATTTGCAGAAGCGGCTGAGAAGTCGGCAATTGCGCAGATTGTTTATTTAGGTGGAATCGCAAATGATGAGAACAGAAGTCGCCACCTGACATCACGGATGAATACAGGCACTGTGCTTGCATCAGGTGCCACACCAGTTCTAGAACTTCGAGCAGGAATCATTATTGGATCAGGCTCTGCATCCTTTGAAATGTTGCGCCACCTCACTCACCGTCTTCCGATCATGACAACTCCAAAGTGGGTCTCTAATCGCACTCAACCCATTGCAATCCGCGATGTTCTCTACTATCTGCGGGCAGTTGCAAACCTCAAAGAACCAGTGTCCAAGGTATTTGATATCGGTGGTCCTGAAGTAGTGACATATGCCGAAATGATGCAGCGCTTTGCATCTATTTCAGGACTTCGCAAGCGAAAAATTATTCAAGTACCAGTTCTTTCACCAAAGCTTTCAAGTTTATGGATTGGATTTGTTACTCCGGTTCCAACCTCTCTTGCACGACCGTTGGTTGAATCGTTGATCAGCGAAGTTGTTGTTGACCCCAAGAAGTCAATTGATACCTTGATTGCACAACCTTCAGAGGGTTTATTAACAGTGTCACAAGCTATCGAGCTGGCTCTATCGCGCACCGAAAAGAATCTCGTTGACACACGTTGGTCAGATGCAACTTTTCCAACTGCACCTTGGCAGAAAGCACAGAGCGATCCTGAGTGGGCTGGCGAACTTACCTTGAAAGATCATCGCGAGATCACAACTGATGTGCCATTGAAGTTTATCTGGCAACAAATTGAAAGTATCGGTGGCGAACACGGATGGTTTGGTTCCGATTGGCTCTGGTATTTGCGAGGACTTATTGATCGCGCCGTCGGCGGTGTTGGTCTGCGTCGTGGTCGTCGTGACCCTGATCACCTTCGCATCGGAGATAGTCTTGATTTCTGGAGAGTAGAAGAGTTAGAGAAAGAGAAGAAGTTACGTCTCTATGCCGAAATGATTCTTCCTGGAAAAGCCTGGCTTGAATTCACTCTTGACGAGAGAGATGGAAAGACCGTTGTCTCTCAAGATGCTCTCTTTGCACCTCGTGGATTAGGAGGCCAGATTTATTGGTATCTCGTCTCACCCTTTCACTTCTTTATCTTTCCAACGATGCTGCGCAATATTGTGAAAGCGGCTGCTAAATCTGCGAGAACATCCCACACTTTGTCATAGGTCATGTTTAAGATGGGCCATATGTCAGCGCTAGAAAATCCAAGTACCGCAGGTTCCACCCTTACCGATCTCGAAGGTCGTATTCTCGACTTCGAACGCAATTGGTGGCGCTTTGCAGGAGCTAAGGAGACTGCCATTAAAGAGCTCTTTGATCTCAGCGCACCTCGCTACTACCAACTCCTGAACGATCTCATCGATCGCGATGATGCCCTCGAGGCCTCACCAATGTTGGTAAAGCGCCTACGACGCCTGCGTGAGGCTCGTATGCAGGCTCGTTCAGCCCGCTAGCCGCTCCCTCTTCTCACGCTCAACTCACTGGTTTTGCCCCCTCCCCTCACGCTCAAAACTCTCGTTTTGCGCTGGGGAATAACCAGCCATAGGCTTGGCGTTAGCACTCAAGGGTCGAGAGTGATAACCCCTAATCGACCCACTAGCTGGATATAAGAGCTATACATAAGAGGAGTAATTAGATGGCAAAGCAGATCGCCTTTAATGAAGAAGCACGCCGCGGACTAGAGCGCGGAATGAACGTACTTGCTGATGCAGTCAAGGTCACCCTTGGGCCTCGCGGACGTAACGTCGTCCTCGAGAAGAAGTGGGGCGCACCAACAATTACTAACGACGGTGTCTCTATCGCTAAGGAGATCGAACTCGATGATCCTTGGGAGAAGATTGGCGCAGAGCTCGTTAAGGAAGTTGCCAAGAAGACAGATGATGTCGCAGG
>JACCDJ011408138.1_pt1 | contig 13270 bp, 13 predicted proteins | sample 7444481 | NCBI WGS metagenome assembly JACCDJ01 (sample SAMN15323435, study PRJNA562643) | freshwater metagenome | isolation source: river surface water | place: USA:Blue River Watershed | collected 2017-08-15 | reverse complement strand
TGGAGAAAAAATACTTCCCAAGAATCCAAGTTCAATTCCATCGGAAAAACTACTTTGGGCGCAGCAAAAATATTTGGAAAGCACCACAAAACCGAAATTAGACATCGATAAAAAGGACTGGCTCAAAAGTAAAATTGAACATTTGATTTTTTCACCCACTTCTATTGAAACAATTTTAAGATGTGGGATAGAGTTTTATTTCAATCGAATTTTACGCGTGCCTTCTGCCCCAAACCAATATGGTGCATACGGTACCGCGATGCATGCCACTTTAAGAGAATTTGTTGTAAATGGGGTCAATAAAAAGTTCTGGATGACAGCAGACCAAGTTTCGAAGCACTTTGAATACGAAATGATGAAATTAAGGGCTGGTTTTACAGAAAAGCAATTTGAACTCAAATTGGAACAAGGGAAAATGATTTTACCACGATTTTGGAAACAAAAACTTGACCAATATCAATCATATCAAAAAATTGAGACAGAATTTAGCATCAACACAAAAATTGAAGGTATTTCTATCACTGGAAATTTAGATAAAATGGTATTTGATGGAAATGACATCTCCGTTTTCGACTATAAAACGAGTAAAATTGACAAGTCGGAGAAAAAATCTAAATCACCAAACCAGCAAAGTATCGATAAAGGAAACTTCCCCCCATCCTATTGGTTTCAAATTGGGTTGTATACAATGATGATCAATGAGGCCCATGGGAATAAAAATTGGAAATCAAGACATGGTGTGATCGAATCATTGGAAATGAATCATGAGGGACATTTTCCTGAGTTTGAAATTTATTTTTCAAATCAAGATTTTGAATACATCAAATCAATTGTATTGAAGGCGAATGAAAAGCTCCAAGATTTGAGTTTCATGGAAGGTTGTGGAAAATGTGAGTGGTGCACTTTTGCGAAGCAAGTTGACCAAGTGATCTATGTGCCCGCAGGGAACGAGGAACTTACAGATAATCAGGGAGAAATGTAACAAGTTAGACTAATTCTAACTTTCGGCAAGCTTTTTCGCAGCAGAGTTCTTCTGCTTTCTTACGGCTTTTATTGATTTCGGTGAACCATGATTCATCGTCGACCACCATTGTGACTACGTGGTTATCGTTTTTGCCATTTCCTTCAACTTCATTGTTCCATTCGAGCTTCTTTTGGTTCTTTTGGATCCACTTCATAAAGACAGCCTTGTAGCTCACCGTTGTGAGCATCAATTTATCGATATCTAAATATTGACCAACCAAACGTTTGTGAATGAATTTAGAAGCCGATTTGTAGCCTTTATCGAGATAAATTGCTCCAATAAGGGCTTCGAGGGCATTGCCTCCAATCGTGCGGAGAGCAGTATGATTTTTTTGAAGTTCTGGTTTCATTTCCATCACATCAACTAGACCGAGTCGGTGAGCCAACATACCCATTTGTTCACGATTGACAATACGCGTACGCATTTCAGTGAGGAACCCCTCGTCTTTGTAAGGAAAACGGTTAAAGAGTAGTTCGGCAACAACGGAATCAAGAATTGCATCGCCGAGGAATTCGAGTCGTTCATTATCCAAAGTTCGCGGAGCGAAAAGGTTATCAGAAAGGGCAGCATCTGCTGCTGAACTGTGCCTTAACGCTTCGCGATAGATGGAAAGGCGTAACGGATTTATCCCTGTAATGAGATAGATTTTCCGTCTCAAATTTTTAATATGATGTGGGGATCTTTTAAAAAGATTCTTCAATCAACTAAAAATTATCCGTTGTATTTTTTGAAAATCACAGAGGCATTATGACCACCAAAACCAAAAGTATTGCTTAATGCAGCATTCACTACACGTTTTTGAGCAACGTTAAAGGTAAGGTTTAATTTTTGGTCAATCTCTGGATCATCTGTAAAGTGATTGATTGTTGGGGGAACAATGTCATTGTAGACTGCTAAAACGCTCGCAACAGATTCCACAGCACCGGCGCCACCAAGTAAATGACCTGTTTGGCTTTTTGTACTGCTGATGTTCAGGTTATAGACATGCTCACCGAAGACCGATTTAATAGCCTTAGTTTCAGCAATATCACCTAGAGGAGTACTTGTACCGTGAACATTGATATAATCAATATCGGCGGTTGTCATTCCTGCATCAGAAAGGGCTGCAAACATCACATTCTTGGCACCTAACCCTTCTGGGTGAGGAGCAGTTAAGTGATAAGCATCGGCTGTCATTCCACCACCTACAATTTCAGCATAGATTTTAGCGCCACGGGCTTTGGCATGCTCAAGATCTTCAAGGATCAAACAAGCACCACCTTCCCCCATAACAAAACCATCGCGGTCTTTGTCGAACGGCCTAGAAGCGGTCAAGATATCATCATTTCTTTCCGATAAAGCTTTCATGTTAGAGAAACCACCAACAGATGGTTCATTCACGCAAGCTTCAGATCCTCCGGCAACAATGGCATCAGCCTTTCCAAGTCGAATTAGGTTAAATGCATCAATCAAAGCGTGGGTTGAAGAAGCGCAAGCAGAAACGGTACCATAATTGGGACCTCTTAAGTTGTGCTTCATCGAAATGTACCCAGCGGCAATGTCGATAATCATTTTAGGAATGAAAAAGGGCGAAAAGCGTGGATTGCCATCGCCCTTAGCATAATCTACAATTTCACTGAAGAAGGTGGAAAGTCCACCAATTCCAGCACCCCAGATAACCCCAATACGATCGAGGTTATGCGTTTGTTGTAAGATTCCGCTATCTAAAATAGCTTCATCTGCAGCCACCATGGCGTACTGAGCAAATGGATCCATTTTACGAGCTTCTTTTCTGTCAATAAAGTTTGTAGGATCAAAATTTTTGACCTCACAAGCAAACTTGACTTTATATCTACTCGTATCAAAATGGGTAATTAGCCCAGCGCCACTAGTACCTGCTACTAGTGCATTCCAATACTCATTAAGAGTATTTCCGATGGGTGTAATAGCACCCAGTCCAGTTACAACAACTCTCCGGAGTTGCATAAATTAATTTTTGTTTTCTTCGATGTAACGAACAGCTTCCCCTACTGTTTGGATTTTTTCTGCTTGATCATCGGGAATACTGATGTCGAATTCTTTTTCGAATTCCATGATCAATTCTACTGTGTCTAATGAGTCCGCACCCAAATCATTGGTGAAACTAGCGTCGGTGACTACGTCCGCTTCATCTACGCCTAACTTATCTACGATAATGGCTTTTACTTTTTCTGCAATTTCTGACATGATAGTGTAATGTTGTTTTGCGCTACAAAGAAACATTTTTTATTTGATATGCGAAGGAAAAATTATTTTTGTAGTGAAAATTTTGTCTACCAAACGTTACAAATCGACCATTACGCCCAGTGTAAATGACTTCAAAATCATCGCTGTGCATAGCAATATAAGCCCATATTTGCTGGCTTGGTGTCTCGATGACACTTTTTCTACAAATTTTATATGCGAACCTAAAACTTTTGAGATAAATTTGTCGCAAAATAGAATTTCTCAGCACCTAGAATACTATTTTGAGGGTTCAGAAACGATTTCAAACATGTGGATTTTGCAAAATTCAGGCACCACAGGGAAATTATTTTCAGGAAAACCAACGCCAGATTATTGGATTTTGATAGGAGATCAAGAACTAATGCCTAACTTTGACCAATGGCTGGAACAACTAAAGGCAATTGATAAAATTCAAATGGCTTATGTTTTCCCTGAAGAGTTATCTGAAAAATTTCATTGGATTTACAGGCTGAGTCATTTGTAACAAACATATATGTACAACGAGAACTTTAACAAAACAAAAATTGTTGCAACAATTGGTCCAGCAACGAGCAGTGAAGAAATGCTTGAGAAAATTATTAGAGCCGGCGTTGATGTTTGCCGACTAAATTTCTCACATGGCGCTCACGAAATTCACAACGAAGTTATTGAAAGAGTTAGAAAAATCAATCAAAAACTCGGTAGTCATATTGCCCTATTACAAGATCTTCAAGGCCCTAAATTACGCATCGGTAAAGTAGATGGTGAAATTCATTTGGTTGATGGTGAATCAATTATAGTCACAACAATTGAATGTATCAGCACCGTTGATAAACTTTATGTGAGTTATGAAAGACTTCCCCTAGATGCGAAGCCAGGCGAAAGAATTCTTTTAAACGATGGTAAATCTGAATTGGTTATTGAAAAAATAATTGACGCTCAACATCTTCAAGCTAAAGTTGTTGCAGGTGGTGTATTAACTTCAAATAAGGGATTTAACTTACCCAACACAAAAGTAACCATTCCATGTTTAACTGAAAAAGACCTTATTGACCTAGAATTTGGATTAGAAAAAAATGTGGATTGGGTGGCACTCTCATTTGTGAGAAATGCTGAAGATATTATTGCTTTAAAAGAAATCATTGCATCTAAAGGAAAACATACTAAAGTTATTGCCAAAATTGAAAAGCCCGAAGCTGTTGAAAATATCGACAGTATCATAAAAGTAACCGATGCCATTATGGTGGCTCGTGGTGATTTGGGCGTAGAAGTTCCTCTTCAAAAAGTCCCTCTCATTCAAAAATCAATTGTAGAAAAATGCATTTTGGCCGCAAAACCTGTGATAATTGCTACACAAATGATGGAAAGTATGATCACCGATAGCATGCCAACTAGGGCTGAAATTACAGATGTTGCAAATGCTGTTTTGGATGGCGCAGATGCCGTAATGTTATCAGCTGAAACTTCGGTAGGCAAATATCCGTGTAAGGTCATTGAAATCATGGGGTCTATTATTTCAGATATTGAATCTGACCGCAGAGCCTATTACAAAGGGGTTAAACCTGATGCCTCGTCTCCATCTTTTGCAAGTGATGAAATTTGTTTCACAGCTGTGAGAATGAGCGACCATTTAAAAGCAAAAGCAATTATTGCAATGACAAAAAGTGGATATACCGGATTTAAAGTTGCGAGTTACAGACCAGAATCCAGTATTTATATTTTCACCGACAACAGAGAACTTTTGAATACTCTCAACTTAGTTTGGGGAGTGAGAGGTTTCTATTACGATAAATTTGTAAGTACCGACGAAACGTTCCAAGATGTAATTGATATCCTGAAAAATGAAAAAATTGCAATTGAGGGAGACTGTGTAATTAATTGTGCAAGTATGCCAATTCACAAAAAACAGCGCACAAACACAATCAAAGTAACTTATATTGATTAAACAGTTTTTCTTTTGAAAACAGGAACCGTGCTGCATGGTTCACCATACATTAAACTTTGTACCACAGGCACGAGTTTACTTGAAATGTTGGTGTATGCCGCCGCTGAAACTGGCAAATCGCCACATCCCTTAATCACTACTTTTTTATCTTTATAATCCTCAATCTTTAAATGATCTAGTGACGATTCCCAAAGTGCTGTTTCCAATGCATTCAAATCACCGAAAACAACTTTTTTGGCAATTCCCGACAATTTGGTTGAAATTAACATATAGGCCCATGTAGGAACAATGGCATCGGAAGAACAATAAATTGCGACAAATTTTTGCAAATATTGTTCCCAATTATTGGTTTTAATCCATTCTCTAAAATCTTTTTCTTTCAAAACTAACCCCATGAATAACAATTCTTTAACATCTATTGCTACCCTCTCTCCAACAGGAAAATAATCCTCTAAATTGATCGTTTCAATTCCACTGTTAGCGACTTTATTCACGAATACTTCTTCCATAAATACAAAGATACAATGATAATATGATTATTGAGAATGAATAAATTTTACAATTGTTTCTATTATCTTTGAATTGTTTTAGCCCCTTGAACATTGCGTACTTTAATCAAACTTATATTCGTATTCTCTTTGGCGTTGAACTCAAAACTCAATCCATTAACAGCACAAGGCGTATTTAATCAATTTAAACAGCTAGGTGTAATTCATCAATTTTATACCAAATACTCAGAATTATATGCCAAAGATTTCTTCAACAGTTATGTTGTGGGACATTCATTGAATACATTCGCTGGGGCACAAATTTTATACAGCGGAGCTTGGTCGCTTGAATTAAGGGCTGGAATGCCAGCGAAATTGCCAAGTGCGTTCAATGAGCGAGATTATACTGAACTGAATGCTTTTAAGAAGAACATCACATTTATTAACGGTTTACCTCGCACAACCAGAGCATCTGAATTGCCCAATGTGAATTTTAACAATCGAATTTTATTTACATTGAATGATTCTTTTGGTTCTCCTTTAAATAGTCCATTTAATGGGAGAGACAGTGTGCAATGGTATTTACCCAATTTGGATGATTTAGGAGTGAATAAAACGGTTGCACCTACGTACAATTTCATTTTACATTGGGCACCTGGTTACGCTTTTGAATTTGCAGGGACATTTGTCAAATACGACCGAGATCCAACAACAGAAAATGGCAACTCATCTAGACTTTCAACAAGATATTATAACCTTTATTTTGCCCACGACATCTTATATTGGTTTCAAGGAATCCATGTAAGGGGTTGGCATTTCACACCATCCATTGAACTTTCAGACCACTCTCAAGGTGTTTTCTTAAACACGGAACAAGCAAAACTTTACCAAGACTATTCGGCAAATGGATACACTGTAAAATTTAAAAACAGCTTGGACAGGGTTGATTTTTATTCTAGAACACTCCGTTACGGTGTCAATATTGGTAAATCGTTTCATAGAGTTGAAGTTTGGGGTGGCATGAGCTACATTGCAAGTAAATCAGGAATGAGCGACAACGGCTTCGTGACTGCATTGATAGACGAAAAACCACTCGACCCAAACAACGGCTTTAGATCTAAGCGATATAGAGAATTCTTTTTCACTGGCATCAATGAGTACAGACTCATTGTTACAAGCGCGGGCGCTTCTTTAGGACAAGGAAGACTTAGAATTGGCGGCCAATACAACATTCTTTCAAACGGATACCACCACGCCTCAATTTCGGTAAGAGTTGTTTTTAGAGACAATAACCGTCACCCTTGGCAATTGGGCTTAAAAACTGAAGAATATTTCGATCCAACGAAAAGAAAAACCGTGAGAAAAACGGTTGTTATTGAAAGAGACGAAGAAGATTAATTACTTTTTCTCTAGGTGCAAGGCTTTTTGACCTGGATTTGCAATCGGCGCTAACTTTAATAATGTAAGCGATTTGTATGTAAATCTCCAAGGACTTTCAAAAAAAGCAAATTCTGGTCGACCTTCAATTTTCAATGTTAATGTTGAATAATCTGAATTTGATTTCCATGTACCAGTGTATTTTGTACCTCCAGCAAAAATCTCTAAAGGACCATCATAATATGTATTCTTCCTCAAATAAATCGTTTCATCCAAATATTGTTGGGTGATGTTATTACCAGAGCTATCAACGGCCAAGGTAATGACGTTGGCAGAATTCAACACATATAGTTCAAACATCTTTTCCATGTATGTTGTTTGATTGGTAGTGTCTTTTGTAAGAGTATCATTGTTTTTTGGAGTCTCATCCTTTTTGCAAGATGAAATTGTTGGTATCATCAATGAGCACAACACCATTGAGAAAATAAAAAATATTCCTTTTGTTTTCATAAAATCAAAGATAATCAAAAAAACTCATTTTCTTTATTTTCAAATATTCATTAAAATAAGTGAAATTTGCACTCATGCGAAAAACAATCTTTCTTGTATTTCTATTTTCAATTTCAATAATGACAGAGTTATCCGGCCAAACAATTGACTATTCTATTAGAATTCCTGATCCTAAAAACCATTATGCAAATGTTATCATCAATTACACATCCCAAGAAAAAGGGATGGTGAAGATGAGCATGCCAGTATGGACACCAGGCAGTTACTTGGTTCGTGAATTTGCAAAAAACGTTGAATCTGCAGTTTTAGAAATCAATGGTAAAACCGTGAATGTATTCAAGTCCGATAAAAACACTTGGTCCTTCCCCGCTAAAAAAGGAGATAAAATTAAATTCCAATACAATGTTTATTGCTATGAAATGAGTGTAAGAACCTCTTACATCGACGAAGATCAAGCATTACTCAATCTTGCATCTGTTTGTGCCTATATTGAAGGTAAAGAAAAGACAGGCATTCGATGCATGGTAGAACTTCCTGGCACTTGGAATAACATCATTTCGCATGTAGATGTAATTTCATCTGAACGCATAAAAGGGGCTCCACTAGAAACTTTGCTCACCTTTGAAAATTTCGATGAAATGGTGGATTCACCAATCCAACTAGGCAACTTTGAACTCTTTAATTTCAATGTAAACAATGTGATACACCGCGTAGCAATGGTTGGAATACACAATGCCAATATTGACAAATTAAAAGTAGACATGCAAAATATTTGCCAAACAATGGTGAACATTATCGGTGAAATGCCTTGCAAAAATTACACATTCATCATTCAAAATGTTGAAGCCGGCGGTGGAGGATTAGAACACAAAAATGGCAGTACCCTAATGATGACACGATTTAATTACACAAATGCACAGTCATATCAGGGTTTGCTTGGACTTGTAGCCCACGAATACTTCCATCTTTGGAATGTTAAGCGTATTCGCCCAGTGGCCCTTGGTCCATTCGATTACAACAACGAAAACTACACAAAATCGCTCTGGATTGCTGAGGGAATTACTTCTTACTTCGATGAATTGGCACTCATGCGTGCTGGATATATCACCAAACAAGATTTTTTAAATACCCTAGCGAGTTACATCAACAACCATGAAAATAGAGCTGGAAGCAAAATTGCTACACTTCATGAAATGAGCTGGGATGCTTGGATTAAGGAATATCGCCCTAACGAAAATTCTAAAAATAATTCATATTCTTATTATTCGAAGGGACTTATTATCGGGGCATTGTTAGACATGACAATTTGTAAATCAACCAACGGACAAAAATCACTCGATGATGTTTTCAAAATGCTCTACAAAGACTTTTACCTCAACCAAAAGAAATCCAAAGATGGAATTGGCTATACCGATGAGGATTTCTTGAATGTTTGCAATAAAGTTGCTGGCGTAGAACTCAATGCCGACTTTAACGTTTGGTTAAATACCAAAGTTTCGCCTGATTACGTTGCGATATTCAATAACCTCGACATACAATCTAAAAAACAAGAAATCAATCGGAATTCATGGGGTATTAATTACGAGCTTACCAATGGAAAAACAATTGTAAAATATGTGAGAAATCCAGGTCCTTCCACCCTTTTAGGTATCAATGTGAACGACGAAATCATTGCATTAAATGGCATTCGAATCAACAATGATCTTGAACAAATCTGGAATAAACTTGGTAAGCCTTCAAATGTATCCCTCACAATTTCAAGAAGCGGTTTAATGCGCGAAATAAAAGGAACTTTCAGTGGTTTAAAAGAGATTGAATATACCTTTTCTTTGGGAGAAAAGCAAGTAAACAAAGACTTTTGGATCCAACAAGGAGCCCTTCAAAAATGGTTGAAATCGAATTAATATGACAACCATCAACGCAACTGCTCTTAAACATTGGATCTCAGAAATCTTTATTCAGTGTGGATTTACCGCGGAAAATGCAAATCTTTCTGCAACTGTTTTAGTTGATGCCGATTTAAGAGGTATCGACAGCCATGGAGTTGCGAGACTTTCGGGGTATGTTCGCTTGATTCAAAAAAAGAGGATCAATCCCAATCCCAATTTCATCGTAAGCAGAAGAAAGAAAACGATGATTCATTTAGATGCCGATTCTGGAATTGGATTATTGTCTGCTCCTTATGCCATGGAGTTGGCTATCGAAGCCACGCATGAATATGGCAGCGGATGGGTTGGCATTTCAAACTCCAATCATTTTGGCATTGCTGCATACCATTCTATGCTGGCCTTAGAACACGATTATATTGGCTTTTCAATGACCAATGCAAGTCCGTTGGTGACCCCTGCCAATGGAAAACAGAGAATGCTAGGTACCAATCCAATTTGTGTGGCAATTCCTACAAACCAGGAAACGCCGTTTGTACTCGATATGGCAAGTGCTGCAGCGGCAAATGGAAAATTAGAAATTGCTGAAAGGGTGAATAAACCCATTCCAAACGGTTGGGCAATCACAAATGATGGTGAAGATACAACAGATGCAAAAGCCCTCAAAAATGGAGGCATTTTGTTGCCTTTAGGGAGCAATAAAGATGGTGGATTCCATAAAGGTTATGGACTTGGTGCTTGGGTGGATATTTTCTCTGGGGTGATTACAGGAGCTAATTTTGGCCCTTGGGTACCTCCTTTTGTTTCGTTCTTAGATCCATTGCCAAATTTACCCGGTGAAGGAATTGGACATTTTGTTGGTTGTTGGGATATTGATGGATTTCAAGATAAAGAAACATCTAAAAGCAAAATGGATCTTTGGATTCAAACCTTTAAAAATACGATTCCCATTGATGAACACAATCCAGTTCTTATTCCTGGTGAAATTGAACATCACTTAAAATTAATCCGTCAAATTGAAGGCATTCCATTGGTTGAAGCAGTTTGCCAAGATATGGAACAACTTTCGATCCAACTAAATATACCCTCTCCTTTTTAAATCATGGAAAAACAACAAAAACAAAAGCTCTTCGTTGCAATTATTTTTTTTGCAGCCATTACCTCAATTTCAGTTTGGGCATATTTAACCATTTTAAAACCCAATAAGGAATACCATCAAAAGACTGGCAATAAGTACACACAGAAAAAACAATACAAAACAAGTTATAACCCAGATTATATCGACAGCGTCATTGCTGCGAAAAAGAAATCGAAAAAGTAACTTACTTCATTTGAGAAATTAATTCTCTCATAAAGCTTTGATCTGAAATTCTATCTTCAAGTTTTTCTGAAATAATTTTTTCCAACAAAGCATCATTTTTTGCACCCCAATTTAGGGCATCTAAATATCCGTCATTGCTGAATGTAACTCTTTCGTATTGACTCTTATAAATATCACTGTAAAGTTCAACCAAATCGTGTTCTACGTGTTTCTTGTGAAGAAACTCAGGTGAACCCACTAAATCACGCATTTCAATGAAATTTTGTAGCGCTAAATTTGCAATCGCGTCAGCGTTTGGTTTGCGAAGTTTTTGATATTCATCTAAAATCTTAGCCCAATTGCCTGCGTATTTTTCAATACATTCATCCAATACCACACAATCTTCAAAGCTGCAATTCATTCCTTGACCGTAGAATGGCACCACCGCATGAGCACTGTCGCCCATTAAAGCAACATTGTTTTTCACCCAAGGATAACAACGCATTGTAGCAAGATGTCCAGTTGGATTGTTAAAGAAATCATCAACTAAATTTGGCATCATCGGTACAGCATCAGCAAAATAGGTTTCAAAAAAATGCTGCACTTGTTCCTTGGTTTGAAGGTTCGCTAAACTGACTTCTCCATCATATGGCATAAATAACGTGCATGTGAAATTGCCTCCAGGGTTTGGAAGAGCAATCATCATGAAACTACTTCTTGGCCAAATATGAAGCGAATTAACATCCATTTGAAAATTACCATTGGCATCTGGAACAATTTCTAATTCCTTGTAACCATAGTTTTCATAAGTTTGAGAAAAGTTGTAACGCGGAGTACGAATCATTGCATCTCGAATCGCAGAAAATGCGCCGTCGGTAGACAAAACCACATCTGCTACATCTGTTACTTTTTCTCCATTGGCGTTAATAAACGTTGTTTCGTTGGTTTCCAAATTAATATGGGAGCATTTATGGTCGAAATACATATGAATGTTTTCATATTGATCTGCCAACTGAAGCAATCGGATGTTCAATTCTCCACGAGAAACTGAATAAATTGCCTGATCTTCTCTACCATATGCCTGATAAGCCAAATCCCCAACTGTACTGTGCATCATTCGGCCTTTCATAGGAATTGAAATTCCTAAAATATCATCAACCAAACCAACTTTGCTCAATGCATTGATCCCTCTAGTAGACAAAGCCAAATTGATACTTCTTCCTCCAACGTATGTACCTTGACGCATATCGCCACGGCGTTCGTATAAATGGACATCATACCCTTTTTTTGCTAAATAGATTGACATTAAACTTCCGGCTAATCCGCCACCAACCAATGTGATTTTCTCAGACATATTTTACAAATTTACGGCTTCAAATGATGCTTTCATCAAAAAAATCTATCATTTTTGTTTTCATTATGCGCTACTACAAGGTTTCTTCGTTCATTCAACGATATTTTTACCGCTATTTGTGGCGCATGAAACCCAATGAAAACGCCATTTACCTCACGTTTGATGATGGTCCAAACGACGTTGTAACAACCCAAGTTTTAAACATTTTAAATGACAAGAATATACCCGCCACCTTTTTCTGTGTTGGAGAAAATATTCAAAAATACCCAACAATTGTAGAGCGTATTGTTTCTGAGGGACATTCTATTGGCAATCACACACACAACCATATCAAAGGTTGGAATTATCCCTCAAAAGAATATCTATTGAATGTAGAAAAAGCTCAATTCGCAATCCAACCTTTTACAAATACCACATTATTTAGACCACCGTATGGCAGAATTTCGAAAAAACAAGGAACAGAACTCATTAAACTTGGTTTCAAAATTGTGATGTGGGATATATTAAGTTACGATTACGATAAACACATACATATTGAAGATTGTATCAAAAACATCTCTAAAAAAACAAGAAATGGCAGTATTGTTGTTTTCCACGATAGTTTAAAAGCCCAAGCTCAAATGTTGGAAATACTACCCAAATACATTGATAATATGATTCAACGAGGATTTGAATTCAAAGCTTTAAACCAATGATATTCAATATACTATATTCCATAGTTGCACTTTATTTAATGGTACAATTGTGGCAACTACTGGCTTTATTTCGATATAAAGTTTACAATAATTTTGAATCCCTCCAAAAAGACAATCATGCGAACTTGCCTCAAATCAGCATTTGGGTGGCCTGTAGAAACGAAGAAAAAAACATTGAAAATTGTTTGAATTCGTTATTGAATTTGAATTACCCCAAAGAGAAAATTCAAATTCTCATTGGAAATGACCAAAGTACTGATAATACCAGACAAATTATTTTAGATGTTATCAATGCAAATCAGGAATCAGTTGAATATAATGAAAAAAAACCACATTTACAACTTGTTGATATTGTAGATGATGACTCTGGACTAAAAGCCAAGGCTCGGGTGATGGCACAGCTCGATAAACATGCCATTGGAGATTTTTATTTAATTACAGATGCAGATGTGGTGGTGAATCCTAATT
>JACCDJ010268268.1_pt1 | contig 13273 bp, 12 predicted proteins | sample 7444481 | NCBI WGS metagenome assembly JACCDJ01 (sample SAMN15323435, study PRJNA562643) | freshwater metagenome | isolation source: river surface water | place: USA:Blue River Watershed | collected 2017-08-15 | reverse complement strand
TTTCACGCACGAAGACACGAGAATTCACCAATGATGAATCCTTGATCAGCGTTGTCCAGGGAGTGCCAGCAGCATACGTTTTATTCTGGTTTTCGTGTTCGTCAACCTTAAAAAATGAGTCGTTTTCGTTGGTCTCATCACGAAACAATCTCTTCAAAAACTCACGTTTATTTTCTCGCCATTGATTACTTAACATCTTCGTAATTGATACTTTCTATCTCGTTTGTTAGAATTAATTTTCTGTCCGAATTCACAGACCACCAAACATTTTTATATCCTAAGATTTCTAGTGCTTTTTGACAATTTATGCAAGGCTTCGCTAATCTGAATTGTCCACTTCTGTTAATTCTTAAGCTCACAATGACCAGTTCATCTTTGTCATATTTTTGATCTAACTTAGCTATTACATCACACTCTGCATGAATATAGGGATATTCTTTCCATTTTTCTATATTCAGGGATCTTCCAATCTTAAGAGCAGTTTTGGATGCATCAAAGAGATTGTTTTTACCGAATGCTACTACCCTAGATTTTCTTATTGCAAAAGCATAATGAAAAGAAGCCCTAGACTTGTCTTGCTTCCATTCTTGGCGCATTAGTCTAAGGGCTCTTTTAAGTGCTATTTCTTCCATATTATTCGATTGTGATCATAAGATCACCAAGGCATTTGTTGAGATGGATTATAGCGCAAATTTGATGTTGATTGCAAATATTCTTGTTGATATTCCCTTGGCTTTTTTACCACCAATCTCAGCAGTATATTCAGATTGCCTACAAACTAAAACTGATCCATTTGTTAAACTTTCGACTTCTCTTGAAGCTAATCTGAAAGCAGTCATTACAGAGTTTAAAGCAGCTGGTCCAACAGACAAAATTCTTACATATTCATTGTCTTTCAATACATGCAAAATACTTCGGGACAAACCTACTGGATCTGTTGGTCTACGATTAGGATCTGGATCATTTGGGTCTCCTCCTCGTGCTCGTAAAGTTCGCTCATCGTTAAAATTGCTCTTTGTTTCATTATCTTCCATAACGTTTGACATTTTTTATAATCCTTTTTAAACTTCTAAGCCAATAAGTGACATCTTATCTCTTAATCCATCCATCGCAGAATTGAATTCTTCGATTGAACAATTATACAATGACGCATCAAATTTAAGATTGATAGAACCATTCAATACATTTGTAATAATTTTATTTTCAATTTCATTTAAATCTAAAGAAAGTAATTTATTTACACTGTTATTATCTTGGATTTTGTCATAGTAACAAGCTTCATCACCCTCTTCATCCTCAGTTGTATACACACTCATAGCTCTTGGTGAGACTGTTTGGTAATTCGGGTGTACTTCATTGAATCTTTGGAATAATAAAGATGAATGCTTCGACAACATATGCTTCTTGATTGCCTTATTAATTGCAGCAGCACGGCAGTTTTCGCAACCTTCATTTGTACCGTTGCAGATTTCTCCTTCAACGGCTAAACAATCATATTGTCGTGGTAACTTATGGGATTTACAATACGGACAGTTTTTAAGTTTTTCGATGTCAAAACCATTAATTGATAATTGATCCCACAAAAGATCAACATGGTGTGTTCTTAAATGTGTTGATAATGGATTTACCCACTTATCACAAATTGGACAACGACAAGATGGATTTCTTTTTCCAGCATTATCAGCTTTAACTAAATTGATGTAATTATGTTGAAGAGCGCCAATGAAATAGTTTTTAAACTCGCCTGTGCCATCATATCTTGATTGTTTTCTTACGTTTCTAGGCTTCCAAGCAGAAAGAACATTGCAAAATATTCTAATATAATCTTGTTGAAAATCTTCTTGAGAATCATATAAATAATGATATTGCTGATACCACTCTTGTAAATGCATTAAAGGTGGATAAAGTCTACAAACATTTTTATATGCATTGTCAATTAATCTTGCATTTCCTGTAGCTAATATCTTTTGATAATTTAATATTGCACCTTCTAGACGTTCTTGATGACCAGTTTCATGAGCTTGAACAACTTTATTTATTACATCTTTCTTTTGCATTTCTATATCCAAATAACTCGTTAAATAATAATTTAACGAGTTATTATAGAATGCAACTAACTGTTTGTAAATGACTAACTGCGTTGTTTTATGTCAATAACTGTCAATGTAAGCGATTTTTTACCCATCCATTCATCCATTGACATTGTAAAAGCAAGATCAATAATCGAATTAGGCTTAATTTGCTCAGCTAAGTATCCTTTTCGCCATGCATTTGCACTTATCCATTGTCTTGATTTAGGGTCACAAACTTTTAACTTTAAATGTTTACCCTTAGTCAATGTTGTAGCTTCGACTACTTTTAATCCAGAACATGCAAATACTGGATTTTCATTTCCAGATCCAAAGGGAGCAAGAGTCATTAAGTGATTGAAAACATTTTCATTAATATCACCAGGTTCAATTCTGGAATCAACACTTATGATTTTTTCTTCAATAACTCCGCCTAATATTTTCTCTGCATATTCATTTAAAGCATCTCGCATAGCAGGAATGTTTTTGATAGGCAACTCAAATCCAGCAGCAAAAGCATGTCCACCACAAACAGTAGAACCATCAGCTCTTTTCTTAAATAATGCCCAAGCTTTTTCTGATTTCAACGCATCAAGAATATTGAAATCCCTCGTAGAACGACATGAGCCTTTGGCATACCCATCTTCTTTAAAGTTACATACAAGAGTAGGCTTACCAAACTTTTCTGCTAACTTTCCAGCAATGAGTCCAATCAATCCAGGGTGCCAACTTTCATCACCTACAACAAGGATATGAGTTTTTGCTAAATCAAAATTATCTTCAACAAATTTGATTGCAGATTCAGTTGCTTCTTCTTGTTGTATTTGTCTTTTTCTATTAGCATTATCAAGCTCTTTTGCAAGTTTAGATGCTTTGGTCTCATTGGTTTCTAATAATAAATCCAAAGCGGTACCAGCATCAGCAAGACGACCAATAGCATTAATTCTTGGACCTAACTGAAAACCAATGCTAAATGTATCAACTTCTTTAACTCCAGCAATCTTAAGTAGTTCTTTAATGCCAGCTTTGTTAGTTGTTGATAGTTTTTGACATCCATAAGCAACCATTGTTCTATTTTCATCTAACATGGGAGCAACGTCAGCAACTGTACCGAGGGCTACATATTCTATTAAATCATCAACAAATTCCATGACATCTAAGCCACGAGATTTAGCTAAACCCAACATTACCTTGAATGCAATACCAACTCCAGCTAATGCATCAAAAGGATATCTAACAAAATCTTTATTTGAATCGTTAGAAAAATGATGACCTGGATATGCTGGGTCGTCTCTATTTGGATTTACAACACCAATACAATCAGGAATTTTGCCATCATCAGAAGGGTGGTGGTGATCTGTAATAATCAAATCCAAACCCTTAGATTTAGCATATTCTGCAGCCTCAAAAGCTACAATTCCACAGTCTACAGACATTAACAAATCTGCTTTAGCCAATATTGCTTGATCTACAGACATAGTTTTAATGTCATAGCCATCCTCCATTCTATGAGGAACTTTGTAGACCATGTTTGCTTTCATTTTTCGCAAAGCAGTGACAACGACAGAAGTAGCAGTAATACCATCAACGTCATAGTCTCCCCAAACAAAAATCTTCTCTTTGTTATCGATTGCTTTGTTTAAACGTGCTAAAACTGAATCAATATCAGGAAGCTTAAATGGAGAGTGTAAATATTTGATACCTATACGAGTAAACTTATCTACATCTTTTTTATTTTTAAGTTGACGACCAGACAAGATATTAGCAACAGGAATAGGTATGGATAAATCTTCAGCAAGTTCAGCAGCAACTTGTCTGTCGTATTTTTTAACTTTCCATAATGTTTGCAACTCAGTCATAATTTAATCTTCAAAATCCTGTTCTCGTTCGCTAAAAGTTTATTGGATAGGTCTTGAAAAACTTCCATACCAAATTCCAATAAAAATGCATCGGGGTCATAGTTTTCTGGTAATACTAATCTATAACCTATCATGTCGTTATTTTCTATTTTTTCAAGCATTTTTTCGGAAGCTAATATACCTGCATTATCACCATCTAACATTAAAACAACTCGATCACAATATCTATATAATAATGCTAAATGATGCTCGGATAAGGCAGTACCACATGTAGCAACAACATTTTCAATACCTAAGCAACTCAATATTAATGCATCAAAATAACCTTCAACAATATAGACAATATTGGTATTTCTAATGCTTTGCTTTGCTTTATCTAAATTAAATAAATGTTTTGATTTTTGATATGGTTCGTTAAGCCATTTACCCTTGCGCCATTTTGAAACTCTGTCTTGTGCTTTAGCAGGTTCTTTTCCAAAAGAGTCCCAAAACGATTGAACTGTCATTTCTTCAAATGGTTTAAATTGTCTACCAGCTAAAGCAATAAGATTTCCATTACAATCATTAATAGGAACAATAACTCTTCCTCTTAATAATGGAAACATATATTTAGAATATGAAGAACAAAAGCCAAAGTTACCTGATTGAATGAATTCTACATTGAACCCTCTCTCAACTAGGTAATTTTGAACTGTTTCATTTGTCTTTAAATTATTGACAAATTGTTCGTAATATTGGCTTCTTGATGATTCTTCCACGATTCAGTTTATCACATTCTTAAATGAATAAAGGCCTCAAAAAGAGGCCTTTATTTTACATCAACTTTGCTGCTTCTTCAAAGCTTAATCCACCGTCATCTTCATCATCTTCAGAATCTGTGTCTTCAGCTGGACCATTTTTGATCGCTTCAGTTAAATCAGCGAGTTGTTTACCAGCAACCTTAAGCCTTCCGCAAAGATATTCAAATGCTGTTGTTGAATTATCTCCTCTGGTACGTTTTTCTGGAGCTGGGGTTTGTTGAAGTGAACGACAGAACTCATATGGATCTTTAGATTCAATAACTTCACCTGTTATCTCATCAAATACATAAATGAACTTCTTACGAACTTCTTTAATGTATTCAAATCCCTTTGCTTTTGCCTTGAATAAGAACTCATCAACTGGATTAGTCTTCTCATCGGTGAACATGATTTTAAATTCACCAAATTGTCCAGGCGTTCCATAACGAGTTTTCATCACAACAAGTTTAGATTTTCCACCGATGATAACGTCTTTTCCATCGGCATCTTTTTTTGTAACTTGTCCTGCAGCACCATTGATTTTGTTAATCCACAAACGCATATGAGTAAAATAATTCATTGCGTTTCCACCAGTTGCAGTTTTAGCCATTGATCCAGGCATAGCACCTGCACCCATGTAATGCTGATTGATAAGAACAACAATTGTGTTCATCGCAGCACACCTTGCAACTAGATCTTTGGTAAGTCTCTTAACAAATCTTGCGTGTAAACCAATGGTTTGCACCTGTTCAAGAGATTTTTCAAGTTCATCATTTGGAATCATGGCAGAAATAGAGTCAACAACAATAACTCCATATTCTCCGCTATCAACCATGAACTTTAAAAGTTCTCCATATTTTTCTGCAGATCCAACATTTTCTACCAACATCATTTTATTGATGTCAACTCCACAAGAAATTGCTCTTGGTGGAAAGTAACTGTTTTCAATGTTAAAAAATGCACATGTTTTGCCAGTAGCTTGTGCAGATGCAATAAGCTTGTATGCAAGCCAGGTTTTTCCAGATTGAGATTCACCACAAAACTCTACAAGAGTTCCTGTAGGAATACCCATTCCCTCGCCAAGCAAAGTGTCAACTTCAGTCACCCCGGTAGGAATAAATTCAGTTGGTTCTTGCTCACCATTACTGATTGCTTTCTCATCAATACCAAGAGCCCTCATTTTGAGTTTGAGTTGTTTTTGATGATCTGATGAGACCATGCTTAAAATATCTTTGTCGTCTTTTCTTGCCATTTTAATATCCTCAAAAGAGGGTGACTTTCGCCACCCTCTTTTTTGATTTACATCCAGTCGTCATTCGATTCGCTGTCGTCAGAATCATCTTCTTCGACAACAACTGGCTTCTTGGCCTTAGCCTTAGAAACTACGACAACGGGTTCAATGTCATCTTCGTCATCATCATCGTCTTCTTCCTTAAGAGCAACCGGCTTAGGTTGTTCAGCAGGAGTACGAACGACATAATAATCATCAGAGGACCCTGAAGGCTCATTGGTCTTGATTGGTTGGAACTTAAAGATCTTCTTAAGATCATATCCATAGGTGAAGAAATCTTCCCATTGTGGCATGGTAGGATCTTGAGCACGTTCAGCATTGTATGCTTCACGCTCTTCTTCAATAACTTCAGGCTTTGGCTCGCCTGCAGCTTTAAGTGCTTCAACCATCTCATCAGTAACCTTGAGTTCCTTGGAACCAACGGAAACTGTGTATTCAACAGACTGAGGTGGCTCTTTGCCTGTAGGATTAGCCTTAACACGGACCATCATAGAACGGCGAGTTCCAAGATGGGTGATAAAGCCATCAACCTCATCCTCATCAAGATCTTCAAGTTCATTGATGCGACCACTCTGCCACTTGGCAAACTCAAGGAAGATTGACTTTCCGGCCTTAAGGATTTTAGGAACCCATGTACCGTCAGCTTGCTGCTCAAGAACATTCTGAGCAAACTTCATTGTTGGGATGTAGCCAGCTGCCTTCCAAGGACATTGAGACTGGTCTTCATGACCAATTCTTGTGAAGCCCTTGTTGATGTCAGCATCAGGGAATGGAACACGTTGTGTCTTACCCTTTTGACCTGGAACATAAACCTTATCGGTGTACTCAAGGAAGCCGATAGGATCACCAACGAGCTTGAGCTTTCGCTCAACTGGACCTTCTTTGGTGGACAGATTGACGAGGATTTCACCCAACTTAGGATATGAAGAACCACCAGATGATGGGGACTTCATGTTAAGAAGGGCATTGGTTGACATTCTTTTTAACATTTTGATTTCTCCGTATAGAAGCGCTTTGGCTTCTTGATTTAATCTTACTATATGATTTTGAGACCTGCAAGAAATATTTTAAGAAATTCTAGAATTTCTTGTTTTAATTTCATCAGTATCTCTTCGTTGCATACCAATAGGTTTGCTTGTTTGATTTGTAATGTTGGAGTAGTAAGAACTAGCTCCTTCATTACTCATAGATTGGTTTATTCGAGCAAGATTTTGTCTTTCTCTCATAAGCCTGTCTAATTGCACTGCAGTAAATTCAATATTCTTTTGAACAGACTCCAGATACATTAAACATCTTTTGGCAACAGCCATTGCCATAGTAAAAGGTTGAACTGTAAGAGTGGCAATCGCATCTTTATCATGCTTTGGTCCATTTGCTAATCTAACAGCCATTTCCTTAAGAGATTTTTGAGCACTTGAAAGTAACTCATGATGTGCGTAGACAACAGAGATAATTTCAGTTAAACGATTCCTATATTGTACTTGTTTATAATAAGCTTCATATAAGTTATCAAAATTAAAATCATCTCTTTTTGGGATGCTTATATCCCATCCATTGCATTCAGTTCTGATTTTAAATTCATCAAAATTTGGCAAGATATTTAAGTGAGCTTGCCACATTTCAACTTCTGTAGCAAAAGATTCTTCAGTAATACCTTGAAGTCTTTTAACAATATCAGGAGCAAAAGATTCTAGTGAATAATCGAATAAATTTGACTGAGGCTTCCAATCAAGATCAGCAATTAAAATCGAATTGTTATCATCTAATTCGTCTTCATCGTCTTCGTACATATTAATCCTCAATCAAACATATTTTCATCGAGTAGGCTTTTGATATTACCACGAGTTTTAACGGCTCTTTGCTTGGGCTTATTCTTCTCGATTATAGCTTCAGTTTTATCCAGATGCAAAGTTTCATTTAAAGAAATAGCTGGAGTAAATTTCTTTCTAGCTTCCTTTGCAATCCTCTTATCTTCTTCAGTTCTTTCAGCAACTAAAGAATCCCAATATTCCATAAAGTCTTCAACATAAGAATATTGACATGCATCAGATAAACAGCTTAAGGCTCCACTCTCAGCCAAAGCCATGACCGTTCCTCTATTTGGTCTTGCACGGAAACAAAAGTCACGGCAATCTGAATATGGTTGATTTGTAATGATATCTTCAGCTCTGGCTCCTACTCCCTTAATAGAAGATAAAGGAAGCAAGATTTCATTTCTATCATTGACTAAAGTGATAGAACCAGATTCATTAATATTGGGCTCTTTAATGCTGATTTTTTCAATATCGCATTCTTTCCTGAGCATAGCAACTTTATCTTCATCATCTTTCGCAAGTTGAATACAAGTTGCAAGCCATTCATGGGGATAATAATAACGTAGCCATGCAGTCCAGAAAGACAAGATTGCATATGAACAAGCATGAGATCTGTTAAATGCATATCCAACGAATTTAGACATTAAGTTAAGAACAGAATCTACTGCCTTCTCATCAACGCCTCTTGCCAATGATTTCTTTTTAAATAAATCACAAACCTCAGCAAATAACTTATCGTTTTTCTTAGATATAGCTTTTCTTAACTTATCAACTTCATTATGGTCAAATCCAGCCATATCACGAGCCAAAACCATACCTTGCTCTTGATAAACCATAATTGAATAAGTTACTTCAAGATGCTTTTTAATAATTGGATCATCATATTTAACAGCTGATGGATTTTTCTTTCCTTCTGCATATGTATCGATATATTCTAATGGACCTGGTCGATAGAGAGATACAACAGCAATAAGGTCTTCCATGTTTGACGCATTTACTTTTCTCAAAGCGTCTTGCATGCCTCTAGAAGCAAATTGGAATACAGATGCAGTTTTACCCTTGGCGTAAATATTTTGATAAATTTTTGGATCTGATAAATCAATATCTGTTCTGATATTTATTTCTTTACCAGTTCGCTGCTTTATCATTTCCAAAGTGTTAGCTATCTGAGTAAATGTGTTCAAGCCAAGATAGTCGTATTTAACAAGTCCGACTCTTTCAACATTAAACATGTCAAAACCGGAACACAAGTTTCCTTTAGAGTTTTCAATAGGAGCATGTTGACTTACAGGATCACCACAAATAATTACTCCAGCTGCATGTACAGAAAAGTTTGAGATAGTGCCAACTAATTTTTTAGCAATATCAATCTCTTCTTTCCAAATGCTGTAATATTGACGAAATTCTTGTGAATCTACCAACGCATCATCAATAGTAATGTCTGGAACTTTTGGAATAGAACTTGAGACTTTAAGGGCTTCATGGTGTACTTGAGATCCATATTTTTCAATAAATCTTTCAGAAGTTTTTAAAGCACCAACAACAGCAGCTTTAGCACCATATGTACCCCAAGCTCCAATTTGCGCTACTTGTTCAGCACCAAATCGCCCGGTAGCCCAGTTGATTACTTCTTGACGGCGAGATGCATCAATATCAGTATCAACGTCAGGGAGAGTGGCAACTTTAGCAACTTTTAAATCGCCTTCTGGTTCTTTTTCACATATGCCAAGGATATATGCAGTCCAAAGATTGCTATCGTTATGCTTAGATACAATCCCTTTATTGCTTAAATCACAAAGATATGAAGCGAGGCCTTGATTTTCTAATACCCATATTTCTTTGAGAATATCTGGTTCGTGCTTTGCATATTGAGGATTTTCTGCAAGCCAGTTATTACAAGCTTTTGTAATTGCTTTCGAAAATGGAACTTGGTCTTGCTTGCCATTTTCTGATAACCACATTTTTGCTGGGTAATCATAAATGTTAATGTCATATTGAGTTCCACGACCAGGGTTAAGAAAACGCTCAAACATTAAGTTCCAGCGGATAGGGTCAACAGAAGAAACATCAAGACAATAGTTGACAAGAGAGCCAACACCAGATCCACGAATTCCATAGTAGATATTTTGGGATTTCATAAACTCAACCATTTCATTTTGAATAAGGAAGTAGTCAGTGACACCCATATACCAGATCTGAGAGAGTTCAGATCTAAGTCTTTTCATATAGTCTTTGTTCTTGTCTAAACCAAGATTTTTAAGTCCAGAAAATGCTCTGAATGCAAGATAAGCTTCATTAGCATTGTTGTAAGGAAGATTTCGTTTCCAAAATGCTTGAAACTCTGGATCATTGTGAGGAATAATTGCCTTTGGAAGATTATGCTCAACATCAAGTTTGAAGAAATCTTCAACCATTTCAGAGATAAGCACTGAATTATCAAGACATTCTGGTAAAGATCCGAAAATCTTCTCCATATCTTGTCTTCCTTTAAGATAAAACTGATGAGAACCATAAGCCTCTTTTTTGCCATTCTTCTTTGCAACACCAGAAGAAGCATCACGCATGTCTCTCATTTGAATCAAGACATCATGAAGTTTCCAATCAAGCTTGTCTAAATAATGAACATCATTAGAAGCACAAGTTTTAATTCCAAACTTTTTAGCAAACTCCAATAAGTGAGGAGTGTTTGACTTTTGTTCATCAATTCCATGAAATTGGAGTTCTATGAAATAACGATCGTCAAAAACTGATTTAAAACGACCCACAACAGAATTTGCAAGATCAAAATCTTCCTTAATGAGGGATTGATTAAGCTCAGAAGCCAAACAACCAGAAAGGGCAATGACACCTTCAGAGTGAGCTTCAATGCATCCCCAGTCAACTCTCGGAGAATAGTAAAAAGCATTAGGGTCATTACCAAGAGCAGACAAGGCAAGAAGATTTTTATAGCCCGTTTCATTCTGAGCCAAAAGCGTGAGATGGTTAAGCTTTTTTCTGCGTCCGTCATCTGTTTTTGATTTGTCGAATCTATCTTCACAAGTGTAGACCTCTATGCCAATGATAGGTTTGATAGGAGCAACATTGTCAATAGGATTTCTGCAGCCATTAACAAATTCAACAGTACCGGACATCTTTCCATGATCTGTTATCGCTGTTGCACGAAAACCCATTTCTCGAGCTTTTTTGGTGTAAGCAGTAGGAGATGGTAGGGCATCTTGTACCGAAAAATGAGTGTGTGCATGAAGATGCACGAAATCCTTGTTATTGCACATTTTAACTCCTTACTAGCGCCATCTTAAGACAGTCATTCACTAGTTGTTCAAATGATTACTCTGAATTTCAATATATCAGATTCAGTATTGTTTTGCCAAGCACCATCTTTGTTGACGTAGCGATTTGGCAATAAGCATTCATTTTTAAATTTCTTCAAAGAATCAGGTCGCAATCTAATAGGCAATCTATCAAAATCTTTTATTAAGTAAGCATTTGGCATTTGTTCTACTAAGTGATAACCATCTGAGTCTTGAACAATGCGGTATTTTATATTGCTTGCTGAAAGATTTTTGATTACTTGCAATTTAGCTTTGTTGGCATCTGTTTTTATTTTTTTATATCTTGGAACTACTGAAATAAATGTACATTCTTTGATTGAATTTCTTATTGTTGATTCTGACAAGCCACAATTTTCAGCAATGGATAATATGCTAATTGGTCTTCCATCAACATATCTCCCAGCTACACAACCAATCAAAAAACTTTTAAAATATTTACAATCAGATTTGCCACTAATAAAAAAACTTATTGGTACTACTATAGGGCTGCATCTTGTTAAGTTAGGTTCAAGTCTTTGACATATATTTTTGAAAGAAAACAATCCTATAACTTTATTGCCCTTTAACCCCTTTGGTTCTCTCCAATATTTACCAATACCCTTTGTGATTTTTGAATAAGCATAAGTTGGATTTAAATCAAAAACATTCTTGCAAATTGTTAATATGTCAGACATTAAAACAACCCCAGTACCATTGGTATCTAGGGTTTTCATAAGACTCCAAATTATAAATATTTCGGACTCGTTGTTTTGTAATACTTTTGCTGCAAGTTCTGGGTAAATGATTATATTCTTAGTCTTGTTCTCCGTTGTCATTTTGAACCATTTTCCAAAGATATGCTAATCTTTCAATTTCTCTTTCAGCACCAGCACGAACCAAAAATTTATCAATGTCTCTACTATCAAGATTTGGATAAGCAGATTGCAATAATGATTTTGCAAAATGAAATCTTGCAGCACCTATTCCAGTTAAAATAACATTAACCGATACTTCTTCGGGTGTATTTTCTAGCTTTGATTCTAATGAAGTTGTTATATCAGAAATAGGAGGCTTGGACCAAATTTCTTCATTTTCCATTTTCTCTTTCCCTTATTTTTCTGCTTAAATGATTCCAAATAGATCTTAACTTTGTGTCATTTTTAGAAATCATATATTCGTCAATTTTGGAATATATTAAATCTGTCCAAACAGTGTCTTTATAGTTTGTTCTTTTTTCATATTCTTTCAAACGACGAGCAATAGAAAAAAGATATTCGGTTTCACTTATACCGCCTGGAAGATTTGTTTTTAAGTCTCTATTTAAAATCTCTTCTATTGAAAAGTTAAAATCTCTTAAACTTTGCTTGATATCTAATTGGGTTGTTTCAGTAGAAATTCCCGCATAGACACTAAGTCTTTGTATTGCTTCAACAAAAGACAAGCCTTCAACATTTTGAACAAGAGAAAAGATATTTCCAGTGGCATTACATCCAAAACAGTTGTAGTAGTTAGAATCAACATTAATACCAAAAGACGGGCTTGAATCGTTGTGATTTGGCATTAAACAGTTGGTTTTAACCCATCCATTTCCAGACGTATACAAAACTAAATCATATTCAGATTCAACAAAATCTGCCATATTGATTTGTTCTATCAGTTGATTAATAAAAGCTTTGGAATAAGTCTTTCTTTTAGCATTATTTTGCAGCTCTTCAAAATCTTTTAAATGGAAAGTTTTCACAGTTTCCATCCAGACAAATCAAGACTCATCTCCGCATCATCATCAAGATTAAGAGGCACAAACTCTTCTTCTTCAGCTTCATCAATAGTTTTTGGAAGCTTTGGCATTTCAGCTTTTGGTGGTTTTGTTGTTGCAGCAATTTCTTTTGTACCAACGGGTTGACCATTAGACATTGCATGCATAGCTAATATCTTAATCTGCTCTTCTGGAGAAAGCTCACGCATTTTATTAAACTCTGGTTCCATGCGGACAGGAAAAGGAGCAAAAAATGCATCTCTCATCTTAACAGGATGAAGAATACAATAATTTTCTTCTTTATTAGGCTCAATAGCTATAGCATAGGTACAAAGGTGAAGCAAAACCTGACCTCCAGAAACAGCTGCTTGGTCATATGTCATAAACTTATTTG
>JACCDJ011707456.1_pt1 | contig 13297 bp, 15 predicted proteins | sample 7444481 | NCBI WGS metagenome assembly JACCDJ01 (sample SAMN15323435, study PRJNA562643) | freshwater metagenome | isolation source: river surface water | place: USA:Blue River Watershed | collected 2017-08-15 | reverse complement strand
TGGGTAGCGGCTCGGGTGGCGACTTTCGCTGCCTGATACACGCCATCACTCGAGGAAACGCTCATACACCTCTCCCTTCCATGGGATTCGGGAACGATCCTCTTGAGGATACCGAACCTGATTCCCTGGAAGCAAGCGCGGCGACTCTGAGGTTCTGAAAATTGTCGAGAGTGTCAAAATCGACACACATGTTTGACTCATCCGCAGAGCGGTCGGTACACTTTCAGTCAGGATGAAGCGAACCCCGAGCAGGAAGCCTCAGGAACGTCGTAAAACCCCCAGGAGTCCCGCAAAGGGCAAAGGGAAGGCTACGTCCGCCTCTCCCCGAAAGGAGGCTGCCCGATCGGTGGCAGCCGGCGAGGACGGAGCCTGCGACTTCTGCGGCAAGCACCTCGTTCCGACCGAGAAAGCTCTTTTGGTTGAGGAAGAGAAGGGGCGCCTTTTCTGCACTGAAGACTGCATCAGCAGCTACTTTGCTCCGGAAGTGGAACGCTTGGAAAAGCAGTACTTCAAGCTCCTGACGACCGGCGATCTTTCTGCAGACGAGCGCGAACGCTACGCCCACCTGCGCTGGGTGACCCTCGAAGAGCCCGATGAAGTCTGGTGCGAGAAGACGCTCTCGGGCGATCACCGCTACACATTGATCGCCGAGTTCAAGCCCGAGAAGCGCTCCATTTGGTGCGTCTGTATCTGTCTTTTCCTTCGCGGCGAACCTTCATTCCTTTACCTGGCCTTTACGACCCGCAACTCTGCCATGGTGGCTCACTACCGAAAAGGCGAGCGCTTGCAGTGGTCGCGCCCAAAAGCCGAGCGAAACAAAAGTCTCGAGGATTCAGCCGTCATCGAAGCGAAGCCCGCTGCAAGCGGCGAAGTGCTGATCGACGGACTTGCCGATGCCTGGACCGAGCAGGAAGCGAGAATGGCGGAAATGGGAAGCTTGCGGCGCGGCGACGATATTCCGCCGTCCGACTTTCCTTTGTTTCAAGCTTGCCTCGAAGAGACTCTCGAGCAGCCAGACGAAGTCTGGTCGCCCCCGAGCGCCGTGCCTCAAATGGCTGACAGCCCTGACACGGACGAAACCGATGCACTTCCCGCGACTCCGCGCGTGTTTCACTTTGTCCGGAAGTACCCCTCTCAAGATGGGACCTTCTGGTACATCGTCGTCGCACGCGAAACGGAAGAAGAAGAGCAGGTCGAGATTCTGGAAGCTTTCCCGACACGCGATCCGTCGCTTTTGGAGCGCTACCGGAACGGCCAACAAGAAGCCGGAGCCGTTGCGGAGCCAGAATCACCTAGCCGTTTGGTTCACTGACGGAATCTTCCAAAAGAGTGCGCGGTCGGACAAGTCCAACGGTTGCCGCTCGTCAGGCAGCTCTGCATCTCGAGGCTTTGAGCTTCGTCCACTACGTAAACTGCGTTGTAGTCGAGCTCCCGCGAGAAAGGAAAATCCAGGCGTTCTGAGATCGGCGTTCCGCAGAAGAAGAAGGCGAGCGATCCTTGGAGCTTCGGAACCACCCGACCTCCCATAGCGTCGTCATAAACTTTGGCGGGAAAAGCGCAAATTCGTTGCCCCGAAGCTCTCGGAGCCCCTTTCAGACGGAAGGTTCCAGGCGAATCAATCCTCGGGCAGGCCGTGTACTCTCCCACTCCGGCAGAAGCATGAAAAGGATCAGACGGAAGAACATTCGGCAATGAAGGGCAGCTAAAGCCCGAATCAGCGCTGCCGCCGCCACTCACAAAGCTTCCTGATGAGTCGATAGATAAGCGACTCGAAGCCATCATTCCCGGATTACCGCAGCCCATGCCGACGATTGGCAACACCAGTAGGCTGAAAATCTGTCCCCAGCTTTGACTGTAGTTCTTCCCCATACCTGAAGAAGAAGCAATCAGCGTGCCGCGGTAGGACACCCTTTCCAAGGAGTTTACTCTTCAAAAGTGTCGATTTTTTAGACACCTGACTGGCTCAATGCGTGTCGTTCAAGAGCGCGTTTCGACGACTCCGACGGAGCTCAAGGAACAAAATCAAGCCACCCACCAGCAACGAAAAACCAGGAAACCAATCTCCCCATCGCACCTGAAGACTCCCGAGCGGAGGAAGAACGGGCACCGTTACGTTTAAGATCCCCGGACGAAACGTAGGTGTTGAGCGCGCAATCGACCCGTCTGGCAAAACGAGAGCCGAGATTCCCGTATTGGTTCCGCGAAGCTGAGGCACTCGCGCCTCGATCGAGCGGAATCGAGTCAGGGACAAATGGAGCTCGGGTTCGGCCGTGTCTCCAAACCAAGAATCATTCGTGATGTTTAAGATGAGCTCGCTCCCTTTGCGAGCCGCATCCAAAATGTACGAGGGAAAGAGCGCTTCGTAGCAAATGATCGGCCCCGTCCGAACCACTCGATTTGAATCGATGGGAATGGCGATGGTTTCGGGCCCGACTCCGCGCCCAAAGTTGGCGACCATCGGAAAAAGATTCTTCAAAAAAGGAAACCAACTTCCTCCCGGCAAGTATTCGCCAAACATCAGCAAGATGTTTTTTCGGTAAATGGCAAGATCCTGCGAAGCAGGAGTACCCAACTTGGGCTCGGGATGGAGGAAGAAAAGCGCGTTGTAATCCAGACCCGAAGAGTGGTCGTAGCCGCCAAACAGAATCGGCACCCTTCGGGAGCGAGTCCAAGCTTCCACTTGCTGATCTCGAAGAAGCTCGTCCGGGGTCATCGGAGTTCGGAAAGTGGAAGGATAAGCGGTTTCCGGCCAAATCACGACTTCGGGCTTAGGCTGAAGAGTGAGCGCTTCATCTGAAAGCGAGAAGTAGGTATCCAGAATTTTTCTCGCGGCGCCCCGCACGCCCTTTTCAGCAGCAACCTTTTCGAAATCACCGATGTTTCCCTGAATGAGGGCAGCTTGAAAAGTATGTCGCGGATTCTGCATCCAGCGCAGAACCTGCTTCTCACGCTGGTAGCCGTAGCCCCAAGCTGCCGCCCAAAGCACAAACGCCAGGAGAAGCGAGGGACGCGAGGCCGCCCAAGCGGGCCACACGCTGCGCTCTTCGCGCTCACGAACTCGTCGCAAAAACGCTGCGAGCGCCAAGTTCGAGGCCATCACCAAAAAAGTCAGAAGCGATGCTCCGCCGAGATCGGCGACCTGCCGAATTCGTGAGGAATCATGAAAAGCATGCCCCAAGGTGTCTCGAAAAAGTTTTGGGAAGAGGGTGTCCACCCCCGAGTAAAGCAGCGCTGCTGCCACAAGAAGGAAGAGTCCGGATAGGGCAGGAGCTTTGGAATCCTTTGAAGTCAGCCGAAGCAGACACTCCCGAAGTGGAATTGCACCCAGAATGAAGATGGGTTGATTCAAAGGGGCGAACAGCAAAAAGAGCAGCAGCGCCGGCGGCCAGGACATCATCCCAAACTCGTGAAGGGTGCCGGCGACCCAGTAAAAAGTCAGGCAAGAGAAAGAGGTAGAAAGAAGCACCCCTTGAAGCACTGCCTCGCGCCTGGAACTCGTTTTCAGTAAGGCCAGCAGCCACGGCACGAGAGCGAACGTCATGCAGCCTGCCAGGTTCCAGGGCGGGAACGAGGCGGCTAGGAAAACTGCAGAAAGAAGAGTCATCAGGCTTGGAATCATGCCGATGCTTCACTCTAAAGCGAACGCACAGGGATGCAAGCGAGAGGCGAGGGGGGAGCGAGATTATCGCGTCGCTGCTGCCGGGGGGCGCCCCGGAAGCAGGCGCTGAGTCACTAGCCAGGCTCCGTTCTTGTCGGTCAAGTTAACCAACGCGGAATGGGCATTGACTCGGCCACTACTGGCCACCTTGCCCTGAAGCTGCGGAATTTTATCGACCGAAGCCAGAATCAGCTGTTTGAGCTGTTCGGGCTTCAAGCCCGGGTTCTTCGACAACAGAAGCGCTGCCAAGCCGCTCACGAATGCCGTCGCCTGCGAAGTTCCCGACATGTAGCCGTGCTGGCCCGCGGGAAGCGTGCTGTAGATGTTTTCACCCGGAGCGGCTACGTCCACTTTGCTGCGCCCCCAGTTCGAGGAGCGAAGCAGGTTGTTGTGAATGTCGGTGGCGGCAACGGAAAGGATATTCGAAAGGCGATAGGCCGAAGGATAGTAGTAATTCTCGATCCGGTCCGTGTCTTGGTGCTCGTTACCGGCGGCAGCGACAAACAAGACACCGGCTGCTTCTGCTCGCTTGATCGCGAAGTATTCTTCTTCCGAGAAATCCGGCCCACCGCCGCTGTAGTTGATGATTTTAGCACCGTGCTCGACCGCGTAGTCGATGGCTTTGACGGTGTTTTGCAGATTCACTGAGCCCGGATTTGATTCGCTGTAATAACGAACGGCCATGATGGAGACTTTCGGAGCCACACCCACCACGCCCGTAGCCGCGTCGCCTGTCGCGCCGATGATCCCAGCCACATGGGTTCCGTGCCCATGATCATCTTTCGGGTTGGGAGAATTCGTCACGAAGTCCCAGCCGAAAACCTTTTGCCCTTTCGGGGCATTGGGGTCCTGCCAGCGGTTTGCGGCCAAGGCCGGGTGGCTGAAGTCGACGCCCGTATCGATCACTGCAACGATGACGTCGCGCGAACCTTCAGCGATTTTCCAGGCCTCCAGGGCGCTGATGTGGCTTTTATCCTGCGAGTTCGAAAGCCCCCAGTTCTTCAGCCGTGAGGGGATGCTCGCAGGCGTTCTTTGCGCTGTAAAGCCAGCGGCAAAGGGCAACCCAAGTGCGAGAGCCAGAAGACCAACAAAAATGGGGGTGCGAATGCCTGAACTCATTGCAGTCGATTGAGCAAGACATGTGCCTGTCTGAGTGGCGGCATTCCGAGGCGATTACCCCGTCTGAAATCCTCGAGTTATTCATGGGTTATTGAATTACTGAGGCCCCGAAAAATCTGAAACTCACGCTCAGCCCCCTGTCTAAGGCTTGAACACCTGCCTGTCAGCGCCGTGACAGCACTGAAGCCTCGAGAGAGCCTCGAATTTCATACTAATTTAATCAGGAATTAAGGCCGATGCGAAAGAGAGATGGGATTCCGAACCCTCATCAGCAGCACAGCCCTCCTTTTCCTCACGAGCACGCTCTCCGATCCTGGAGCCAGCGCCGTGTCGCTCCTTCCTGAGGGCGAACTTGCCGACCGTCTGGGCGCTGCACTCAAGGTGCTTCGAAGTGTGCCCACGGGGCGCGCCCTTCTCGAGCGAGGCCGAAAACGGTTTCATCTGGCCGATGCCGCAAGTTTAAGAAGCCTCTTCAAGTGGTCCGATATTTCTCGTACCGATGCGATCCTGACTCGGCACTACGACCCGGGCTCGCAAACGGAAGTACGCGAGCGCTTGGTCACCGTTTATCTGAAAAAGAATCAAAGCTTTGATGACCTCGTTTTGGACGTGGCTCACGAAATGACCCATGCCGCTGGCGAACCTAACTGGGATCCCTACGATCCCCACCTCACGGCGGTTCGCTACATTCGCGCTTCTCTGGAAGGACCGGGCGGGGAAGTCGATGCGCTCGCCAACGAGTGTCGCGTCAGCCTGGAACTCTCCTCACGCTACGGCACTTCGGCTCACCGCTGTGAACGCTACCGTCTGGGCCGCTCAAGCAACCAGGTAGACCGAGTTAAAATCCGTAAGGATTTCTATCGGATGGGAACTTTTCATAAAGAAATACTCCAAGCCCTGGGCTCGGACGCCGCTTCGTTCCCCGACCTGAGCACCGAAAACCCCATGCTCTTTTCTTCGACAGGTAACGCCCCGTATCCTTTGGCGCTGCTTCGGGAGTTTCAAGAGATCAACGGCGTGGCCTGCAGCAACACCCGCCGACGACTCAGCTTAGCCGCTCAGAGCTCGGCGCGAAGCGAATCCGGGCGATTGCCTGCCTCAGAAACAACGAGCGGCGAGAGGCCAGCACTTGCGTCTACCGACACCCGGACCGAGACTTTTCTAAAGCTGCGCTGCAGTCAGGACTAAAATCACTGCCTATCCCAAAGGCCCATCCTTTGCAGCCCTCCTAAGGCATGATGGGAATCCTCGGTTGGGTCATCTTTGGCTTTGCTGTGGGCTTGATTGCACGCGCGCTCCTGCCCGGCGATGACACGCTTGGAGTCGTCGGAACAACAGCTCTTGGCATCGTAGGGGCGCTCTTAGGCGGCTGGACGGGGCAAGCACTGGGCTGGTACCGGCCTGGCCAAGGAGCTGGCTTCGTGAGCGCTACGATCGGCTCAATCGTGATTCTGAGTCTTCGGCGCGCTTGGGTAGTGCGCCGAGACCGAAAGAAGATCCTTCAGTCGTGGCAAGACTCGGAAGCACGCCGCGACAGGGCCGCGTAACCTATTGATTAACAAGCCTTCTTTAAGATTGCCCCGTCTCTGCCGATCCCCTAAACTGAAGAGACGTGAATCTTTATCTGAAATGGAAGGCGCAGTGCGGGGACGTCCTGATTCCGCGCGGAGACTACTCCGTGGCGATCCATCGGGACTTGTCGATGATTACGCTCCTAGGCAATGGGAGTGAATTCAAACTCAACGCTCAGAAGCGCCCCACGAAGGCCAAGATCAAGCAGGTGCGCTTGGTATTTCAGCCTTCTTTAGGATCCATCGCCTGGGTGCTTTCGGTTTGCACACCGCCCAACGTGGAGTGGTTTTGCCACCTCAAGATGATCAACCAGGAAGAGGAACGAGAAAAAGAGAAAGAGAAGGAACGACTCCGTCTCCTTCGCCTGCTTCGTTAGGTCGCTCAGCGAGCAGAAAAAGAAAAACCCCCAGACCGCATCGCGATCCGGGGGCTCGATCTTTTCTCAGGCGAAACCTTCAACCGCAGCCGATTAGGCGCGGCGAGCTTTGCTGATACGGGACTTGGTGTTTTTCAGACGCGCCGAAAGGCCGTCTTCTTTCACCGAGAACAGGGCCTGAGTGATGCCGCCCAACTTGTCGATGGTGCGGATCGCGTGCGTCGAAAGACGCAGCGTCAGAGTCTGTTGCAGCTCGGGAATGAGGTACTTCTTGTCCTTGACGTTCGGCAGCCAGCGGGTGCGGGTCTTGATGTTCGAATGGCTGACTTTATTGCCGGTTACCGGGCCTTTGCCGGTCAGTTCACAAACGCGAGCCATGTCTCAGTTCCTTCCCGCCTTGGCTTCGGCGATGGGCTTACCGGTGGTCTTAGCGATGCGAGTGCGAACCACTTTGCCGTCCTTACCTTTGGAGGTCTGGACTGCAATGCGGGTCGGCTTGCCTGCGCCGTCCACCAATTGGACGTTCGAGTAATGAATCGGAGCTTCCTGGGTCAGAACGCCGCCTTGCGGATTCTTCTGGGAAGGCTTCACGTGCTTCTTGCGGAGGTTCACACCTTCCACCAAGATACGGAGAGTCTTCTCGCTGACTTTCAGAACCTTGCCGGTCTTGCCTTTTTCGGCACCAGCGATGACAGCGACTTGGTCGCCTTTTTTAATCTTCAGTTTCATGACAACGACTCCTGTCTCAAGCCTTGCGGGCCACTACGCCCTTGGTCAGGCATTTGCTGCAGATCCGGTGCACGCGGATCTGTTCGCCGCACTCCGGGCAAGAGGTCAGCGAAAAGCCTTCCTCAAGCTTGTAGGCGGTCGAAAAACGCCGCATGTTCCGGCGGCTTCTCGAAACTTTTTTCTTCGGTGTTGCCATTGTGCTTCCTTCTTTGCATCGGCGCGCTCGACCCCAGGGCCGCGACTGCGCTCGTAAACTTGACTGAGCACGAGTGAATAATCGGTCGCGCTCCGAGTTTCAAGCCTAGAATCTCAGGAAAATCACTTCCTGGGGGGCCTAGACGCCTTCTTTTGCCACTTCGGCAGCCCTTTCGGCTAGCCCTTCCACCACAGACTGGAAGAAATTCCGGTCCTCGAGGCGTCCGCGGCCGAAACGAGACTCCATTTCGCGCCTCAGGGCCGGGACCCGGGCCGTCCCCCCGGTACAGCACACCAAATCAACTTCAGAAGTAGAAACCCCTGCCGCTTTCAATGTCTCGTCCAGAGCCCCGATGATCCGGGAAATCCGGTCCGAAGCGGCGTCTTCAAACCCTGGGCGCGAAACGTCCTGCTGGATCTCGACTTCCGGGTATTCGAACTCAAAGCGGGCTTCAGAGGCCTCCGAGAGCGTCCTTTTGACACGTTCAATCTCCTCGAACACGGGGAAACCCAGTTGTTCGTGGATCAGCGCAAAAAGGCGATCCATCCGCTCACGGTCTTCGCCGCCTAACGACCACTGACGCACGTTCCGGAAGAACTCCAAAGTGTCGCGCTTCCGAAGGACCGAGATCTCGGCCGGGGCGCAGATCGATTCCATCAAACCCTTGGGCATAGTCAGAGTGTTGGAACCAAAAGGAACCCGGTACTGGACCGTTGAACCGAAGTGGGGAGCGATAAATCCGCGCATGAGGGCCCCATCGAGCGAATCCCCAGCCAAAGCAACGCCCCCAATCGCTAAAACATCGGAAGGCTGAAAGGGCCCCGGGTGAATCCGGATCAAAGTGTAATCGGAAGTCCCGCCCCCGTAGTCGGCCACCAGAACCACACTTTCGCGAGCAGCTCCCTGAACCCCGAGCTTGGCCCGGTATTCCCGAGCGGCTGCCACGGGCTCAGGCAGGAACTCGATGTGACGGTACCCTGCCAGACGTGCCGCTTTTTCTAGGCGCTCCTGAGCAAAGCGGTCTTCCACGGGGTCATTCGAGAACCGCGCAGGCCGCCCCATGACGACACTGTCCGTCTCAGTCCCAAAATGCCGATCGGCCCGGCCCTTCAGTTCCCTCAGAAAAAGGGCAATCAAGTCCTCGAGGAGCATCATCTTTTCATCGATGTGCGTCCCTAGGAAACTGGCCTGAGGAAGGAACTTCTTGATCGAGCGAATCAATCGCCCCTGAAGATCGCGAGCCGAGAACTCACGAATCGCTTTCGTTCCGAAGTGCACTTCTTTGGCACTCGCGAAGTAAAGAACACTCCGCAGGATCTCGGGTGAGGAACTCTCCGGATCCAAAGGAATAGGCCCCTCGGCGCGTCCCGGCAGGCCTGAAGCCAGCAAACTATTGGAAGTACCGAAGTCGATAGCGTGAACACGGGTCATGAGGGTAGGGTGCCAGTGCATGCGTTATTTGCACACCATGATCCGCGTGGTGGATCTCGAAAAATCACTTCGTTTCTATACCGAAGGGTTGGGCTTCCAGGTCGTCAGTCGCCAGGACTACGAAAAGGACCGCTTCAGCCTCGTCTTTATCCGGGCCCCTGGAGACTCTGCCTCGGGCCCGTTGATCGAACTCACTCACAATTGGGATACTCACACCTACACGCGCGGAGATGCCTACGGGCATACCGCTTGGCGGGTTGAATCGATCGAAGCAATCCAGTCGCGTCTTCAAGCGGCAGGCTACGACCTGAGCTGGGGGCCGGGCGTCACGCCGAGCGGAAAAACGCGGATGGCGTTTGTCGACGACCCGGACGGCTATGAACTGGAACTTCTGGAAGAACGCCCGAGCGCTTAAGTCATGCCCATTCTGAACGTCGCTTTTTATCGTTTCACAAAACTCGAAAATCTCGCTCAGCTCCGAGAGACCTTGCTCGGGGAAGCTGAAAATTTAGGACTCAAAGGGACCATTCTTCTGAGCCCTGAGGGTATCAACGGCTTTCTGGCAGGAAAAGAGGAGCCAACGGATCGCTTCCTCGCCGGGCTACGAAAAATTCCAGGCCTAGAAGACCTGATCGCCAAGCGAAGCTGGACCGAGCAAGTTCCGTTTGAGTTTCTTCTGATCAAGCTGAAGAAAGAGATCATTGCGTTCGGTGTGGACGGGGTGGAGCCCGAAAAATTCACGGCACCTCGCCTAGAGCCGCAGGAGTTGAAGCGCTGGCTCGATGAAGGTCGGCCTGTGAAGCTCGTGGATACAAGAAATGGCTACGAGATGGCGCTTGGAGCTTTTGAAAACGCCCTCGATTTGAAACTTTCCACTTTCAGGGAGTTTCCTGAAAAATGGCGACTGGCTGCTCAGTCGGTCGATCCCGGCACCCCCGTCGTGATGTACTGCACGGGTGGAATCCGGTGCGAAAAAGCGACAGCCCTCGCGGTCCAGCAAGGGTTTCCAGGCCCGGTCTACCAGCTGGAAGGCGGCATCCTTCGATACTTTGAAGAATGCGGCGGCGCTCACTACCGAGGCGGGTGCTTTGTCTTTGATGACCGCGTCTCTCTCGATCCGAACTTAAAAGCCCCTGCAGGCATGATTCAGTGTCGAAAGTGCCGTGCTCCGTGGGTCGCAGCTTCTCTTTCTGAGACTGGAGGCTGCGTGGCCTGCCGGTCCAACTTATCTGCGGTATCAGCCTAAGGCCTTTCGAAAGGATCCAGTAGCGCATCTGTTCAGGCGCAGTTAGCCTGAAAGGTATGAGCGCTCAGGTGATCTTGGAAACTTCGGACTGGAAGTGGATCGACTGCAAAGACCCGATCCTAAGTCAGCTTCAAGAGCTTTCAGATCGTTACCACATGCCCCTGACTCTCCTTCAGGACTGCATGGACGCCAGGCACTTGCCGAAGTTTGAAAAAAGCGAGTCTTCGAATTTTGCAATTTTCAGAGCTTTTGATGAACGGTGTTCTCCTGAAGCCGACACCATCCAGGAGTTGACTCGAAAAGTTGCGGTGTTCTGGGGCAAAGATTTCATGATCACGATCCACCGAACGGAACAGCCGTTGATGTTGGATTTCCTGAATCAGGCTGCCCACGAGCAGTGGCACGGCCCGGCAAGCGCGGTTTTCCGCCTGCTCGAGCGCACCCTTGCCACTTACGAGCCCGAAGTCGAACGCCTGAACGATCGTCTCGATGCGCTTGAGGCCGGAGTCTTCGCGGAAGGAAAAGGGTCTCACTTCGACATTCATCAGGCTTATTTATTAAAACGACGAGCTTCGCTCTTTCGAAGATTGACCCGTCTTCAACTCGAAGCCCTTGCGCGTCTTTCTCAAGCCAACGATGTGTCAGCCACGCGTCTTCAAGATTTGCGAGAACGCTGCGAAGCGCTCGCCTTCCACTTCGACGAGGTCCTCGAATCCGCCGTCCTGCTTTTGAATTTGCAGCTGAGCCTGTCATCCCAGCGTGTGAATCTGGCTTCTCACCAGACGGGAGAAGTGGTGCGACTTCTCACCCTATTCTCGGTCTTCATCCTGCCACTGACGCTGATTACGGGAATTTACGGCATGAACTTCGAACACATGCCTGAACTCACTCATCCGTACGGATACCCAGCCGCGCTCGGTTTCATGGCCGCCGTGGAAGTCGGCATCTTTCTGTACTTCAGGCGCAAAGGCTGGCTGCGCTAACTGAATAATGGTGCGGTCGACTGGACTTGAACCAGCACGCCTCGCGGCATACGCCCCTCAAACGTACGTGTCTACCAATTCCACCACGACCGCACAGCAGCAGTTGATTGCCGGAGGGACGCTCAGAATTAGCGGCTCAGAACTCAAACCGCAAGCCGAAAAAAGAGCTGGTGCCCGAGAATAAGAAACGGTCGTCTTCGCCAGCGACGTCATGGACCTCTGCCACCAAATAAGTGCGCGATACGCCGTAATTCACATAGAATTCTGCAGCCGCATCCGGATCCATCCAATTCAGAAGGAGCGCCACCCCGAGGATGCTGCCTTTGACATTCAGGCGGCCATTCCCCCCTTCGGTCAAAGCATACGGCAGCCACTGCATTTCATAGCCCACATAAGGGACCAAAGGTTGCTCGCGGAAGTAGTGGAACTGGTAACGGAATTGAGCGCCTGGCCCCCAAATGCCGGCTTTCGTGGCCGTCACTTCTTGCTGCGCCTCAAAGATAGGGTAAAGCGTCAGCGTCGGGCCAAAAGAAACCACCCCGAGCGACTGAGTCCAAGGCGGCTGGAAGTCAAAGCTCAGTTGCAAGCCGCGCATCGTAGCGCCATTCAGACCCGGAACGACGGAATTTGTTCCGACGCCTCTCGCGGAACCGCTGATCTCGATCGACCACATCGGGCGGCTGCGCTGATAAATGGGCACGCGAGGATCGACCTCGAAACTACGGGCCAAAGCGGGAGCATCCAAATCGCCCAGGTTTGGCTGAGCCGACGACGCTGGCTTCGTGGCGACCGCTGCAGGCGGGAGCGGGGCCTCCACAGGAGGAGCCGGAGCGACTGCTTCGACGGGGGCCGGGCTCTTTGCGACAGCTGGAACCTCGGGTGCGGCAGGCGGCAAAGGCTCACTCGGAGCCACTTGTTCTTGAGCGCTTTCAGCGACCGGCGGGGCAGGAGGGGCGGCCTCTTCGAGGTCAATCGGAGCGGTCGGAGGAAGGGCTTCTTCAGCGGCTACCGAAAAAACGGGCCCCAAAAGGAGGGCCGCAGACACCGCAAGGCTTCCCCAGCGAATTTTCTGCTCTCCCATTTTTCCCCCTCGTTCCCGATTTATTCGCCTAGGTAGGCTTTCCTGACCTCGTCCGAACGCAGCAACTCACTTGCCGGCCCCTTCAAGGTTACCGATCCAGTTTCCAACACCACGCCCTGATGTGCAATCTGAAGTGCCTGAAGTGCGTTTTGTTCGACCAAAAGAACGGTCATTCCCTGACGGTTGATCATCTGAATGATTTCAAAAATCTTCTCAATGATCTGCGGCGCTAGCCCCAGGCTGGGCTCGTCCAAAAGAAGGAGCTCAGGATGCGCCATCAAAGCGCGCCCCATCGCCAGCATCTGCTGCTCGCCACCCGACAATGTGCCAGCATTCTGCTTCCGGCGTTCTTTCAATCGCGGAAACAGCCCGAACACTTTATCGAGATCGGCTTCCAAAGTGCCTTTATCAGGAGCGGTCCATGCGCCCAGATCGAGGTTTTCTTCCACCGAAAGATTCAGGAAAATGCCGCGTCCTTCAGGGGACTGACAAACGCGCTTCCGAACAATCAAATGAGGCGGCAGGTTCGAAATGACTTCGCCCCGGTAAGTGATGCGACCGGTTTGGCAGCGTGCGAGGCCTGAAACGGCGCGCAGGCTCGTCGTCTTGCCGGCACCGTTGGCGCCAATCAAGGTCACGATTTGTCCTTTTGGGACTTCAAAACTCACATTTCGGATGGCTTGAACGGCGCCGTAGGACACCGAGACATCTTCGAATTTCAACAACGTTTCGTTAGCCATGGGACGCCGAAGCTCCCTTTCCGAGGTATGCCTCGATCACTTTCGGGTGCCGCTGAATCTCCTGAGGGGTTCCTTCAGCAATCTTGACGCCGTAATCCAGCACAGCAATGCGCTCGCAAATTCCCATCACGAGCTTCATGTCGTGCTCGATCAAAAGAACGGTCAT
>JACCDJ010502312.1_pt1 | contig 13299 bp, 4 predicted proteins | sample 7444481 | NCBI WGS metagenome assembly JACCDJ01 (sample SAMN15323435, study PRJNA562643) | freshwater metagenome | isolation source: river surface water | place: USA:Blue River Watershed | collected 2017-08-15 | reverse complement strand
TGAGCCTTGTAGCAAAGCAAATAAACGTGGGAACGTCTACGATCCTACAGTTTCTCTCTGCGAAAGGTCACAAAATTGACAATAACCCCAACGCCAAACTGAACTTTGAGCAGTTGACTTTGTTAGCAAAGGAATATGGTGCGAACCATATTTTGGAATCCTCTGTCGAGGCTCCTAAGCCAGCTCCAGCACCAGAACCGGTAGCTGTTGCTCCGGCGCCTGCACCTATTCCAAAGCCAGTGGTGGAAAAGCCAGCTCCAGTGGCGGAGGCCCCTAAAGCTCCAGAAGCACCAGCTCCTGTGGTAGAGGCTCCAGCTGAAGATAAGCAAGTGGGATTGAAGATTTTGGGAAAAATCGAATTGGATAAAAAAGGAAATCCAGTTGCCCCTAAGGCGGAGAAAGCTCCTGAGCCAACACCGGCTCCAGTACCTAAGCCTGAGCCAGTTGCTGAAAAACCAGCTCCGGCACCAGCGCCTGTAGTTCAAGTTCCTGAAGTGGAAGAGATAGAGGATATCGAATTAATTGAGGCACGTGGTGAAACCTTGAAAGGATTGACTGTTTTAGGTAAAATTGATTTACCAGCTGCAGGTGATCGTGGTGGAAATAATGCCAAACACAAGCGCAAGCGCATCATCAAGGAAGAGAAAAAACCAGCACCGTCTGTTCCAGGCACGGGTGGTCGTCCGGGTGATAAAAAAGATTTTAATAAGAAACCAGCTCCTGGTGCTAAACCAGCACCTAAAGGAGAATTGTCAGATAAAGACATCCAAGAGCAAATCAAGGCCACGATGGCTCGTTTGCAAGGTGCGACTAATAAGCAAAGTTTCGGTGCTGAAAAGCGTCGGGAGAAGCGTAAAGGTCGTGCGGAGGCAGAGGAAGCTCGTATGATGGCTGAAGATGAGGAGGCAAAGGTATTGAAGGTAACGGAATTTATTTCGGCATCGGATTTAGCTTCTTTAATGGATGTATCCGTGAACGAGGTTATCTCGGCTTGTATGAGCCTTGGTATGTTCGTGTCCATTAACCAACGTTTGGACGCTGAAGCCATTACCGTTATTGCCGATGAGTTTGGTTTTGAGGTAAGTTTCGTTTCAGCTGAAGAGGAAATTGATGTGGCTGAAGTAGAGGTGGAGGATTCTCCAGAAGATTTATTGCCTCGTGCACCCATCGTTACGATTATGGGTCACGTCGATCACGGTAAAACGTCGTTACTAGATTATATTCGTCGGGCCAAAGTTGCCGCAGGTGAAGCGGGTGGTATCACCCAGCACATCGGTGCCTACTCTGTAGAGACCAAATCAGGCAAGAAAGTGACTTTCTTAGATACGCCTGGTCACGAAGCCTTTACTGCCATGCGTGCGCGTGGTGCAAAAGTAACCGATATCGTTATCATTGTTATTGCTGCGGACGATTCTGTTATGCCTCAAACAAAAGAGGCCATCAATCACTCAATGGTCGCTGGTGTACCGATCGTTTTCGCGTTCTCTAAAGTCGACAAAGACGGAGCTAACGCGGACAAAGTACGAGAGGAATTAGCTACCATGAACATGTTAGTAGAGGATTGGGGTGGTAAATACCAATGCCAAGAAATCTCCTCTAAGTCAGGTTTAGGTATCGATGACTTATTAGAAAAAGTATTATTAGAAGCTGAGATGCTTGAATTAACGGCGAATCCGAACAAGAAAGCCGTAGGTTCAGTGATCGAGGCCGAATTAGATAAAGGACGTGGTTATGTAACTACCTTGTTAGTTCAAGCGGGTACATTAAACGTAGGGGACATGATGTTAGCGGGTGACAATTATGGTCGTGTGAAAGCGATGTTTGACCACCACGGTAACAAAATAAAGAAAGCAGGTCCATCTACTCCAGTTCAAGTTTTAGGTCTGAACGGTGCGCCACAAGCGGGTGATAAATTACTTTGCTTAGAAAATGAGCGTGAGGCGCGTGAAATCGCAAACAAACGCGAGCAAATCCTACGTGAGCAAACCTTGCGTACACGTAAGCATATTACTTTGGAAGAGATCGGTCGCCGTAAGGCTATCGGAACTTTCCGTGAATTGAACGTAATCGTAAAAGGTGACGTGGATGGTTCAGTGGAGGCTCTTTCGGATTCCTTGATGAAGTTATCAACGGAGGAAGTGCAAGTTCGTATTATTCACAAAGGAGTAGGTCAAGTTTCTGAATCGGATGTGGCATTAGCCTCTACTTCAGATGCAGTAATTATTGCCTTCCAAGTTCGTCCTTCTCAAAACGCTCGTCGTTTAGCAGAAACAGAACAAATTGAAATCCGTAACTACTCCATCATCTACCAAGCTATTGACGAGATTAAGGCCGCGATGGAAGGTTTATTAGCTCCTTCATTCGAAGAAGTTATCACATCGAATATTGAAATTCGTGACGTGTTTAAGATTACCAAAATCGGTACCGTCGCTGGTTGTTACGTATTAGATGGCACGGTTAAACGTGCGAATAAGATTCGTGTTATTCGTGACTTCGTCGTGATTCATGATGGTGAGATCTCAGCATTGAAGCGTTTCAAAGATGATGTCGCTGAGGTTAAATTCGGTTACGAGTGCGGTCTATCTGTCAAGAATTTCAACGACTTAGAAGTGGGCGATATGCTGGAGTGTTATGAAATGAAAGAAGTAAAGCGAACCCTGAAATAAGCCTTCAAATCAAAAAATGGCCTTCGGCATATTTACTACGATTTGAAACCTCATTTCAGTCTATTCTGAATCTAAAAAAGGGAGCATTGGCTCCCTTTTTTGCGTTTATTAGTATCTCAACTCTCTACTCTAGATTTCTTCCCTCCGGACTATCGACTATCGACTAGCGACTGCCGCGAAGCGGCTACTACTGTCTACCGTCTACTGACTACTGGATATAAGTTAAAAAAGGGAGCTATGGCTCCCTTTTTTATGCAAGAATAGAAACAGTTAAATGTATAATCTTTGAATGAATCTTAAAATTTAGGACAGGCTAAACTTCTGCTTAGACTTTTATCGTATTTATTCGGGAATAAATTAAATCCAAATACATAAGACAGGGTTATCTCGTGAGCTCCACCAGATGGCGCCAGGTTTGAAAGGGTGAAATCGTAGGAGTATCCTATCGTAAATTTGTCCTTTCTAAATCCAATTAATCCAGTCATTGATTCGCGCATATCTAATTTTTCAACTGAGGGAGGACTTATGGGAAAATTTCGATACCAAACTCCTATCACTAGGGGTGCAAGTGTTAAATACGTCCCCACATCTAATTGACTAAATGCCCCTTGTTTTTTAAAGTGAATAATGGGGCTAAGGCTTTTCTCGTAGTTTAAGGCATTCTCTGGATCATTACCCTCGTAGCTTGAATTTCCTAAAGTTATTTTGGTCCCCATTTGTACACTTAATCTCATATCAAGAGCGGAAGTTGAATTGCTAACTAAAGATTGATTAGGTTGGTTTAGGTGATGGGCACTGACACCAATCCAGTGTTTGCCAGAATACAACATGGATCCTACGGATAAATCAATATAGGAGGGATTTGTAAAATTGGGTGTTTTGGGGATCACATCGTTCGATGAGGCGTCAATCCCTCCAGATCCTAAATATCCAGCTAACTGATCCCCGAAAACCAAGTTTTCTGGAGATAGGCTTCGATTAACGTATGCTCCTTGCATTCCCATGGATAAAGAATAATCTTCTGTTAGGGAGATATGATAGGCATATTGTAATGCGATGCTACTGGTCGTTAGAGCTGAAAACTGAGAATCAGAAGTAATTAATAAGCCGACGCCACTTTTGTATTTTTGCAAACCAATATCAACGGACATAGCGGAAAATTGGTAATTGCTCGTTAAATTAGGCCATTGATTACGGTGCATTAAATTAACGTTCACATTGTTGGAAATTCCAGCGAAGGCAGGATTCATGTTTAATGGTAATGCATAGTTCTGAGTTACCTGGGGATCTTGCGAAAACCCCATGAATGGAATGAAAACAGCTAAAGTGAAAAAAAACAGTAGTCTCATTTTTTGAATACCTGTTGGGGTAACTCGTGAGCAAGCAATTTACGTTCAAGTCGTATGAAAAACAATTTTTGGCAATTTAAAATAATGAACAGAAAAATCGTTGTCTCCGTGTTATTGCTTTTCTGCTCCTTGAGTTTATCAGCTCAAGATATTGCCATTCGCAATACATGTATTACTAAATGTGCCTATTGTAGTGATTCGACTTCTGTGGACTCTACGGTTTTTGAATATACAAAGCCACTTGCGTCTGCGGCCAGTGTCAAATTTAATTGGGTGTTTCGCAAGGCGGGTGCAGACAATAGTTATTCCACAGTTCTTGGTAGTTCAGATAAGCGATCAGGTAGTTTCAAATTTTGTGAAAAAGGGGATTATGCGGTTGACTTATACTTGAATGGAAGTATCGCCTATTCAAAGTTTAAATTTAAGATTGGTTTTGTCCCACCGATTGTTTTAGGCCAAGATAGCACGAAGGTGGATACTACGATTTGTAAAGGAGATAAAATCACATTACGAGTCAAAAATCCGTTAGCCTCTTATTCTTATTTATGGTTTCCTAAAGGCGAGACGACTGATTTTATTTCAGTGGATAAGTCGGGTTGTTATTCGGTCAAAGTGACTGACTCTAACTCTGGTTGTAGTTCAGAGGGTAATTTAGAGGTTATAGTTTGCGGGGAAATTCCTCCTCCAGCATCCCCACCTGATAATACTTGGTATTTTGGAGAGAAGGCCGGGCTCAATTTTGGTCAAGGGGGAACTCCAACCCCTAAAGCGGGCAATCCGATGCCTATTACAGTTGAAGCTATTGCAAAAATCAATGATACAAAAAATAATATACTCCTGTTCTCTGATGGGAAAAAAGTGTATGATGCTAAATTGAATGACCTTATTCCAGGAAAAAATTTAGCGGCAGAAGCTAACTCTCAGGGATTGGTGATCATTCCTAAGCCGACCTGCAAAGGGTGTCAAGCAGAATATTATGTGATTTATACAAAGAGGAACAGCTTTAATGAAAGGCAAATCTTTCAATCAACTATAGATTTTAAATTAAATGGAGGTAAAGGAGGGATGAACGTGGAAGGATCAATGCTTTCGGCAACAAACACATCCACTCGAATGGTTTCAATGCCATTAGCAGAAAATTCCTCTTTATTGTTTACTCAGGATCTGTTAAGTGGCAATATTCGCTCCTTTATCATTTCTAATACAGGCATTTCAGCACCCATTTTAAGTTTATCTAAGGCTAGTTTCTCGGCGGCTAGTTTAGCTACATCAACGATGAAGGTGAGTCCCAATAAACAATTGTTAGCCATTTCTAATGCAGGTTCGCCACTCAACAAGATAGAATTGTATAACATTGACACTCTTTCTGGAAAGGTCAAACATAAGGTTTCTATTTCCCTTGGATCTTCCACAAAACAGCAGGTATATGGACTTGATTTTTCAAAGAATAATAAGCTGATCTATGCCTCTTTGAAAGGAGTAGGAGTAGCGGATACGTCCTCAATTGTACAATTGGATATTTCAGCCAATGATTCTACAACCTATGAGGCTACAAGAAAAACAGTTCCGGGTTCTAAAATAGTTAGAAAAATAGGAGCTATTCAGCCTGATCCAGTGAATGGTACGGATTTGTATGTGGCTGTTTTGGACCAAACCTCTTTGGGTAAGATTACCTCTATTGATGGCGTGGTTGGAACCCCTTCTGGGGCGAGTTTTACTTTGAGCGGAGCAGCACTTCCACCGGGGGCTAAAAGTAAATTAGGTTTACCGGCCTCCTATTCAGTTAACTCATCGGATGGGAAAGGAATTTCGATTAAGCAATCCTGCTTTGGTTTGAATTATTCCTATAAATTGACCGGAAAATTATGTGATCCAATTGAAAATACGAAAGTGATTTGGACCATTTACAAGACAACGTTAAATCCTGTAAGAAATGCAAATGGAACTATTGTGCCGCTAAACCCAGCAACGACTCAACTATTTACTTTTACGGGTGATAGCGTTAATTATGCATTTAGTGAAAACGGTACTTACGTGGTAACAGCCAAGGTTTCCAATAAGTGTGTAACTGATTCTCTACTAGACGCACAGAAGTTTGAAATAGATTTATTGAAGCCTTTTTATTTAGCACCAGAATTTAGTGTGATTTGCAAAAATTCGACAGAGATTAAAGCAGATTCATTACCTGCTATTTCTGGATTAAAGTATTTTTGGAGTACGAATGCAACGACAGATAAAATAACGGTCAACAAACCGGGTGGCGCGTTTGATTTAACGATTACTGACCCTGCAAGTGGTTGTAGTTTAACTAAGGCTACGAAAGTAAATTTTACAACGAATAGTCTGTTCGACCCACCTAAGGATTTATTTATTTGTGATGACAATGTAAATGCTGCGGCCTTTAAGGAAAATATCACTTTTGTTGAATTGAAATTGCCTGTACCTGCTTCGAGTTTGAAATCCATTGATTGGGCTGGAATTCCGAGTGCGGCAAATAAAGATAACGTACAAGTCACACAGTCAGGTTCTTATGTTTGTACCATTAAGGACCGCGATGATTGTATCTTAACCATTACCTATGTGGTAAAGGATAAATGTGCACCTATTATGCAGCTTCCTTCAGCCTTCACTCCGAATGACGATGGCGTTAATGATTATTTTAGACCGGTTGGAAATTTTGAAACCTTGTCTTCTGTGTCTGCTACCGTAGTAAAAGCTCGAACAGTAATTGAATCGTTTGAGATATTCAATCGCTGGGGTGAGATGATTTACTCCAATAGTGCGATAGACTCATCTTGGCCAGGTTGGGATGGGAAAATTAATGGGACTAAAGTTCCACAAAACACTTATGCCTATCGATTAAAGTATTCTTCCATCGATATGCCGGAAATGGGAGTGATGGAGTTAAGGGGAACGGTGGTTATTACCTATTAATAGGCTCTCACTTCGATCCCTTTCATAAAGTTAACAAATGCTTTGTTTACCACTTGATTTCCACCAGGGGTAGGGAAGTTACCTGTGAAATACCAGTCTCCTAGGTGATCTGGGCAAGCTATATTTAAGTTAGCTACTGTTTGGTAGACAATTGAAAGTTCAGCTTTTAAACCTTTAGGACGAACGATCTCTGCAATTTTATCTGAGATTTCTTCATCTGTGAAAGGGGCATAAATGGCTTTTACAAAGTTTTCTTGCTGAGCAGTTCCATTTTCTAGTGCATGTAAGCAACGTAAATTCACCTCATCTAAAATGTTCTCTAAGCCGCGTTCTTGTAAAAGAGCTAATGCTGCACGGAATGCAACGAATTCCTTCATTTTAGACATGTCGATTCCGTAGCAATCGGGGTAACGAATTTGAGGAGCGGAGGAAACGATGACGATTTTCTTAGGGGATAATTTATCCAACAATTTCAAGATACTTTTCTCTAAGGTTGTTCCGCGAACAATGGAGTCATCAATGATGACCACTGAATCCACTTCTTTATTGATTACTTCGTAGGTCGTATCGTATACGTGAGCGACCATATCGTCGCGCTGATCGTCCGAGGTGATAAATGTACGTACTTTTACGTCCTTGGAGATTAGTTTTTCGACGCGCGGACGGAAGGTCAAAAGCTCTTCTAATTCTTCTTCGAATAGAATGCCATCCATGATGGCTTTCTTGCGTTCTTTGGCCAAATGATCTTCAAGTCCATCAATCATTCCAAGAAACGCTGTCTCTGCCGTATTGGGAATATAAGAGAAGACCGTATTCTTCAGGTCATGATGTACCTCGTCTAAAATTTGAGGGATCAATAATTGACCTAATTTTTTACGTTCATGGTAAATATCGGGATCGGATCCGCGAGAGAAATAGATGCGTTCGAAAGAGCAAGATTTTTGTTCAAGGCGATCGATGAACGGAACTTCTTTTACATTTCCATCAATGTCAATAATCAGGGCGTGACCTGGTGTGATCTCCTTAATTTGATCGTATGCGCAATTAAATGAGGTTTTGATGGCCTGCTTTTCAGAAGCCACTACCGCCACTTCTTCGTCTACATAGTAGAATGCAGGACGAATTCCGGCTGGGTCACGTGCAACAAAGGAGGCACCGTATCCGGTCATTCCTACCATGGCATAGCCACCATCAAAATCCTTGCATGAACGCTCTAAAACGCGAGTTAAGTCGATTTCTCTGGCTATTATATCGGATAATTCAGGATTCTCATATTGATCTTTGTATTTCCCAAATTGGCGTTGATTCTCTTCATCTAAAAAGTGACCGATCTTTTCCATCACGGTAACTGTATCTACTTTTTCTTTCGGGTGTTGACCTAGGGAGACTAATTTGTCGAACAAATCGTCCACATTTGTCATATTGAAATTACCCGCCATCACTAGATTACGGCTTCTCCAGTTGTTTTGACGCAACATGGGATGGCAGTTTTCGATTTCGTTTTGGCCGTGGGTTCCATAACGCAAGTGGCCTAAAAGAACTTCCCCTGTGAAGGCTACGTTTTCTTGCCACCATTCCGCATCATGTACGGCATCGATACCTGTTTCTTTTGTGACTTGTTTCGCTAGCTTTTGTGCTTTACTGAATTTCTTATTGATTTTTCCAAAAATATCTGCCACTGCTTGTGGCTCTACCGATCGGTATCTGGAAATGTAACGGTGCCCTGGTTTTACGTTGATTTTGATGTTTGCCACCCCGGCGCCATCTTGTCCTCTGTTGACTTGTTTCTCCATCATCAGATAAAGTTTGCTCAGTCCGTAAGTAGGTGTTTTGTATTTGTCTAAGTAGTGCTGAAAAGGCTTTCGTAGGCGGATGAGGGCAATTCCGCATTCGTGCTTAATAGAATCAGACATGGAAACGTGGGGCTATTTTGAAAATCAAGCCCAAAATTAGCCAAAATAACTGACCAATAAGCTGATTTTTTTAATTTTTTAACGCCTTATTTCCAAAGATTTAATATAGCCTCTGGGAATAAGATAGATAGCCCAATAATGGCTGTCAAAATACCATATGAGTAGATTTGCCAGCGACTTAAATCCACCCAAATCGACGATTTTTCCGACGATTTTTTAAAATACAACTGAAAGGGAATCTTTAAATAATAGACTAAAGAAATGGCCGTAGTAAAAATAGCCACCAGGAGCAAAATCAAGATCCCGATGGTGGGGTTGATTTCATAGTTTGACCAGAGTAAACTGAAATAAGTTAGTTTCGCTAGAAACGTTCCGGCAGGGGGTAATCCAACTAGCGCAACCAATCCAGACATCAAGAAAAAAGCTGGACCAGGTTTCGCTGAACCTAAGCCAGCAAATGCCGTAATGTCCTCTGCCCCTGATTCATCAATTAAGTAAAATACGAGTAGACTAGCGATACTGTACAAGAAACCGTAAAAAAGAATCGCGTCTAGCGCTTGCAGGGGTTGAAAGAACCAAGCCATGGCCATAAAGCCCCCGTGTGCGATGCTGGAATAGGCGAGTAGACGTTTGGTTTTGTTTTGGCCCAAAGCCCCTAAATTTCCGACCAATAACGTCAAAATGGCTAAAACTGCTAACTCGTTCGCATAGGAAACAGGCAAAACAGGGATAATTCGGATACCCACAAAGGCAATCGCCAGTTTAGGAGCGGTCGAAATCCAGGTCATCCACGACGCCGGTAAATTCTCCATCACATCAGGATTCCAGGGATGGAAAGGTGCCCATGACATTTTGAACAGTAATCCCACCGCAAAAAGTCCGAGTGCTAAACCCCTCAAATACGGATCTGCCACGGAAATTCCGCGAGAAAAATCGACGCTGGTAAAGTTGAGCGTTCCTGTTAATCCATACAAAAGTGATATGCCATAAATAAAGAGGGCAGACGACCCTAAGCCGAATAAAACGTAGGGTAAACTTGCGCGAGCGGCCTCTTTTCGAAGACTAACCAGTACATAAGTTCCCATCGACATAAACTCGATAGATAAAAATAAACTCAAAGCGGACACGCTTATGGGAACAAAGAGCGCGCCCAGTAGGATGGATAAAAAGCCAATTAATTCCTCAAAAGAGAGCGATTTTTTATGGATTTGGTTCATCAAAATGAGCAAAAATCCGATGCTTAAAATTAAGGTATTGATGGCATTCGACCCTACATTCACCTCAAATAAGCCAGAGGCAAAGGAACCTGTCAGGGCTAATTCTGATCGCTGAAAACTAAGGGATACGGCGAGCAAAAGGGGAATTTGAACGGTAAAATAGCGCCAAGAGGTGCTAAATTTCTCCGTTTTCCCGTGTAAAAATAACTCGACAAAAAGGCTGAAAAGAATCGTTCCCGCAAATATCAACTCCGGAATCACAAGATGAAGTCCGGCCGTGATTGACTGGATTCTTTCGGTGAGCTGGCTGATGTTAGCGAAGGTAGACATAAACAAAATTAGAGTTTTTGGCTTAAATAATGCGCCGTGGGGTTATTTTTTAGACCCTTCATCTCTTCCGGCGTGCCGGTGAAACAAATAGATCCTCCATTTTCTCCCCCTTCAGGACCTAAATCAATAATGTGATCTGCACATTTGATGACCTCCATATTGTGCTCAATTATCACGACAGTATCGCCTTGTTCCACTAAATCATTCATCGCTTTCAAGAGCTTTTTGATGTCATGAAAATGCAATCCGGTGGTAGGTTCGTCAAAAATAAACAAGGTCTTTCCTTTGTTCGGATTCCCTTTTCCTAGGAAGCTGGCCAGTTTTACTCTTTGTGCTTCTCCACCCGAAAGTGAATTCGAGGATTGTCCTAATTTGATATAACCAAGACCCACTTGGAAAAGAGGATCAATTTTATCTGCTATCCGAGGATGTTTTTCGCGGAAGAATTCCACGGCCTCTTCGACGGTTAAATCTAAAATTTCAGAGATGTTTTTGTCTTGAAACTTGACATCCAAGATTTCCTGTTTGAAGCGAGAACCGCCACAGGATTCACATGGAAGTTTGATATCCGCCATGAATTGCATTTCGATGGTGATTTCTCCTTCACCTTGGCAAACCTCGCAGCGACCGCCTTCCACATTAAATGAGAAGTGGGCGGGTTTGTAACCACGTGTTTTTGCCACCGGCAGCTCAGAATAAAGGGCTCTGATGGCGTCGTATGCCTTAATATACGTGACTGGATTCGAGCGCGATGATTTACCAATCGGTTGCTGGTCGACCATTTCAATACTCGCAATTTTGTTCGTGCTACCCTTAATCTCGCGGAATTTTCCCGTTTCTTCCGTCCCTTGCTGCAATAAGCGCAGCATCGCCGGATATAAAATTTTCCGAATTAACGTTGATTTTCCAGATCCACTGACACCTGTCACCACCGTCATAATTCCCAAAGGAATCGCTACATCAACATTTTTCAAGTTGTTTTCCGTGGCTCCTGTAATCTCGATGTGAGCTAAAGGCTTGCGACGGAAATAGGGTACTTCGATGCGATCTTTTCCGGATAAAAAGCGTAGGGTATGGCTATCCGTTTTTTTGTCTGCCAAAGCCTCAGTCAAGTTGCCCTGGAAAATTAAGTTCCCTCCATGTCGTCCCGCTTCCGGTCCAATATCAATAATTTGATCCGCCGCCCGCATGACTTCTTCCTCATGTTCCACGACGATGACCGTGTTTCCCATGTTTTTCAACATTTCTAAAACAGAAACAAGTCTTTCCGTGTCTCTTGGATGTAATCCAATACTCGGTTCGTCCAATATATACATGGAACCCACCAGCGCACTTCCTAGGGAGGTGGCTAATTTTATGCGTTGAAACTCGCCTCCAGACAAGGTAGAACTCAAGCGATTCAAGGTTAAATACCCTAAACCCACCCGATCCATGTATTCTAGGCGGTTATTTATTTCGATCAGAATCCGTTTCGAAACTTGCTGGTCGTGTTCGTTTAGCTGAAGTTTTTCGAAGAAAGCCTTGGTTTTCGACAAAGGCCAAAGCACCAAGTCAACCAAGGATGTCCCCTCAATTTTCACATATCCCGCATCCATCCGCAAGCGTGAACCCTGGCATTCAGGACAATTCGTTTTACCCCGGTAGCGGGATAAAAGAACACGGTATTGAATCTTATAGGTCTCTTTTTCGAGGTGATCAAAGAATTGAGTAAGTCCTGCAAAATATTTATTCCCCGTCCACAAGAGTTTTTTCTCTGCCGTTGTCAAATCTTTGTAAGGGCGGTGAATCGGAAAATCAAATTGAATGCCATTGCGTAATAAGGGGCTCAGCCATTCGCTCATCCGTTCACTTCTCCAAGGAGCAATCGCGCCTTCATAAATAGATAAATCGTGGTCTGGGAACACTAAATCAGGATCTAAGCCCAGTACTTTTCCATAACCTTCGCAATTTCGACAAGCCCCATAGGGGTTATTAAAGGAGAATAGATTGAGGCTAGGCTCCTCAAAAACAATCCCATCTAATTCGAATTTATTCGAAAATACGTCCCGCTTTCTGCCTTCGATTTCTATCCAGCAAACGCCTTCTCCTTCGAAATAGGCAGTTTGAACGGAATCACCCACTCGGGATTGGGTTTCCTCATCGTCTTTTTTTGAGACCAATCGGTCGATTAAAATCGCGATTTCAGCTGGCTTTTTAGCCAGTTTTTCGAGCTGCGATTTGTCTTCTATCAGGTCCTCAAGAGAGATAATTTCCTCTTGAAATTTCAAACGAGAATAGCCTTTTTGGATGAGTAATTGACATTCGTTTTCTAGACTCCGCTCCACATGGTGGATCAGGGGTGCTAAAATGAGTATTTTTTTACCGTCCGCTTGAGCGATAAAATCGACAATATGAGAGACCGAATCTTTGCGAACCTCTTGTCCTGAAATAGGGGAAAAGGTGCGACCGATGCGGGCAAATAAAAGCTTCAGATAATCGTAAATCTCTGTGGTGGTGCCGACCGTGGAACGCGGGTTTTTCGTGTTGACCTTTTGTTCGATGGCGATGGCCGGTGAAACACCTTTGATGTAATCTACAGCTGGCTTTTCCATCCTGCCTAGGAATTGTCGGGCGTAGCTGTTGAGGCTTTCCACGTACATTCTTTGGCCCTCTGCGAATAAGGTATCAAACGCTAAAGATGATTTACCAGATCCGGATAAACCCGTAATAACGACGAGTTGATTTCGAGGAATTGCTACGTCCACGCCTTTTAAATTGTGTACACGCGCACCCTTAATAATGATGTGCGTTTTCGGATCACAATTTTCGATGTTATGCTTGGACTGAGGCGTATTCATTTTACAAAAATATCCTTTAATTTTGGTAATCAATTTAAGCCAAATGAAAAAAC
>JACCDJ010633767.1_pt1 | contig 13309 bp, 9 predicted proteins | sample 7444481 | NCBI WGS metagenome assembly JACCDJ01 (sample SAMN15323435, study PRJNA562643) | freshwater metagenome | isolation source: river surface water | place: USA:Blue River Watershed | collected 2017-08-15 | reverse complement strand
CCATCAGCTCATGATTCAACAAAAGCCTTTGATCCGGCCCAACTAAAACGTTGGTTACCAGTTGAGCAATATGTAGGTGGAGTAGAACATGCAATTTTACATTTGCTTTATTCAAGATTTTTCACAAAAGTTTTAAACGATTTAGGGCTAGTTGATTTCAACGAACCATTTAAAGCCTTATTGAATCAAGGCCAGGTAATTCTTGATGGTGCTGCTATGAGTAAATCAAAAGGAAACATGGTTGATTTAGGCGAACAAATTGCAGAATTTGGTGTCGATGCTGTGCGCTTAACGATGGTTTTTGCAGGACCACCAGAAGATGACATTGATTGGGCTGAAGTTTCCCCGGGTGGTTCAAAGAAGTTTTTAGCAAGAGCTTGGCGTTTAGCCAAAGATGTAACTTCGGAAGTTGATGAAGATTTTGAAAAAGGTGAGTTATCGCTTCGTCAAGCAACACATAGAACTATTGCAGAAATTACAACGTTGATTGAATCCTTCAGATTCAATGTGGTTATTGCTCGAACAATGGAATTAGTAAACGTGACGAGAAAATCTATTGATTCAGGTTGTGGACCAAAAGATCCAGCAGTCAGGGAAGCAGTTGAAGCAATCACCATTATTTTGTCTTTGTTTGCCCCATACACATCAGAAGAGATGTGGGAAATTCTTGGTCACAAAGAACTTGTTTCAAAAGCCGGATGGCCACAAGTTGATCCAAAACTCTTGGTTAGAGATTCAGTTGTATGCGTTGTTCAAGTGTCTGGAAAATTAAGAGCAAGATTAGACGTTTCGCCAGATATCTCCTCTGAAGAGTTGGAGAAATTAGCCTTGGAGTCACCAAATGTTGTCAAGACTTTAGAGGGTAAAGCAATCAGAACTGTGATTGTTCGTGCTCCAAAATTAGTAAATATTGTTCCTGAATAATCCACAACTCTAGGTTTTCCACAGTAAATAATCTTTAAAACTTTAAATTTAGACCGTTAACCCATAATTATCGAATGTCTGAATTGGATAAAGATGAAGTTGTTAAAAAGTTAATCAATATAGCTAAAAAAAATTTAAAGCCTGCAAAAAAGAATGAAAATCTTCCAATCCAAGCTAATTGGAGATTTGAGATTTCCCCAAGAAATCTTAGAACGATTTCATTGATTCTTTTGTTGTCTGCAATTTTTTCAGGCATATATTGGTGGAATTCCAAAATTAGAGTTGATGAGCAATCGAATTTGATAATTCCTGCGTCAGACTCGGTTGAACAAATAGATCAAGAAAACATAGCAATATCTGAGGTGGTGGTTTACGTATCAGGCGATGTTTTAAAAGCAGGGGTATTTAAACTACCCAGTGGATCAAGAGTTATCGATGCATTAGAAAAAGCAGGAGGACTTACTAAAAATGGGAAAATTGGCGACAACAATCTAGCAAGGTTAATAACTGATGGCGAACAAATTGATTTTAGTAGTAATTCAAGTTTGAATTCTAAACAAACGAATAGCAACGCAAAGAAATCTAATGGATGTGTAAATCTAAATACCTCTAGTTTGAGCGAATTAGATTTACTTCCTGGAGTAGGACCGGTTTTAGCGAAACGAATAATTGATTGGAAGAGTCAAATGGGGGATTCAAATCTGTCGAGCAGCTAAGCGAGGTTAGCGGTATTGGAAAATCAAAATTCTCAACGATCAGCGCTAAAGCTTGCGTCTAGATATAGATGCTAGATTTTTACCTTTTGCAATAATAATTTGGGCTGTTTCACTCTTTACAATTACTGGTAAACAAGTTCTCGTTGCATCGATGGTTGTACTAGTTCTAATCCTTATTTATTTTAAGAAATTGACTATCATTCATCTATTTGTAATTTTTGTAGCATTTCTAAGTGCTTTCTCACGAACCACAAATACCCAGATTCCCAATTTAACTCCAGGGATCCCCGTAATCATGGAGGTAAAAGTCATTTCGGACTTAAATAAGAAAGTTGGAAGAAATATTGGAATATACAGAGAAGAAGAAAGTAACTTTGTTATTGCTAAATCAGTTCGTCTTGAAGAAGTGGGAATCCAAGAGCCTAGAAGGATTAATTATAAGTCAAAGATAAAGATTGAATTAGGCAAATTCAATGACAAGGTTGAATTTGGTACACATCTTATCGTTAAAGGCAAAATCAGTGAATATGACTTCCAAAATATTAAATATTTACTAAAAGTTGAAGAATATTCGATTTTAAAAGAAGCAAATCTATTTGATAAAGCAATCAATAAAGTACGAAGTAATTTTTTAGAGGTAACAAAATCACTTCCGGGAAACGCCCGTGAACTTATTCCAGGATTAATTCTTGGCGACACCAGGAATCAATCATTGTCCTTAAGTCAAGATATGAAAAATAGTGGTCTAACTCATCTGACTGCAGTTAGTGGAGGAAATATTGCAATTCTCTTATTGGCAATCATTTGGCTTTGTCAAAAATTTAAATTCTCAATAAGAAAACAGATACTGACGGGATTGGTTACTTTAATCATTTTCGCGCTTCTAGTGAGAACCGAACCAAGCGTAGTTCGAGCATCTTTGATGGGAGCGATATCCCTGCTTGGTCTTTTCACAGGTACTAGGAGACATGGAATTTCGGCACTTGTGACGACAATTTGTGTTGCGCTACTTGTGGATCCAAATTTGGCAGTCTCTTGGGGTTTTTGTCTCTCAGTGTTTGCAACGGCAGGATTGTTGGTTTTTACTAGACCTTTTGCAAGCAAGATTTCAGAAATTGTTCCAAGAATTCCTGAATCACTTTCTATTTTAATTGCCGTTGCACTATCTGCACAAATTTCTACAGCAGGACTTATTGCTGGATTTAGTGGGCAGTTAACTCTTTGGTCTATACCTGCTAACTTACTTGCGTCACCTGCGATTCCTTTTGTAACAATTCTGGGTTATCTCTCTCTGGTGTTTTCTAATTTCTACTCACCTCTTGCATACATTTTTGGGTACCTAGCTTCAATCTTTGCAAACTGGATTGGATCTCTCGCTCACTATTTTGCTTCTCAAGAATCAAGCATTATCCATGTCCCAAAAGGAATTATCGGATTTTTACTGATCAGTTTCATTATGGCTTTTTCGGCGTCTTTTTTCTTTATAATTTTTAAGACAAAAATTCAGCAGAAAAAAACTCTGGCAATATCGTTAAGTTTGTTACTTATTTGTATATTCATTTTGAAAACTCAAGAATCAAAGAATTGGCCCACAAAAAATTGGCAATTTGTGATGTGTGATGTTGGTCAAGGTGATGGACTTGTTTTGAAAGATTCAACTGGCAAGGTTTTAGTAGTAGACGTAGGTCCCAATGGCCAACTAATGAATGATTGTTTAAAGAAACTAGGGGTAAAAGATATAGATGTATTGATGCTCACACATTTTCACGCAGATCACGTAGCAGGACTGGAGTTAGTTAAAAACAGGCACAAAATAGTTAAGGTCTATTTAACTTGGGTTGAAGATCCAATCTCTGAAGTGGAACGAACTAAAAAGTCACTTAACGGTATTCAAACCTCTCTCATAACATCAGGAGAAGTTATTTCTTTGGGTGAAATTAAAATACAATGCTTGTGGCCTACAAGAATTAAAATGAATCTGGGTTCTATTCCTAATAACTCAAGTCTTGTAAATTTGGTAACAATCAAGAATGCTTCATTTTTATTGACTGGTGATATTGAACCTCCTGCTCAAGAAGCAATTCAAAATCTTTGGAAAATTCCTCAAGTTGACGTCGTGAAAGTTCCTCACCATGGTTCAAAATTTCAGGACGCAAATTTCCCTAAATGGACTAGAGCTCGATTAGCACTAATAAGTGTTGGGCAAGAAAATAGTTACGGGCACCCAGCCGAATTAACTCTGGATTTATATCGTGATTCAGGTATGCAGGTGTTAAGTACTGATGAAGTTGGTTCCATTGCGATTGGCATAAGTGCCGACGACTCGATCCAAGTCAGCACCAAAGACTAGTCTTAGTTTAGATACCTCATGACTAACTTACCCAAATTAACTCTGATAACAGGAACCACTGATCTGCTCGTAGACAGAGCTTTGGAAAAAGTATGGAGTGCATTAAAAGCAAATATTAAAGATATAAGTAAACAAGAAATTGATGCAACCAGTGAAGATGCATATATTCAATTTGTTGACGCCATGTCGCCCAATCTTTTTGGTAGTTCCTATCTAGTAATTGTTGATCACATCAATGTTGCTGAAGACAAATTAGATGAAAAATTAGTAGAGGCTTTAAAGAATGCCGAATCAAATATTTCTGGTGAGAATTTTCTGGTTGTAATTCATAGGGGAGGCGCTGGGGGAACAGGTATTGTAAAAGCCCTGCAAAAGCAGAAAGTTGCCGAAATTAAATGTGAAACAATTAAAGATTCTCATGAATATTTGGATTTCATGAGGTTAGAGTTCAAAAGAAATAAGAAAGCAATTGACGAAGACGCTCTGCTTGCTCTAAGAGATGCGGTCGGAGAAGAACTAGATGAGCTATCAGGTGCTATCAATCAGCTATGTTTTGATGTCCTCGATGACAAGATCACTCTTGAGTCTGTAAAAAAGTATTACCAAGGTAATGCCGCTGTGAAAGTTTTTGATATTACTAACGCACTCTTTAATGCAGATACACATTCAGCACTTGAAAAATTAAATGATTTACTTGAACAAGATAGCAATTCATTTGTTTACATCGTTTCTGTGCTTGCAGGATCTTTAAGAAAATTGGTTAAGTTAGCCGGCTTACCAACTTCTGCAGGGGATTTTCAAATAGCCCAAGAACTAGGAATTAATCCAAAACAAGTTAAATACCTGAAGTCTCAATTAAAGAATTGGACTCCAACCTCATTAGCTAATGCGGTTGTTGAGCTTGCAAAAGTAGATGCACTTGTAAGAGCAGGTTTTGATGGAATTTACTTGGATAACAACCAAAAAGGATTCTTACTTGAAACAACAATTCAAAAAATTGGTGCTTCAGCTAGATAATTTACTTCTTCTTTTTAGCTAGTCTCTTATCAATTGCAGATTTACGATTTGCTGCTTGGTTTTTATGCAAAACACCTTTAGCAGCTGCCTTATCTAATTTCTTACCGACTTCGCGAGCAAGCTTTGCAGCATTAGCGTCGCCTTTTTCTAAAGCTTCGTTAAATTGACGGATAGCAGTTTTGATTGAGGAACGCACACCTTTGTTGCGATCGCGTGCAGCATTGTTTTGTCCGATGCGCTTAATTTGCGACTTAATATTTGCCACTTTTAAATGCTCATTTCTTAGTTGTGATGTGCTGTGAGGCACTTGTGTGCACCGCAGGCTCTCAAGGGTAGCGTGTGACTGTAAAGCAAGGGGAAAGCACCCTTAAGCATGCTCCAATTATTAGAGGAAAGACCACCAGACTCATCGTGACCATTGAGATAAATCCCGCTGGCACAACACCGCCTGAGTTAATTAGAAACTTTTGCGTTATCGCGCATATTGATCATGGCAAGTCAACATTGGCTGATCGAATGTTGCAAATAACAGGTGTAGTTGAAGCAAGAAACATGCGTGCTCAGTACTTGGATCGAATGGATATTGAGCGTGAACGTGGAATCACAATTAAATCCCAAGCAGTTCGCTTACCTTGGGTTGGACTTGATGATAAAAATTACATACTTAATTTGATCGATACACCTGGTCACGTTGATTTTACTTATGAAGTTAGTAGATCGCTAGAAGCTTGCGAAGGCACCATTTTATTGGTTGATGCAGCCCAAGGAATCGAAGCTCAAACGTTGGCAAATCTTTATTTAGCTTTAGAAAATGATATGACAATTATTCCTGTCTTAAATAAGATTGATTTACCAGCAGCCCAACCTGATAAATATGCTGCAGAGTTAGCAAACATTGTCGGATGCAAACCAAATGATGTATTAAGAGTTAGTGCCAAAACAGGTCAAGGGGTTAAAGAGTTACTTGATTTAGTTGTAGTTGAAGTACCTGCACCAGTTGGTGATGCTGAAGCACCGGCACGTGCCATGATTTTTGATTCTGTATATGACACCTACCGCGGTGTTGTTACCTATGTCCGAGTAATTGATGGCAAGTTAACTCCTCGCCAAAAAATTAAAATGATGTCTTCAGGTGCCACTCATGAACTACTAGATATTGGTGTGATTTCTCCTGAACCAAAATCCACAAAAGGCTTAGGGGTTGGAGAAGTTGGTTATTTGATAACTGGGGTAAAAGATGTTCGCCAGTCTCGAGTAGGTGACACAATTACTGATTCGGTTAAACCTGCAACCCAAGCATTAGCTGGATTTAGAGATCCAAAGCCAATGGTTTTTGCTGGCCTATTTCCAATTGATGGAAGTGATTACCCACTTCTAAGAGATGCCTTAGATAAATTGCAATTAAATGATGCAGCACTAGTTTATGAACCGGAATCATCTGTGGCTTTAGGTTTTGGTTATAGATGTGGATTTTTAGGATTACTTCATTTAGAAATTGTTAGAGAAAGATTAGATAGAGAGTTTAATTTAAGTTTGATTTCAACTGCACCAAGTGTGGGCTATAGAATCTTGATGGAAGATGGACAAGAAATTGATATTACTAATCCAAGTGAATTTCCTAGTGGCAAAGTTTCTGAAATATTTGAACCAGTAGTTAAGGCAACAATTCTTACCCCCAGCGAGTACATAGGACCAGTTATGGAACTGGCTCAAGAGCGCCGTGGACAAATGCACAATATGGATTATTTATCTGAAGATCGAGTTGAACTTAGATACACATTGCCTTTAGCAGAAATTGTGTTTGATTTCTTTGATCAATTAAAATCCAAAACCAGAGGTTATGCTTCCTTTGATTATGAACCATCAGGGGAACAGGTAGCAGATTTAGTTAAAGTTGACATTTTATTACACGGTGATCCAGTTGATGCATTTTCTTCAATTGTGCACAAAGACAAAGCTTATGCATATGGAGTGGAAATGACTGGAAGATTAAAAGAATTAATCCCAAGGCAACAATTTGAAGTTCCGATTCAAGCAGCTATTGGTGCCAGAATTATTGCCCGAGAATCAATAAGAGCAATTAGAAAAGACGTATTGGCAAAATGTTACGGCGGAGATATAAGTCGTAAAAGAAAGCTATTGGAGAAACAAAAAGAAGGAAAGAAGCGCATGAAGATGGTGGGCCGAGTAGAGGTTCCACAGGAAGCTTTCGTGGCAGCCCTTCAAACCAACGCTGATTCCGCCTCTAAAGACAAGAAATAATTACCCACAAAATCAACTATTTCTCTATTTTAACTAGTCAGACCCCCGATATATCTGATAGATAAGTATGTAACTTTTAAATCCCTAAGGAGTTTTTGTGACTAAGACCATGACTGGTAGTGCCACTGCGCCTTATCCAACCCCTGCCAGATCTGTTGCACACATGTTGCAAGAACGTGTTCGCGTTGCTCCTAATTCATCTGCATTTATGCGTCGCACCCAAACTGGTTGGACCACTATTTCTTGGCAAAACTTTAATGAACAAGTTGTACATATTGCTGCAGGATTAATTGGACTTGGGCTTAAAAATGAAGAACGAGTCGCAATTGCCAGTATGACTAGATATGAGTGGGTTGCAGCAGACTTAGGAATTTTAACTGCCGGTGGAGCTGTAACTACGGTTTATGCTCAAACAGAACCAGATGATGTGGCATACATCCTTAACGATTCAGAGACAAAGTTTGTTTTTGCAGAAAACGAAGAACAGTTAACAAAGCTAAGAAATAGAAAGCATCAAATCCCAAATGTTAAGAAAGTAATAGTTTTTGAAGGAAGAGGAGACGGGGATTGGGTAATTAGTCTTGATGAATTAGAAGAAATGGGTAGACAGCAACTTAGAAGTACTCCTCGACTTGTATCTGATCGAATTGAAACAATTAAATCTGAAAACCTGGCAACCCTGATGTACACCTCAGGTACAACTGGCAGACCAAAAGGTGTGGTGCTACTTCATTCAAATTGGGCATTTGAAGGAGCAACTATTGAAACATTGGGAATCTTAAGATCAGATGATGTGCAAATGTTATGGCTTCCCTTGGCACATTCATTTGGAAGCGTATTGCTCGCAGCCCAACTACAAATTGGATTTACGACAGCAGTCGACGGTCAAGTTGATCGATTGGTTGAAAACTTAAGTTTTGTTAAACCAACATTCATGGGTGCTGTCCCAAGAATTTTCGAGAAAATCTATGCCAAAGTAACAGGTGATGTAGAGCATGAAGGTGGTGCAAAAGCCAAGATATTTAATTGGGCTTTGAATGTTGGAGTAAATGCTGCTAAAGCGAAAAGAATTCAAGGAATTGAACCAGACAGAGCAACAAAAGCACAATTAGCAATAGCTAACAAATTAGTTTTTAGTAAATTGCAAAAAAGAATGGGTGGAAGGATTCGTTTCTTTGTTTCAGGTGCTGCTGCTCTTTCTACAGATGTGGCATGGTTTTTTGAAGCTGCTGGTTTAACAATTTTGGAAGGCTATGGCTTAACAGAAACCAGTGCTGCCACGACTCTCAACCGACCTAATTCCTTAGGGATTGGCACTGTTGGAGAAATATTTAATGGCATGGAGATGAAACTTGATACCGATGGTGAAATTTTAATCAAAGGTCCGGGAGTGATGAAGGGTTATCACAATTTGCCTGAAGAAACAGCTAAGTGTTTCACCAGCGATGGATGGTTTAGGACTGGCGATATCGGTGAAATTGACGAACAAGGAAGAGTCAAAATAACCGACCGAAAGAAAGATTTAGTCAAAACCTCAAACGGTAAATTTGTTGCTCTTAGCTTTATAGAATCAAAATATAAGGGAATAACAAAAATTGCTAGCAATATGATCGTGCAAGCAATAAATAAGCCTTTTGTGACAGCGCTTGTTGCAGTAGATGCAGATGCACTTAAAGCTTTTGCTGATCAAAGAAAGCTAGAAGGAAGTTATAGTTCACTTTTAAGAGATAAAGCTGTGACTGATCAAATCGCAGGAGAAATAGATCAATTAAATAGAACACTTAATCCTTGGGAACAAGTTAAAGAATTTAGAGTGCTTCCTACAGACCTTGCCATCGAATCTGGGGAACTCACACCTAGTATGAAAGTTAAACGAGATGCAGTTGGCAAACGTTACCAATCACTAATTGAAGAAATGTACGCCAACAAATAACAAATAAGGATTAAATGGCGGCATTACCCGAGGGTGATCCAGCACCAAGTGATGGAAGATTACTTAATGTTGGCAATCTAAAAAATAAACCATTTTCTTTATATGTTCACGTGCCGTATTGCACAAAGAGATGCGGATATTGTGACTTTAATACCTACACTCCTTCGGAATTAGATAGAGACGATCAGATAGATAGCTGGCTGCAATCAGCAATAAAAGAAACAGTTTTTGCAAGAAGAATTCTAGGTGAAGAATTAACAGTCGATACCATTTTTTTTGGTGGGGGAACCCCTTCTTTATTAGATGCAAGTGTGGTCAAAGATTTTATAAACAATGTTTCAAAGCATTTCACATTAAAGAAAGATTTAGAGATAACTCTTGAAGCAAATCCAGACACAATTACACAATCTAAGGCTGAAGATTGGCGCACGGCAGGTATAAATCGAATCTCTATCGGGATGCAAAGTTCAGCAAAAAATGTATTACAAATTCTTGATAGAACTCACAAACCTGAAAATGTTTTCAGTTCAGTGGAGATCCTTAAAAAGGCTGGCTTTAATAATTTCAGTCTTGATTTGATTTATGGAACGCCAGGAGAAAGTCTTGAGGACTGGTCAAACACACTTAAAGATGCCATTGCAATTAATCCACCACATATTTCAGCTTATTCATTAGTAATTGAACCTGGAACAAAAATGGGATCGCAATTAAGTCGCGGGCAAATTAAAGCTGTTAATGATGATGATGCAGCAGATAAGTATCAATTAGCAGACAAAATGCTGACCGAGAATGGTTATTCTTGGTATGAAATATCTAATTGGTCAAAAGAAAATAAGGAATGTCAACATAATTTAAATTATTGGAAAAGTAATAACTGGTGGGGAATTGGTCCAGGAGCCCACTCTCATATAAATGGTGTTCGTTGGTGGAACCAAAAGTTACCTCAAAAATGGCGCGAAAGTTTAGATCAAGATCAAAGTCCAGCATTTGCTAGAGAAAATCTAACTAATGAACAAATAAGAAATGAACATGTAATGCTTTTAAGTCGTTTAAAGACAGGGATTAACAAAGCAAATTTCGATCAAAAAAATGTTGAGAAATTAATTAAAGAAAAATTAGTTAATGAGGTTTCTGGGAAACTCGAGTTAACCCTTGAAGGGCGACTCTTGGCCGATGTGGTTTTTAGGCAATTAACGGCCTAGGACAAATGTAGTTTCTGCTGACTTTTCTGCAGGATTTATGAGTTGAATTCGCAGTTTTATTGAAGAGCAAGTAATCTAGCACTTAGAGGTTTTGAGTGCTAAAGCTATTTATGAAACGGTGATTGCTAATAATGGATGAACGTAAGTTCGCTGTTTTGAAGGCAATTATTGAAGACTATGTGACTACTCAAGAACCAATTGGTTCAAAGAGTCTTGTTGAAAGGCATGCTTTAAAAGTATCTCCTGCCACCGTAAGAAATGAAATGGCAGTTTTGGAAGATGAAGGCTACATAGTTCAACCGCATACCAGCGCTGGAAGAATTCCAACTGATAAAGGTTATAGAACTTTTGTTAACAGATTAAATGAAGTTAGACCTCTTTCCTCGGCTGAAAGTAAAGCAATAACACAAGTTCTGCAAGGCGCAGTTGATTTAGATGATGTTATGCAAAAGACTGTAAAACTTCTGGCCCAATTAACAGGTCAAGTTTCTGTGGTTCAATATCCAACTCTTTCAAATTCAGTTGTTAAGCATATTGATTTAATTGCAGTAACAGACTCCAGAATCATGATTGTATTAGTGGCAAATTCTGGACGCCTGGAACAAGCAACTGTTGAACTTTCAAAACCTTTAACTTTAGAGTCATTAGATTCATTGAGAATCAAGTTAAAATCAACAATTACTGACAAAAAGTTTTCTGAAGTAGCGAGTTTAACTTCTGTATTTTCAAAAACAGCGAATCCATCAGAAATTAAGGCAATTGAATCAATCGTCGACAAAGTAAATTTCTTAACTAAAGAATCTGCAGATCAAAAAGTTATGGTTGGAGGTGCTGGTAATTTAGCCAGATTAGAGCCAGCCTTCAGTAAGAATCTACTTCCAGTGCTTGATGAAATAGAAGAAAATGTAGTTGTCTTAAAACTCTTAGGCGAAATGGCAAGTACAGATGATATTTTTGTCAGAATTGGACATGAAAATAAAGCTTCTAACTTGCATTCAGCTTCAATTGTGGCAAGTGGTTACACCAGTGGAGATTCACTTTCAAAACTAGGAATTGTTGGCCCTACTCGCATGGACTACCCAGGAACTATGGCAGCCGTAGGTGCAGTTGCTCGGTATCTAGGGCGAATCTTAGGAAATAAATAATGGCAAATGATTTTTATGACGTATTAGGCGTTGACAGCGAAGCAAGTGGTGAAGAAATTAAAAAAGCTTATAGAAAACTTGCCCGAGAATTACATCCTGATTTAAATCCAGATCCAGTAGCTGCTGAGAAGTTTAAAGAAGTAACAACTGCGTATGAAACATTAAGTGATGATCAAAAACGCAGAATGTATGACTTAGGTTTTTCTGGCAATGGACCATCGGCAGGTGGATTTGGCTTTGGTGGTTTGGGAGATTTTGTTGACGCATTTTTTGGCTCAACTCAACAAAGAGGTCCACGATCTAGAACTAGACGCGGACAAGATGCATTAATTAGATTAGATATAGATTTGTTGGAAGCATTTTCAGGATTTAATAAAGATTTAACAGTAGAAACTGCAGTCGTGTGCAACATTTGTAATGGTTCATGTTGTGCACCAGGTACGGCACCAAGTGTTTGTTCAATGTGTCGCGGACGCGGAGATGTTCAAGCAGTTCAAAGATCTTTACTTGGTCAAGTTGTTTCAAGTAGACCTTGTCCACAATGTTCAGGATTTGGAACAGTATTGCCAAGCCCTTGCTCTGAATGTTCAGGAGAAGGAAGAGTTAGAACCCGTGCAACTTTAAATGCACAAATACCTGCAGGTGTTGACACAGGAACAAGGGTTCAATTAGTTGGACGTGGTGAAGTTGGTCCCGGTGGTGGAGATCCAGGTGATTTGTATTTAGAGATAGTTGTGAAACAACATAAATCTTTACATCGTGTTGGAGATGATTTACAAAGCATCATTACAATTCCTATGAGTTCAGCCTCTCTAGGTACAACATTTGAGTTTAAAACATTAGACGCAACTGAACAAATAACTGTAAAACCAGGAACTCAATCTGGAACCGTAATTTCACTTCGAGGCAAAGGGATGCCTCGTTTGAGAAGAGAAGGTCGTGGAGATTTGCATATCGAAATTATTGTTCAAACTCCAACTGGATTAAATGATGAACAAAAAGGTTTGTTGAAAAAATTATCCCAATTGCGTGGAGAAGATTCGCTTGTAGTAGAACCTGAAAAACTAAGTGATTCTGGATTGTTTAGCAAATTACGAGACGCCTTCACTCGACCTTAATTATGGAACCAGCCTATTTTTTAGTTGAAACATCTGACCTAGATTCTCCGGTTTTCAATATCAAGGGAACAGAAGCTCATCATGCATTAAGAGTAAGAAGAGTAAGGGAGAAAGAAAAACTCGTAGTAACTGATGGATTTGGGTTAGTGGGAGAAGTTGAAGTATTGGCTCTTGGTCCGGGAGATCAAGTAACAGTAAAAGTTGTTGACAAAAAAAATAAAGTAAAAAAGAAACCTAAAGTTGCTGTTGCTCAAGCACTTGCGAAAGGTGAAAGATCAGATTTAGCTGTTGAATCCTTAACTGAAGTTGGTGTTGATGAGATAATTCCTTGGCAGGCAAATCGTTGCATTGTGAAATGGGATGATAAGTCTGAAAAAGGTGTTGAAAAATGGAAACAAATTGCTAGAGAATCTTCCAAACAGTCCAGAAGAGCATTTTTTCCTGAGATTATAAATTGTTTAAATTCAAAAGAATTAGTTGGAATTTTTGAGGATTTTTCAAAAGTTATCGTGCTTGATCCGGATTCAACCGTTTTGTTCACTGATTTAGTTGAACACATAACAGAAGATGTTTTATTGATTATTGGGCCAGAAGGCGGAATCGATGAAAATGAAATGCAGTTATTTTCTGAATATGGAGCCT